>Ga0209746_1001694_pt1 | contig 10371 bp, 11 predicted proteins | sample BarGraNGADG00211_3_FD_184496 | JGI IMG/M metagenome (GOLD analysis project Ga0209746, IMG submission 184496) | Arctic peat soil microbial communities from Barrow, Alaska - Barrow Graham LP Ref core NGADG0011-211 (SPAdes) (version 2) | ecosystem: Environmental > Terrestrial > Soil > Wetlands >...
GACTTGCGCCGCCTTCGACTCGCACTGCACCTCGTAGGCCAGATCCTGGAAGCGGCAGCCGCCGCAGTCGCCGAAGTAAGGGCAGGGCGCCTCGACGCGGCTCGGGCCCGGCTCGAGCACCTCGATCGTCTCGGCCTCGGCGTGGCTGCGCTTCACCCTGGTGACGCGGGCACGCACGAGATCGCCGGGCAGTCCGCGGCGAACGAAGAGGACGAAGCCCTCCAGGCGCGCGACGCCGTTGCCGCCGAAGGCGAGCGACTCGATGCGGAGCTCGAGCTCCTGTTCTTTTGTGACGGGGGCGGCGGGCATGAACCGGCAAGCCTAGCTTGCCCGCGACCGGTGACGTAACAGGCGGGTTGCGACGTATCCGAGTAGACGGGCGCGGGAGCCGCCGCCCGGCCCGTCGGTATGTCGCCAAACACCACCAGGAGGATCGGGCGATGAAGCGCTCCACTCTCGTTCTCGCAGCGATCGCACTGCTCGTGCTCGGCCTGACCAGCGCATGCGGTTCACGCTCGCGCTCCGTGAAGAGGACGATCAGCGTCAGCGCCGACGCAACGATCAAGGCCACGCCGAACCTGGCCAACTTCTCATTCGGCGTCTCGTCCAACGGCTCCAGCGCTAGCCAGACGCTGGCCGCGAACTCGTCGGCCATGCGCAAGGTGATCGCCGCGATCAAGAAGGAGGGAGTCGCCGCCCGCGACATCCAGACGCAGAACGTCAACGTCAGCCCGACCACCGACTCGAACGGAAACACCACCGGCTACAGCGCCTCGAACTCGGTCAGCGTCGACCTGCACGAAGTCTTGAAGGCCGGCCGGCTGATCACGCGCGTCACCGGCGCGGGCGCGAACCTCGAGAGCGGGCCCACCTTCTCGCTCGAGAACACAGATCTCACCTATCGAAAGGCGCTCAACGAAGCGCTCGACAAGGCTCACGCCAATGCCGCCTCGATGGCAGGTCACGTCGGCGTCAGCCTGGGCAAGCCCGCCACGATCAGGGAAGGGGCCCAAAACGTGGTGCCGATCTACGCCAGTTCTCTCGACAGCGCGTTGAGGCCAGCGCCGCAGGCAGCACCGGTGCAGCGCGGTCGCGTCGAGGTGAGCGCCTCTGTCACGGTGGTTTATTCGGCGAGCTAGTTGAAGCTATTCGGGCGCCGCGCCGCCGCGCGGGCTACGGCTTGCGGCTCAAGGAGACGAACTCGTTGTAGGCGAATACGCGACCGAAGACGCGTGGAAAGGGGAAGGAGAAGTCGCACAGCGGAAGGAGGCCCAGCTCGTCGGATACGCCGCGCAGACGGCCCAGATCCATGAACTCCACGTGCGTCGCGTCCGTGCGGAAGCCCGCTTCCTGAGGGGTTATGAGGATCACCTTTCCTCCCGAGCGCACATGAGGTAGGTACTCCTGAATGAGCTCCAGTAGTTGATCTCGCCGCATGTGCTCGGCCACGTGCGCCAGGAGGAGCGAGTCGAAGGCGCCGGCTCGATTCCATTCGGAGGCCGCGAACTCCTCTGGAGTGAACGCGCGGAACCCAGCCTCGCGTGCCACGGCTACCACGTAGGGGTTCGTGTCCACCCCCACCGCGTTCCCGTCGAGGTGACTGAGGTTTCGGCCGATGCCACATCCCACCTCGAGCGTGAAGCCGGGCTTAAGCCGGCGTAGGTTCCAGCGGTATGGCGCCTGGACGCGGAGGAGCGTTTTCCATTTCGAGGATTGAAGGCGGACTAGCCGCTCGCAATACTCGCGGTCGCGGGCGTCGGCTGCTTGCTCTTCGGCCATCTGCTCAGTCAACCCACTTCTAGCGCAGCACGCTGACAAGCACCTTGCGCGAGCGTGGACCGTCGAACTCGCAGAGGAAGATCCCCTGCCAGGTGCCGAGCGCCAGCCTGCCGCCGTCGAGTGGCACCAGCACTTGCGGGCCGATCAGGGTGGCGCGGATGTGCGAGGGCGCGTTCTCGTCGCCGGCCTCCCAGTGCTTGAAGGGCCAACCCTCCTCGACGATGCGCTCGAGCGACATCTCCAGGTCGCGCGCGACGTTGGGGTCGGCATGCTCGTTGATCGTTACGCCCGCCGTAGTGTGCGGCACGAAGACGAGCACGGCCGAGCCTTCGACCTCGTTGTCGAGCGCCGCGCGCACAGCCGCGGTGATATCGACGACTTGACTCTTTCTCTCGGTTTTTACGGCTATCTCGCGCACCGCCACTATCCTAAGTGCATGGCGGGGGGCCCGGAACATGATCCATTGCTCGACACCTACCGTGAGCGAGCCGACCGCTTCCTGGCCGAGCTCGAAGAGGAGACTTACCGTCACTTCGCCGGGCTCAAGCCCGAGCTCGAGCTCGCCGCAATCCACAAGCGCTACAGCGATCTGACCTCTCTGCAGCAGGCTCGCTGGATCGGCGAGGGCGTAGACGGCGACGAACGCATGCGCGAGCTCTGGCGCTTCGCCTGTGAGGGCTACCTGGGGGCCGTCACGCGCGCCGACGAAGAGCATCTGGCGACGCTCGAAGCCGGACTGAAAGCCGATCTGGGCGGCCAGCAGATCGCTTTCCGCATGCTCGGCCTCGAAATTGCGAATTCCGGCGATCGCAAGCGCCGGGGCCGGCTCGAGCGAGCCCGCTGCTCCCTGGTCGAGCAGCAGCTCAACCCGATCATGCTCGAGCTGCGTGGGCGCCTACGCACAGCCGTGCTCGAGCTGGGCAGCGAGTCGGCAGTCGATCTATACCGGCGTTTCGGCTTCCCGCTCAACGACCTGGCCGCGCAGGCCGGCTCGTTTCTGGCCGAGACCGAGGACCTTTACGAGCGCGCGCTGGAGCGGCTGCTAGACATGCGGCTCGGCCTCCGTCTCGATCAGGTGGCCCGCTACGACACGCCCCGCCTCTTCCGGGCCAAGCATTGGGATGCCGCCTTCCCTGGCGAGCGCATGCTCTCGGCGCTAAAGGCGACACTGGCCGGACTGGGCATCGATCTGCGCAGCCAGCAGAACGTAGAGATCGATGTCGCCTCGCGACCGAGCAAGACGCCGCGCGCCTTCTGCGCGCCAATCGAGATTCCCAACCGCATCATGCTCGTGATCAACCCGATCGGCGGCCCGGACGACTGGCGAGCGCTCTTCCACGAGGCGGGTCACACCGAGCATTACGCCCACACCTCGGCCGAGCTCCCCTTTGAGTACCGCCGCCGCGGAGATGACACGATCACAGAGGGCTGGGCCTTTCTGTTCGAGGGGTTGATCTCGACTCCAGCCTGGCTGACCAGACTGCTCAGCGAGAAGGAGGCGTGCGAGCTGGGCTGGGAGGGGGCGGTGCAGAAGCTCTATTTCGTGCGCCGCTACTGCGCCAAGCTCCAGTACGAGCTGGAACTGCACTCCGCAACCGATCTGACCAAGATGCCGGCGCGTTACGTGGAGTTGCAGCAAAAGGGGACGTTGATCGAGCCGAGCGCGGCCGACTACCTGCGGGATGTCGACGAGGGCTTCTACTGCACTTCGTACCTCCGCGCCTGGGCGTTCGAGGCGCGAGTCCGTGCCCACCTATGCAAGCGCTTCGGCCCCCATTGGTTCGTAAAGCCGGAGGCAGGAGGGCTCCTGCGCGAGCTCTGGTCACAGGGACAGCGCCTGAACGCGGACGAGCTCTTGCGCGAGATCGACGGCTCGCGCTTGGATCTCGCCTCGCTCGCCGCCGAGCTACGCGAGACGCTCGAGCCGGCCTAGAGCGAGAGGCGGCCGAAGCCGCCTCTCATTCAAATACCACCTTAGGTGAAGCGCTAGTCCTTCTTGTGCGCCTTACCCTCGATCGCGCCGGTCTCGTTCTTCGCGACCGGGATGCGATGCGGCTTGGGCTGCTCGGGCTTGCGGACGCGCAGCTCGAGCACTCCGCTCGAGTAGCTCGCCCTGACGTCCGTCTCGGAGACCCCTGCGGGTAGCGAGATCGTCCGCTCGAAGCTGCCGAAATGGCGCTCGTAGCGATGGAAACCGTCCTGCGAAGAGGTCTCCTCCCGCTCTCTCTCGGCGCTGACGCTGAGGGCTCCGTCCTCGAGTTCGACCGAGATCTTCTCCTCGGGAATGCCCGGCAGGTCGACCGCGTAGACAACCTCGTTCTCGTTCTCCCAGACATCCAGAGCCGGAATCCAGGCGCGCGCGCTTTGCTCGCCGGCGCCTTCGGCGTAGATCATCCTGCGCATCTCGTTCTGGAGGCCGGCGAGCTCCCTGAATGGATCGAATCGAACCAGTGTGGCCATCTCATCCCCTTCTTTCTGTTACTTGATGGCGTTAGCAGAATAAAACCTAAGCCTTATATTGTCAAGGCTACGGATCGCTAAACTCACCGCCTTCCAATGACGCACCTAACAACCAAGGCACTCAAGGGAAGGCACTTCCTTCGCGTCGCGGACTGGAAGCCCAGCGAGCTGAAGGCTGTGCTCGATCTCGGCGACGAGCTGAAGATGCTGCTGGCCAGGGGCCGGCCGCACAAGCTTCTTCCGGGCCGCTCGATTGCGCTGATCTTCAACAAGGCCTCTACTCGCACCCGCGTTTCCTTCGAGGTCGGTATCTGCCAACTCGGCGGCACGGGGGTCAGCATCACGGCCGCGCACACGCACCTGGCTCGCGGCGAGACGCTCAAGGACACCGCCTGCGTGCTCTCGCGCTACGTCGATGCCATCGTCATCCGCACCGGCCCCCACTCCGACGTGGACGAGCTGGCGAGCTACTCCAGCGTCCCTGTCTTGAACGCGCTCACCGACAGCTCGCATCCCTGCCAGGCGCTGGCCGATGTGATGACGATCCGCGAGCGGTACGGCCATCTCGACGGAGTGCGACTCGCCTATCTCGGGGACGGCAACAACGTCTGCGCCTCGCTGATGGTCGCCGCGGCCAAGCTCGGCATGAGCTTCATCGCCGCCTGCCCGCCCGGATACGAGCCCTCCAAGCAGGCTTTGGCCGACGCCGACGAGGCGGCCGGAGAGAGCGGCGCGAAGATCGAGATCGTGAACGACCCCGAGCGTGCGGCCCGCGATGCCGATGTTCTCTACACAGACGTCTGGGTGAGCATGGGCCAGGAGGAGGAACGCGACAAGCGCCTGGCCGACTTCCAGAGCTACTCGATCGACGAGCGCTTGCTCGCTCTCGCCCGGCCCGAGGCTTTCGTCATGCACTGCCTGCCGGCGCACTACGGCGAGGAGATCTCGGAAGAGATCGCCCATGGCCCGCGCTCGGCGATCTGGGACCAGGCCGAGAACCGCCTGCACGCCCAGAAAGCGCTGATGGCCCTGGTGATGCGCTGAACGTCCGCCGGCAGAGCCGGCGACGATACTCAGCGCCCGGCCGCGGCTCGAGATATGCATAGCTGAGGGAGAAAAGCTCCACTTTCGTCACAGGTGCCCCTTGACTCCAGCGGCTTCTTCTGAGCGGTGTCTGACACCGAGCGTTTGGTCGCGGGAGTCGTGGGGGATGCAGCGTTTTCGGTGAGTCGCGTCTCTTAGCTACTAGAGTGGACGCGGCCCCGGAACCGGTATTGACGATCCAGGAACCATCCCTGCCCGATGAGCGCGATCCGATCGCGATTACCGCCGCGGTGTATCCAGGGCTGATCGGGTTAGCGCGGGTCTTGCGTTGCCCGGACTCGGCGGAGGACTGGGTTCAGGAGGCGCTGATCGAGACGCTCAGGCGCTACCCCGGCTACAGAGGCGTCGCCGATCCGCGCGCCTATACCCGCACCGTTCTCTTGCGCCTGGTCGCGAGAGGGAAGATCCGGGCCAGGCGACTGGGGCCGGGACTTGACGGTGACGTCGCGGTGGCGTCTATCGGCGTCGAGGATCCGGTTTCCGAAGTCGTCGGCCGTCTCAACAGCGACGAGATGCTGGCGGGCTTGCCGCTGCGTCAGCGGGCCTGCGTCTATCTGAACGTCGTCTGCGGCTTCAGTGATCGCGAGACGGCCGAGGTACTCGGCTGCCGCCCGTCGACGGTGCGGAGCAACGTCGCTAGAGCCCTGGCCCGGCTGGCGCGGGAATCGGTCGAGAACGGAGCTTGAAGGGAGGCACCATGCCAAGCGAGACTCTCACTCACGATCAGGCGTCCGAGCTGTACGAGCGCCTGGCGCGGGAAGCTACTGCCCGGAACTCGCGGGCGCGCCGCTTGCGCCTTGTCGGGAAGGGTGGCGTCGTTGTGGTGCTGGCGGCCGTGCTGGCGCTCGGCGCGGGGCTCACGCTCCACTGGAGCTCGAGTTCGCACGGCGGCTACTCGTTCACGCCGACACTGCACACGAAAGAGGACAACAGAGCGACATTAGGACTCGCCTATCACGAGTGGAAACCGCGAATTGATGATTTCGGCGCGATCGGGAACGGTAAGACCGAAGCGCTCTCCCTGAACGAAGCCAGAACAACAGCGGTTTTCGCGCCCGGGATACCGACCAGCGACCTCGTGCCCGAGAGCTCGATTCGGAAGATCTGGTTCTTCGACGACGATAAGAACGACCCGGATCAGCAGCTCGACTACGGAGCGGTTGAGTACGACCACCTAGAGGTTCTGTATCAGCAGAGGCAGTCAGAAGATTCGCCATACTTGAACGAGCCTTCCGCTTTTCGTGAGATGGCTGTCAAGGACGCCGATATTGGTGCCCGTATGACGACTGTCCAAGGCGTGCCTGCGTTCGTGGGCCCTCCCAGAATCGGCGCCGACAACCTCACGCGACCGGGCCTGGTCATGTTCATGAAGGGGCGCATCCAGATCAGCGTAACGGGCTACTACAACGAAGACGACCTAATCGCGATCGCCAACTCGCTCGAGTAGAGCGGCGCGAGGCCCGCCGCGTACACCCCGCGTTATCTTCGGACTAAGTTCGCCGATATTCGGGAATACGGTGCAGCCAACCACGTTTGCACCGGTATATGGCGACCATCGAAGAGATACGCGAGCAAATCGAGCAGGCGAGCGACCGGCGGGCGGAGCTCTGGCACAAGCTCTCTGAAAGCCACGATCCGGCCGTCGCCGCCGAGCTGCACGAGCTCGAGCGCGAGATCAACCGGCTTTGGGACGAGCAGCGCGCCGTGCGCGCAGCCATCCGCTTCGGCGATCGCGAGAAGATCCTCAGGCGCGCCCGTACCGAAGAGCGAATCGAGCGCTCGGCCGCCTAGAGTCGGTCGGGCGCGCGCCGTAGCGCCCGGGTTCGTAACACGCAAGTTCGACTAACCGGCCGGCCTCTTCTTCTAGCTTTTCGGAGGGACGGCACCAGGCCCTAGCGTCGATTCGCGGACGACCAACTCGACCGCTTCGACGTGATGGTTATCGACCCGTTCGCGTCCGCGGAGCATCTCGCCCAGCATCGTCACGGCCGCACGAGCCAAGCCATCCTCGTCTTGGTGGATGGTCGTCAGCGACGGCCGCACAATCGAGGCCGCCTCGATGTCGTCGAAGCCGACGATAGCGATGTCGTCGGGCACTTTCATCCCCGCCTCGAAGATAGCCTTCATGGCCCCTATCGCCATTAGGTCACCGCCGAGGAAGACCGCGTCCGGCAGGTCTCGCAGGGACAGAAAGCGACGCATCGCCCGGTAGCCGCCCCCTTCTTCGAGGTCTTCCACGACCACGTATTCATCGCGATAGAGCTCCCCGGCCTCTTCGAGCTCCCGCCTGTATCCGACGAGCCGTTCGTTGCCCGGCGGCGTATCGAGTGGGCCCGTGCAACAAGCGATCCGGCGACGCCCGAGATCGAGCAGGTGCCGTACCGCCATCCTGGCGCCGCCGATGTTGTCGGAGGTGACGTACCAGAACCACGGCCCGAAGACTCTGATGTCGACGTCGATGCAGACGGTCGGGACACCTGCCGTCGCCAGCTCCCGAACCTCCCTCCCGCCGCGGTCGATCTCCCTTCGGTCGATGCCGAGCAGAACGAGGCCGTCGACGCGACGCGAGAGCGCTCGATGAACGTAGTGCTCGGCCGACTCTTCCGGATGACCGGTGAGAAGCAGGAGGTCGTAGTTCGCGTCGCCGGCGCTGTACTTCATCGCGTCCATGACCTCGCGCAGGAAGGGATGGCTGATGCGGCGATGGGGTTCCAGGGTGGCGACGATCACCCCGATCACGTGCGAACGGCGGGTCACGAGCGAGCGTGCAGCGGCATGCGGCCTGTAGCCGAGGTCGCGAGCGACCGAGCCGATCATCGCCTTCGTTTTGGGATCGACCGAGCCGGTGTCCGTCAGCGCGCGCGAGACGGTCGAGGTGGAGAAGCCGCTGACACGCGCGACATCCTTGAGCGTGGTCACACTCGAAGGCGGCATGTCATTTCTCTCGTCATTCATCACAGCGAGTCCATCGGGAAGTCGTGAAGCAGCTTCATAACGCGCATATTCTGTCTGTCAGAGCGGCGGACACGGACGACCAGCGCAGGACACTCCCAGCTGGAGAGCCACCTCGCCTTCCGCGCCTCGTGCCCGACTCGCCGCGCCTCGACGACACCGATCCCCCTGAGAGCGGAAGGGAGGGCGCGCCGCTTGCGCCCTCCCTCTCCCTAGGCCTATCCCTCCACTTACTTCTTTTTCGGGACGGGCTTCTTGTTGTAGACCGCCACGTAGGCGACCTTCATCGCCTTCCCGGAGACGGTGTTGGGCGTAACGACGTCCGGGAACGAAGTCGAGCCGCTGCAGCCGCCGGCGTGCGGGAAGAAATTGCACTCGGCCCACGGGAAAGCCCCGCCCATGGCCACGTTCAAGATCACGAAGAAGCCGTGATCGGTCGCGCTCTGCCAGGTGTCTGCCGGGACCTGGGTCGAGTTGATCGTGAAGTAGTTGGTCCCATCGAGGTAGTAGCGCAACTGGTTCGGCTGCACGCTCTTGTCGAGCTCCATGGCGTAGACGTGGTAGCCGTCCTGAAGCGTCGTGTTGTCGATCGAGCCGCCGATGCCGTTGGTCTCGTTGCACGGTCCACCCGATGGAGTTCCGCAGTGAAGAGTCGAGAACGCGGTCGGTCGACCGTTGATGTTCTCCATGACGTCGATCTCGCCGATCGACGGCCAGTTCAGGTAGTTACCCCGGAAGGGCGCACCGAGCATCCAGAAGGCGTGCCAGTAGCCTGCCGCCTCCGGACCAACACCGGTCTGGGGTAGCCGGATTGCGGCTTGTACGCGCAGAATGCCGTTGTCGCCGGCGCTGAAGTTCGTCCTACGCGTCTCGATCCGGCCAGAGGTCCAGTTGCCGTTGGCATCACGGATGGGCGTTATCTTCAGGTTGCCGTGACCGTCGAGCGAGACGTTGTGCGTGCTCTTCGTCATCGTCTCGATCTCGAACGTGCCCCACTGGGTCGGGCAGCCCGCGCAGCCGTAGCCGGTACCGGTGTCGTACATCCAGTCGGCCGGCGAGAGCGATCTGCGGGCTCGGCCGTTGAAATCGTCCTTCCAGACCAGTTTGAAGCCGAGCGGCGCCGGCGGCACGTTGACCGATGCGTGGTGCCGTGCACCCGCTCGATGGTGACCCGTCGCGAAGGCCGACCCCGTCAGCAGCGTGATCGCCGCAACCAGGGCCAACATCGCCACGGTGGTGCCGAAGAGAATGCGTCTCAGGGATCCGCAACCCCTCGCTGTTCTTAACATGTCTGATCTCCTTCGTCGAACTCCCCGTAGGCCATGCGGATCGCGACCGTGAGACGCCCAGACGGCGCGGGCGCCGGCCTGGAGCCGCCAGCCTCTCATCTGAAGGGTTGCTTCTAACACGGTCTGGGAGCGCTGTCAAGTTAGCCGCATGGTTTGGTACATTTACCCTGCTAAATTGGCTAATGAAGTTGATGGGAACGCTCCCACCGACGTTAAGCGCGGTCTTGAGCGACCGGATCGAGGCCGGCACGGCGGTCGGCTCAAAGCCGCAATGAGCAAGGCGGCTGGCGCAGCGGAGATCGCGGCCGCGCCCGAACCGAGGTACGAATCGAGCGCTCGGCGGCGTGAGCGCCGAGATTCCGGGGACTAAGACCGTGAGCTGCGCCTGCCACGTCGGTCTGGCGGCCCGCGATTCGTTCCGACGTGCCGGCTTTCAGCGGGGAACGCAGTCCGTCTTGCAGACCCACTTCTTCTGAGCCGATACCCAGCGCCAGAGCTCGTGGTGCTCGCGGCCGTCGGGGGAGTGATTGGCCTTGATTAGGACCTTCCAGCCAACCGGCGCCCTGCTGCCGGCGATGACGATCTGATCGCCGACGATCGCCTGTAGCTTCGAGAAACGAAGCGATTTGACTTTCTTCTGACGGAAGATGGTCAGCGTCTCGCCGACCGAGGGCGTCGCGTAGTCGCGCACAGCAATCTCCACGCGACTATCGCCGTTCAGATCCCGCGCCCAGGCCTTCACGAGCCCGCTCTCGCTACTTCCGGTGCTCTGGAAGACCCGAAGGAG
>Ga0209746_1001698_pt1 | contig 10358 bp, 8 predicted proteins | sample BarGraNGADG00211_3_FD_184496 | JGI IMG/M metagenome (GOLD analysis project Ga0209746, IMG submission 184496) | Arctic peat soil microbial communities from Barrow, Alaska - Barrow Graham LP Ref core NGADG0011-211 (SPAdes) (version 2) | ecosystem: Environmental > Terrestrial > Soil > Wetlands >...
AATGGAGGCAACACCATAACAATAAAACCGGCTGAACCTGGATCGCTGCCTTTCCGCTGCAAGGATGATCCGGATGAGTAAAGCGATGAAGAGTCCTACCACGACAAAACTACCTGCGAATCCCCATTCTTCCCCGACAGTGCAAAAGATAAAATCGGTACTTTGCTCCGGAACAAAATTGTACTTGGTTTGGGTGCCATGCAGAAATCCTTTTCCCCAGACACCTCCCGAACCAATGGCAATGAGCGACTGATTCACGTTATAGCCGGCTCCTTTCAGGTCAATGTCCTTCCCGATCAGTACATTCACACGCACCCGCTGGTGAGGCGCCAGGATATGATTGACCGCATAATCCACCGAAAAAACAAAACCTGCAGACGCAAGGTAAACAAGGGAAATATAAAGGATGTTCCGGATCTTTCGTTTTGAATAGAGGAAGAAAAACAGTGCAATGATAAAGAATACACCGAGGATAATGAATTTGTTGATCAGCAGGGAAAGGACTGCCAGCAAAGGAACCAGGACAAACGCAATAACCAGTTTTTCCGATAGTCCTGCCCTGTAAAGGACAAAGATGAACGAAAAGAAAACGATGGCTGATCCGGTATCGTGCTCCAGGAAAATGAGTACCGATGGAAAAAGGATGAGGCCGATCGCGGCAAACAGATCTTTTCTTTTTCGAATATCCGTTTCAATCTTGCTCAGGAATTTTGCCAGCACCAAGGCCGTTCCCATCTTTGCAAACTCGCCGGGCTGCAAAGCAATGCCTGCAAACTGGAACCAGGACTTTGAGCCGGAGATCTCTTTCCCTGTAAAAATAACGGCGACCAATAACAGGATGCACAAAATATAAATCAGGTAAGCAAACTGGGAGAAAAATTTTCCATCGATCAGAAGGACAATCAATCCAAGAAATAAGGCGGCGAGGATCCAGGCCATCTGTTTCCCGTATTTCACATGCATATCGACAATGCTGCCGTGGTTTTCATCATAAACGGCTGCATAGATGTTGAGCCAGCCCATGATCACGAGAAGCAGGAAGATGATAACCAGCCACCAGTCGATGTGTTCAAATACGCCGTGACGTTCTCTCATTGGTCGATAATTTTTCCCTGGTATAAAAGGTTTCCGCTGATCATACTTTGTTCGACATCTTTCCGCCTGACCTCCCTGTTGATGTATTTTTCGATCATGAGGGTTGTGATCGGGGCGGCATAGGTAGCTCCAAACCCCGCGTTTTCGACCACTACGGCAACGGCGATCCGGGGATTGTCTTTCGGTGCAAATGCGATGAAAATGGAGTGATTTTTCCCATGTGGATTTTGCGCAGTTCCGGTTTTTCCGCAAATTTCAATGCCCTCAACCCTGGACGCGAATCCTGTACCTCCTGCCTGCATCACATCGTGCATGGCTTCAACCACGATGGGGAAATATTTCGGATCGATGCCGCAGACATGCTTTTCCTGGAATTCCTTGTTCAGGTTGTCTTTTTTCCCGATGGCCTTAACGATGTGAGGGGTGTAATAGAACCCCCGGTTGGAGATGAGGGCCGCCAGGTTGGCCAGCTGAAGCGGGGTGATCCCGATCTCACCCTGGCCGATTGCCAGGGAGATGATCGCCATCGAGGTCCAGCGGTTTTTTCCATGGTACCGGTCGTAATAATTGGAAGAAGGAATGTTCCCGTTCAGTTCGCCGGGAAGGTCGATCCCGAATTTATGCCCGAAGCCAAAACTCATCACCAGGTTTCTCCAGGTTTCATACCCCTCACGGGTTGAAGTAAAGGGCCGTTTGTCAATGATCGACTTGAACACACGGCAATAATATGTGTTGCAGGAATGCTGGATGGACTGGCGCAGGTCGAGTGGGGAAAAGTGGCTGTGACAGGCGACTTTCTTGCCGTTTCCCAGGGGAAATCCGCCCGGGCAGAAATATCGTGTTTCCGGCGTCAGGACTCCAACCTGCTGCCCTACCAAGGCATCCACCACCTTGAACGTCGATCCCGGCGGATAGCTGGCCATCAAGGCCCGGTTGAAAAGAGGAACCATGACAGAATCTTCGAGAAGCTTGGTATAGTTGGTTCTCCGGATTCTTCCAACAAGGAGATTCGGATCATACGAAGGACTGGTAACCATACAAAGGATTTCTCCGGTGGAAGGTTCAAGGGCTACTATGCTGCCTTTTTTACCTGTCATAAGCTGTTCACCATAGGCTTGCAGATCGGCATCGAGCGAGGAATAAAGGTCGGTACCGGCATAGGCAATTGTATCGTATTTTCCCCCCTGGAAGCTGCCTTTGTCGCGGTTCAGCACATCCACAACCCGGATCTTCATACCTTTTTTCCCCCGAAGCACCTCTTCATAGGATTTTTCAACACCGCTGATCCCGATGTAATCCCCCGATTTATAATACGGATTGTTTTCAATGACCTCCGGGCCGACTTCCCCGATATACCCGAGGGTATGGGCGGCAATCGGGTAAGTATATTTACGAAGCGTACGCGGTTGAACAAAAAATCCCGGGAAACGGAACATCTTTTCTTCGAGGTAACCGTAATTTTCACGGGTGATCTGGGATTCAAAAATAGAAGGGCGGTAAGGGGAATAATTCCTGGCTTTTTCCACCCGATCCACAAAGTCTTTCTTTTCGATCTCGAGTAAACGGCATAGCTCGGCAGTATCGATATTTTTTACCTGTTTCGGAACGACCATCAGGTCGTAGGCAGCTTCATTGTAAACAAGTAACTTCCCAAAACGGTCGTAAACCAGGCCCCTGGCAGGGTATTGCGTGATGTATCGCAGCACATTGTTATTGGCTGAAAGTACGTATTTATCGGCCACGATCTGGATGAAAAACAGCCGGATTACATATGCCAACCCGATCAGAAGAAAAAACCCGATGACAATAAATTTCCTGTTCGCGTACACACGTTCCATCTGTCCTACTTCCTCCTCAGGATGATTTCAGGCGTGGTGATCACGTTGCTCTTGTTCAGGGCACGGTCGTAAATAAAAGCTTCAAATTTTATGGTGTCATGAAGCGGTGGAGGATAGAGGCCGATGGTATCCACGATAAATCCCTTGATCGCTTTGTTGGGGTCATTGGGCGTTAAGACAGGGATTCTTAGGCTGAAAGGGATCGCCAGGTCAACCTGTTTGAAAATACCGTTCTGCTTTTCAAAATAGTTGATCACATAATTGTAATAATAAGATCCATTTCGCTCGTAGGGAGGGAAAGTGTCGGATGGGTTCAGTCCGATATCCCCGGTTCCATCCTGGTAAGAGATCGACAGGATACCCATTCTCACAACTTGGGCCGTATCGTAGATCATCTCAAAACCGAGGAAGGAAATTTCCGGCGTGTCAGGATAACTCTGCTTCTTCATACACCCGCTGAAAACTGCGAGAAATGCTGCAAGAAAGAAAAGAAAGAAAAACGGCTGCTTTTTCATGGTTGACCCTGATCAAGATATTATCTTCCCGAAATCTTACCTTTGCATGAATTCAAATCTGATTCCGGCTATAAAAGTACGATTTTTTCAGTCAGGATCAGGCCGGTAAAAAGAAAAATGGAGTTCAAGAACAGGATTTTCGGACCCTTAAATGAAGCTGGTTTTAATGCCACAGTCCTGGATATTTTTCATTTTCAGTACGACAGGAATGAAATTTACAGACGGTATGCCGATGCCATTGGAGTCGCTCCGGAAAAAGTAACCCATTATTCACAGATCCCTTTCCTGCCGGTATCGTTCTTTAAGACGCATCCGGTAGTTTCAGGAATTTCATCACCCGAAAAGATATTCCTGAGCAGCGGGACCACCGGTAAAGAACGAAGCCGTCACAGGATCCTGGACCTTTCGGTGTATGATGAATCCCTGGTGAAAGGATTTGAGTGGTTTTACGGACGGCTTGAAACCTATGATATTTTCGCATTGACATCTGACCCACACCAGAATCCTGATTCCTCCCTCATCTACATGATCAGCAAATGGATCCTGAAAAGCAGGTCGGAGGTTTCCGGCTTTTATCTGGATCGCCCGGAAGTATTGGCAAAGCTGCTTGAGAAACGTAAATCCTCCGGAAAACGATCGCTGCTGATCGGGTTGAGCTATGCCCTGATCGATTTTGCGGAGAAATTTCCCCTGGCATTACCCGATGCCGTCATCATGGAAACCGGTGGTATGAAGGGTAGAAGAAAAGAGATGATCCGGGAGGAATTACATGCCTTTCTTTCGGAACAGTTCCGGTGCAAAAACATTCATTCGGAATATGGAATGACCGAACTACTTTCCCAGGCCTATGCAAAAGAAAACGGGCGTTTTAAAACACCGCCCTGGATGAAAGTGCTGGTGCGCGACATGAACGATCCCCTCAGCTTGCTTCCTGAAGGGAAAACAGGCGGCATCAACATCTGCGACCTGGCCAATTTCAATTCCTGTTCTTTCCTCGCCCTCGAGGATCTTGGAAAAATAAACGATGACGGCTTCTTCGAAGTGCTGGGAAGGTTCGACTTCAGCGATCTGCGCGGTTGCAACTTGATGATCGGTTGATCAGTCCACCCCCTATGTTCTTTCTTTTGCTACTAATATTAAAGAATGAATAAAAAAAAGAAACCAGTAGCCGCATAAGCAGCCTTGGCTGGTGCTATCGAACGAAGTGAGATTGCGCCAGGCGCAACTGCGTTGCGGCGACGAGGCCCGCCCGGCCTGAGGGCAAATAAAAGTAGAATAAGAAATATTTAATGTTTGTCCTAATGAACATGAAGACTATTAAGCCATCAAAAATAGTTATAGAACTAGAACAAAGTTAACAAAATAAATATATTAACCGAGCGGATCTCCAACCGGCTCAAGGATCTCCGGTGAATCATAGAGAGGGGAATTTACCAGCGTGGAAACCGGGTAGGCAACGAGGGAGGAGGCCACACATGAGAAAAAAATTAAGTGGTTTTCTACTTCTTACCTTCCACCACGATCACGATCTCGCCTTTAACGGTCTTATCCCTGAAATGGTTTCCCAGTTCCTCCAAAGTTCCCCTTACATTTTCTTCATGGATCTTCGACAACTCCCGTGATACGGAGGCGAGGCGGCCGGGACCAAAAAAATCAGCAAACCGTTCCAACGTCTTTAACAGCCGATGCGGGGATTCATAAAACACCAAGGTATTCTCTTCTTCTGCCAGTTTTATTAATCTCGTCTGGCGTCCTTTTTTATGCGGAAGGAATCCTTCAAAGACAAAACGGTCGCAGGGCAGGCCTGAATTCACCAGGGCGGGGATCAGGGCTGTGGGTCCGGGAAGGCATTCAACCATGATATTTTCTTTCAGGCATTCCCGTACCAGCAGAAAGCCCGGGTCGGATATGCCGGGTGTCCCGGCGTCACTTACCAGTGCAATCGTGGATCCTCCCTTCAGCCTTTCGATGACCGCATGAACCGATTTGTGTTCGTTAAAGGCATGATGTGATGACAATTTATTCTCTATTCCGTAATGTTTAAGGAGGATCAGGGTTTTCCGTGTATCTTCAGCCAGCACCAGTTCCGCTTCCTTCAGGATGCGGATGGCCCGGAGGGTAATGTCTTCAAGGTTACCGATGGGCGTTGGTACAATGTAAAGCCTTGCCATTTGCGGTTATTTGTTCATGACGAGCTTGAACCCGATCCCGTGAACATTGATCAGCTCCACGGAGGGGTCTTCTTTCAGATATTTCCTGAGTTTGACGATGTAAACATCCATACTGCGGGCATTGAAATAACTGTCATCGCTCCAGATCTTGTTCAGGGCTATGCTGCGTTCGAGCACATCGTTCGCATTGCTGCATAGCAAACGCAGAAGCCCGGCTTCTTTGGAGGTAAGTTTATTTTCTTTTCCTTTGATGGTTAAAACCTGGCGGTTGAAATCGAAAGTATACTTGCCGATCTGGTAGTTATTCTCATTTTCTGCAGTCCGGCCCGAATCTTCTGTCCTGCGAAGGATCGCCTGCAGGCGCATCAGCAGTTCCTCCATGCTGAATGGTTTGGTAAGGTAATCATCGGCACCGGTTTCAAACCCTTTCAACTTGTCTTCCTGCAAAGATTTTGCCGTGAGAAACATGATCGGGATCTTCGGATTCGAAGAACGGATCTCTTTTGCGACAGAAAAACCATCCCTGACCGGCATCATGATGTCGAGGATGCAAAAATCAAATTCTTTCTTTTGAAAAGCATCGATCGCCTCCTGGCCATTGATGCAAAGTGTTGTAACATACCCTTTCGCATCCAGGAAATTTTTAAGGATGTTCCCGAGATTACGGTCGTCTTCTGCCAGAAGAATGCGCACCTGATTTTTTTCCATTGACCTGGTTATCTTGTAAGATAAATAATCATTCTGTAAAAGGAAGGAAAACCTTGAATGTGGTTCCCTTATTGATCTCGCTGTCAAGGCTGATCCTCCCGTGATGTTCCTCCACAATGGCCTTGACATAACTGAGCCCCAATCCAAATCCCCTCACCTCTTGAATGTTTCCCGTCGGAACCCTGTACAATTTATCAAATATTTTCTTTTGTTCTCCTTTGCTGATACCGATACCACGATCTTCGATCGTCAGCAGGATCCCGTTGGATGTGTTCTCGGTTCTTACCGTAATAACGGGTTTCCGGGGCGAATATTTGTTGGCATTATCCAGGAGGTTGTAAACGAGGTTGGTAAGATGTACCTTGTCGCCTAAAAGAACCGGGTTTGCTGCCTTGCATTGTTTCCGGATCACCCCGTCTTTGATCTCCACCTGGATGCGGATGTTTTTAATGACATCGGTGATCACTTCATGCAGGTCGATGCGTTCCCGCTTCATCTTCAGCTGCCCTTTCTCGATCACCGCTGTTTGCAGGATCTTCTCGGCCATGGTGGCCAGCCGCTTGTTCTCTTCCAGGATGATGTTGATATAATTTTCCGTGAACTCATGTGACCGCACGATATCCCGATCGCTCAATGCTTCGCATGCCAGCGAGATCGTAGAGATCGGGGTTTTGAATTCATGTGTCATGTTGTTGATGAAGTCATTTTTCATCTCCGACAGTTTTTTCTGGCGGAAGATGGTGGTAATGGTATAGGTAAATGAATAAACAATGACGATGATGAGGATGATGGAGATCAGCAGCATTCCCCAGAGTTCGGTAAGGAGGAATTGTTTTTCATGCGGAAAATAGAGGAGAAGATATTCCGGGGAAGTGAAGATGTCGCTAACAAAGATCCGTGCGGCAGATCCTTTTTCGATCAGGCTTTTACGTAGCCCCGGATCCTTTTCGAGCAGGAATATATCCCTTTCCGGGTTGTAGATGCCGAATTCGAAACGGGTGTCGATACCGCGGATGTTCAACTCGAGCAGGATTAATGAGTCCAGCTGCGGTTCGGTGATAAAACGTTCATAGAGCAGGTGGCGGTTGAAGTTCAGCATCCCTTCATACGGATTCGCCTCCGAGGCTTTCCGCTTCTCCAGTTTTTCAATTTTATTGACCACCTTGGCCAGGACTTCGGTAACTGTCCGCTGGAATGTAGCCTCTTTCACAGCCGATGCATTTCTGATCCAGTAGATCTGTATTCCCATCAGCCCGATCAGGGCGATGGTCATCACAATGATGGTAAATATGATGATCTTGTGGTTCATTTCTACAAAAGTACACTATTTTGAAATGAGCTTTTAACAATTTTTAACGTATATTAATATTCCTTAACAGTAGGACCGCCATTTCCGGACTATCTTTGCCGAACTGGAAAAATGCAAAAAGGCAAATGCAATACCAGTGATTCTTTTTTTGGCTAATGTGAGTTTGTGCGAATTACCTGATTTAAAGTTTTGTTTATTGATTAAGTGATGTGTCCGCCCCGGCGGACACATCTTTTTTTGTACATTCCCCTCAAAATAGTACTTTCGTCTTCCTTCAGAAAATAATATAACACAGATGAAAATAGATATCAGCAAAGCGGTTTCCTTTTCCGGTCCGGAAGGGATAAAACAAAATGAAAAGAAACTGGAATCACTCCATAAAGTTTTGGTAAACGGGACCGGAAAAGGGAATGATTTCCTCGGCTGGGTGAAGTTACCGGCAGGGGCAGATTCGGCAATCCTTCAGCGAATCAAAGCCGATGCGGAAAAGATCCGTGCCCAATCAAACTTGTTCGTAGTCATTGGGATTGGCGGATCCTACCTCGGCGCAAGGGCCGTGATCGATTGCCTGAGCCACCCGTTTCTTCCGCTTCTTCCCGGCAGGAAAGACCCGGTTATCCTCTATGCCGGAGAGAACCTCAGTGAAGATTACCATGCCGGGTTGATGGAGATCCTTGATCAGTACGATTATAGTGTAGCGGTGATCTCAAAATCGGGTACTACCACCGAGCCTGCTGTCGCTTTTAGGATCATCAAAGCGCACCTTGAAAAAAAATACGGGAAGAAAGAAGTAGCAGGACGGATTTTCGTCGTGACAGATGCTCAACGCGGGGCCTTAAAAAAATTATCGGATGAAGAAGGATACCCCACCTATGTGATCCCCAATGATGTGGGAGGAAGATACTCTATACTTACACCCGTGGGGCTTCTTCCCATTGCAGTCGCAGGATTTGACATTGAAAAACTGATCGGAGGCGCACGCAGGATGATGGAACAGTGCCTTGCATCCGCCGACCCGGAAAAAAATCCGGCCATCCGGTATGCAGCCATCCGCAATGCATTGTATCAATCGGGCAAGCTGGTTGAGATCCTCGTGAACTACCTGCCCAACCTGTATTATTTCACCGAATGGTGGAAGCAGCTTTATGGCGAAAGTGAAGGCAAGGAAAACAAAGGCATTTTCCCCGCCGGGGTTGGGTTTACCACCGACCTTCATTCCATGGGACAGTACATCCAGGAAGGAACAAGGCTAATGTTTGAGACGATCCTGTCGGTTGAAAATTAAGAAAAGGAATTGCGTGTACCCTTCCTGGAGGAGGATCCCGATGGCTTGAATTTCCTGGCGGGAAAAAGACTCACCGGGATCAACCATATGGCAGAGATGGGCACCCTGCTCGCCCATGTCGACGGCGGCGTTCCCAACATCCGGATCTCGGTCACCGAATTGAACGAAGAGACCCTGGGAGAGTTGATCTATTTCTTTGAATTTGCCTGCGCCCTGAGCGGCTACCTCCTGGGTGTAAATCCATTCGACCAGCCCGGAGTGGAGGCTTACAAAAAAAACATGTTCGCCCTGATCGGAAAGCCGGGATTTGAGGAAGAAGGGAAGAAGCTGAGGGAAAGGCTAAAATGAAATCATTTTCACCTCAACCCCCGTCCCCTTCTCCTTTAGGAGAAGGGGTGCAGGGGATGAGGTTCTCAGGTAATTACCCTTCAGCAATGCCGGGATCAGTATATGATTCCATCACCTCAGGTAAGGTGTCCCCTTCAGGATATAACTTTCTATCACCTGGGGGAAATACCGGTATTCAAGGACATGAATTTTTTCTGCCAGGCTCCCGGGGGTGTCGGTTTCTTCAATGCTGCATTTCGCCTGGAAAAGGATCTGCCCTTCATCATATCGCTCGTTGACCAGGTGGATCGTGATACCAGATTCTTTATCATGATTGGATATCACAGCTTCATGAACCTTCATTCCGTACATTCTTTTTCCTCCATATCCGGGCAACAAGGCAGGATGAATATTCAGGATCCTGCCGGGAAAAGCTTTTAGGAGAAAATCCGGAATCAGCCAGAGAAAACCGGCCAGGATCACATATTCGATTGCATGTTCTTTCAGGAGTTCAGGTACACGAGTACTTTCATAGAATTCATGACGTGAGAAGGTAACGCAGGAAACGCCGAGGTTCCTGGCTCTTTCCAGCACCAATGCATCCGGATTGTTCGAGAGGATAAGGTCAACGGCAATAGGGGCGGACCTTTCCCGGAAATATTCCGTGATCCGTTGGGCATTCGTGCCGCTGCCGGAAGCAAAAATGGCAATCTTGATCATGTACAACAGGGGTGAATTTTCAGCTGCAAAAATAAGAAAGCATAGGATCTTTTCCGTGATTATTTTTGGGCCGGGATGTTGGGGCAAAAAATTAACAAACTGGGTTCAGACTGTTTTTAAACATTTGAAAATCAAATTATTGATTTTCCGAAATGTTAAAAAATCTTAAATATTGTTGGTTTGTAAGGATAAAATTCATTTCTTTGCAGTCCGTTTAACCAAAAAAGGAAAATCATGTCTGATATTGCAACAAAAGTTAAAGCTATCATTGTTGATAAGCTCGGTGTTGACGAAAATGAAGTTACACCTGAAGCAAGTTTCACAAATGATCTCGGCGCTGACTCTCTCGATACCGTAGAACTGATCATGGAATTCGAAAAGGAATTTGAT
>Ga0209746_1001699_pt1 | contig 10357 bp, 8 predicted proteins | sample BarGraNGADG00211_3_FD_184496 | JGI IMG/M metagenome (GOLD analysis project Ga0209746, IMG submission 184496) | Arctic peat soil microbial communities from Barrow, Alaska - Barrow Graham LP Ref core NGADG0011-211 (SPAdes) (version 2) | ecosystem: Environmental > Terrestrial > Soil > Wetlands >...
CGGATATTAAAGAGGCGCTGCAGGTTGATGACGCGTTCGGAGATCTTGAGCAACTCCTGGCCATTGATCTCCCAACCTGTTAAGGCGGAGATCATCTCTGCCCAGTGATCGATCGTAACGCCGCCATACATATAAAATTTACAGGTTCCTACAATATCCGGTAAAGCCAGGCCATCCTGGAGCAGAGCCACGGCCGCACCTTTACCTGCCTCATCCCAGCGCTCGACGTATTTGGGATTAGGCAGACCGTACTTCATCAATCCCCAATCGAGTTTTCCGCGATCCCAGGCCATGGCTTCTACCGGATGGATATGGCACATGCCGCGATTGCCGGTGGCGTACGTAATGGCTAATGCCTTTCCAGAGCGAGGGTCATGGGCTGGGCCTTCCAAACCTTTAACATGGATCGCGAATTCTGCGGCCCCTTGTCCAATTTGCTCGGCAGCGTTTCGCACCCCTTCCGCCAGGATATTTCCGATTCCTTCGCGGTAGGCAATCTTCTTGACCATCACCGGCAGAATGTCTGCATTTCCCCAATTCAAATCAAGCCCCTGTAATTCTGTCTCAGTGAATAACCCCTTTTCAAAACACTCCATGGCGAAGGCAACCATGGCGCCCGTAGAGATCGTATCCAGACCATATTCATTACACAGATAGGTGCTGTGAACGGCAGCGTCCATGTTCTCGTTCATCACATAAGCAGTGAAGCATGATATGGACTCATACTCTGCCCCTCCATGCTCGGCCGTTTTATATTCACCTTCAGGAACTTGTACCCTGCGCGCACAAGCTATGGTGCAGCCTTTATAGCACCCAAACCCCTTCATGAAGTTTTTTGCCTGATAGTGATCGAAGAGTTCCGAGCCCTTGCCCCAGGAGTTGGCGAGCCAGTTTTTGGATGGCCAGTCTCCGCCATCATCATTGCTGGGGATATCGCCGATGGTTCCAGCAGACTGCATTCCGAGAAAAATCGGATTCTTCTTGATTTCATCATGAGTATCTTTGAGGAATTTCTTCAGTCGCTCAGGGTCAGCGGCTGTCACTTTTTTCGTTCCTTTGATGGCGATGGCAATCAAGTTCTTTGCGCCCCAGACAGCTCCGCCACCGCATCGCCCCGCGGCCCGATCGTCGGACATGACAGCCGCGATCTTGACCAAATTCTCACCGGCCGGTCCAATACAAAGAATCGAAAAGCTTTTGTCTCCCAGCTCGCGGCGCAGGACTGCTGATTTTTCTGACACAGTCAGCCCTAGAAGATGGGATGCGTTGCGGAATTCCCATTTTCCATCCTGGATGACAATATACACAGGCTCGGGTGACTTTCCTTTTATAATGACATAATAAAAACCAGCTTTTTTCAAATCCGGAGCCGAATCCCCTCCTACACGCGACTCGCCCCAGATCCTCGTCAAGGGAGATTTAAAACAAAGGGTAAGAGAACCGCCGCCGGGGACCTGACTGAGGCTGAGGGGACCGGTTGCCAGAATCATGATGTTTTCCTTGCCGAGGGGATCAACACCCTGCTCTAATTCATCATAGAGCAACCTCGCTCCGTAACCTGACCCGCCCAGGTAATTTCTCGAAATCTCCGTTGAGATCGGTTCTGAGTAAGCCTCCCAGCGACTCAGGTCAACCCGTAACTGCTGCCCTGCGTATCCAAAAATTACAGAAGTGGCCATTGTGAAAGCCTCCGTTGTATAGATATTTATCCACCTACGAGTGCCTTCATCAAGTCTATCGGCAGGCCGTCTCGTAGTGGCGTATGAATGTCTTGAACGACTTCCTTGTTGACCAAGAAGAACACGGAACCGCGGAATTGTTTGTTAGCCCTGTCCCATAGATAGGGCGGTAAAGCGCTGCCCCATTGTTCATCGATCGCTTGTAAGAGATCTTTCAATGTAGCATTCTCTTTGAGTTCAATCTCCTGAGGATCCCGTCCAAAGTAGTCACGTAGATCACCGATGCTTCGTAAAAGAATTTTCATCGCGCTATATCGCCTCAACACCAGCCGTAGCGCATTCGTGATCCTGTTCGACTGTTCCGCCGCTTGCGCCCACTGCACCGAAAAGTTTTCCATCTCTCCAGACGGGTATACCACCAGGGAAAATAACCATTCTCCCGCCAATATTATTCTGAAGGCCATATAAAGGACCGCCAGGCTGGCATTGTTTCCCCAATTCCAGGGTACTCAAGCGATTAACCAGAGCAGTATACGCTTTATCTTCAGCGATTGGAACTGCAACCAGCTCTGAATTGTCCATGCGAATAAAAGCTGTAAGTATTCCACTTTCGTTCACGACGGCAATGGCCATCGCCACCCCAAGTTCAGCGGCCTTTACGCGAGCCGCTGCAATTGCCCTCTCAGCATCTGCAAGCAACATGGATTTCTCCTTCTTAGGTGAGGTTGTTTGGTTTATTGATTAATTTCATGTATTTCTGTGTACCATTTCACTCGGTCGCCGATCTGATTGCGCAGCTTCCAAGCCGTGCTTTTGGGTTGGTTATTGATAATGTCAAGTAGCTCTTTGATTCGGTCCTGGATGACCTCACGATCCTCCGAATCAAGCCAGTTATATTTCTCTTAAAGTTCAGATACTTTGCGTAAGTTCATCGTAATGGTGCGCCACAATCCCCAACTGTGAGCGCAGAGATCGGCAATTCGCCTGGCGTTGATTGTCTCCGAGTCAATATAATTGATGGGATGTTCACGGACCAACATCAGGGTGTCGATGACATCCTTCTCATTTAGCCTGACAATTTGCATTTTCTCGAGCAGCAGTTCGGCCAAGGGGATTGTCGGAGAATCCACCTCCAGGCGGTTCGCCCATGGAATAGGGTGGCAGAAATCTAGTTTATCAAAGAAGATATCCACATGCAGGGATGACTTCATATTGTCTAACACCAGCCGTTGTCGGGTATAAACCACAGCCGCCTCGCGGTCCTCCTGAAAGCCAAGCTTCTCAAATATTTTTTGGATGGCATCATAGTGTTTAAAATATGCTGCGAAGTCCAAATCTGTAAAATACCGGTTGGCTTTCGCCTGGAACGACCCATAGGCAGGGCAGTGGATATAAAATGCGACCGAACCTAATAACCTTAACACCGCGTCTTGTTTCTGGCCCTGGTCTACAATCTGAAATGCATTATCTAAAAACTCTTGATGTTCCATATAATTACCTCAGAAAGGACTGCTTATTTTCATTGCGGATGGATGGCATTCTATCCCTGTACAGGCTGAAAGCCGCGAACGCTGCTTTTGTCCAATATCACCAGATAACCGGAAAGAACACCTTCGGTGTAGGTGCTGCCCGGGTTTAAGCATAAGGTTCGGCCAATATACGCGAATCCCTTGGCTTCATGCACATGGCCATGCAAACCAAGCAAGGGTTGATACGTTTCGATAGCTTTGCGCACTGCCTTGCTGCCTACAGGCACATAAGTGCGACCCCCGTCTACGGGCACCAGATTCTCGTCCAGAAGAGGCGCATCATCCAACCTTGAATTATGAGGTGGCACATGCAGGTTGAAGATCGCGCTATTCATATCCTTGACCAGTTCAGCCTGTTGTTTGATCACCTCATAGAGGCTGTCTTCATCCATCTCGCGATGGGTGTGCCAGGGGGTTGGATTGGAAAATCCTTCGTTGATCATTTCATGGTGATCATCCACATGAATGACCTGGCGCTCAGCCATGAGAACCACAGAGGATTCCCTGAACAATTCATTAATAAACAAGGGATCATCATTCCCTGCGGTCACAATGATCCGCCTGCCCGTCACTTTCAGTTTTGTTTCAGCAAAATCCAGCCAGCCTTGAATGGTTTTCACCATTAATTCCTGAAATATCTTATCCTGGAGTTCCTCTGACTTGGCAAATTCCGTAAAAACATCCTGCACCATCCGATAGGGATAAAACCCGGACGTGCGGACTCTTTGCTCCAGTTTTGTTAATTCTGATTCTCCATTAACCTCGACTTTTTCGCCCAGAAAGTTTGTCTGCCAAATTCCGGGCTTTTCTTCAACGATTGCCTGAATTCCTTTTCCGGTCATATCCCCGCCCAGGATGATGGTATCCACTTCGAAGAATGCACCGGAGTTCACCAATTTCTGCCAGCACTTTTCGGATCCGTGAATATCGGTTGCAAACAGGAATTTCGTGGGTTTATCTTTTTTAAGAAACACGTTTCACTCCTCACAGGATAATGGCCTGCCATATCAAACCGTTCCAAGAGGCCCGTCAGCCAGAATAGCCCGGTACCTCTTGGAAATTTATAAGACTAGTGAGCTGTCAACCTGGGAAGATCAACCTAGGAGACAATCTCTATTCAGTCGGAATTTCACGGTAGGTCAAGTCTGTGTTAACACCCTGCCGCCGTCGATAAATACGGTAAACGAAGTAAATCACAGCACTGATAGCGATGCCTCCAAAGATATACATCGCTGAGAGAGGATTATTGGTGCCGTAGCGCGGATCCGAGATGTAGAGATAGAACATCACACCGAAATAAACCATACCCAAAGCGCCCATCACTGTAATGAGCGGTGCGCCAAAGACTTTATATTTTGACACTGGCGAGTTGGCATAAATTTGCTTGGTACTCTTGAGGTAGGGGAACAGCGTGCCCACCAGGGTGCTGGCCGCGAAGGCAATCGATGTCATAAGCGGCATGTCAAGCGTAAGTTTCGAGAAGCCAGTGAAGAAGTACAGACAACCCATGATGAGTGCGCCCACATAACAGATGCCGATTGCCACAACGGGCGCGCCCCAGCGGCGGGAGACACGGGCAACGAAGCCGGGCAGCATACGGTCATAGGACATAGCGAACATCACGCGCGTTGACATAACCATGTTGTTGGTCGGCCAGATCCAGAACCAGGCGCTCAGCCCTAGCGCAATCCACAACCACACGAATGGGTTCTTGCTAAGGGCCATGAGGAAGATACCGTAATAGGGAGCAACCGGCATATCGCCGGTGTTGCCGGTCATCCATAGGAAGTTCGAGGATGTAAAGAACTCATTGCCGATGCGCGAGATGAGCAGCCACAGGAAGCCAGCGCAAATAATCATGGAAAAGATATTACCACCCATGAACATCTTGAAGGAGTTCTTGAACTTATTCACTCCGCCAATTTCACCGACCAAAGTGCAAGTCAAGGCAATATACATGAAGGTATAGGCCAGGGCGGGTCCGATCAGTAAGGATGGCAGGAAATGGGTTTGAGAAAGGGGTACGGCTTGATATCCATTGGTTTGGGCCATCTGCAAAATTTGCTGGTACGCCTGACCGTTTCCCCATTTAAGGGTATTGGCCATAAAGTCATTGAAGGCTTGCTGGAATCCAGCTGATGTGCTGAAGAGTAACATGCCCACCCAAGTCGCAATGCCCACCATACCGATGTAGAAGCTCCAGCGCTGGATTTTGGCGTAGAATTTCATACCTAAGGCCAATACAATGGCTCCGAACGAGCAATAGAAGACGTAAAACCACCAAGTTCCGGCTTTTGATGTAAGCCAAGTGGCAAACGAGGTCAACACCGGAGCGTCAAAGATATTACCCAGGCTGATAAAGAATGGTGCGACAACCATGGTTGCGCCTGGGGCAACGTTTGAGGCCATATAGAACCATGGTCCAAACAACAAAGGGGTGAAGACCAGGATATAACCCCAGAAGCCACCCAAGGAACGGCTTACCCAAACGTAGTCACCCCCAGCACGCGGCATCAGGCTGGTAAGCAGAGCGTAAACCGTGAAGGTCGGGATGAATGCCAGACACACCAGGACAATTCCCAGCGGGATGTTGGCATCATTCCAAGCATAGCACACCGCGTAGGTCAGCGCAGCAGCTACAACGATCGAGTTTGCATACACGCCATATAGAAATCCATCGAAAATTGAGAACGCTCGTACCAAGCCTGAAGATCTGCGCAAGAAAAGGCCCGCAGGCGTAGATACTTCTGTTGGTTTTCCAGACATGTTTGTGGTCATTTTGTCTCCTTTGATGTGATTCTTTGGGTTATTCTCATGTTACAATTATAGCAACCTCAAATATCGATTTCTAAGGTGTATACACTCGTTTCCAAAATTGCCATAGACTAAGCCTGAAATTGACAAATTCGAAGCGAGTATTGGTTTTTTGGAATCCCTTTTTGAACACATGACATGTTTGGAAATTGTCCATCCAGTTCAAGGCTAGCACGATGGTTGATATGATTCCTGTACTGGTCATCGACGACCAACTGGTGCAGCGCGAGGGCGTCACGAAAGTGGTTGAGGCCACTGGCAGGATGCGGGTAGTGGGGTCAGTGAGTTCCAGTCAAGAAGCTCTAGAAATAATTCAACGTGAACCGATAGATCTTGCCCTGATCGATTTGGTTTTGCATCATGAACATGGCACTGATATAGGTCGGACGCTTCGCAACCTCCATCCGGGGCTCAAGGTCATCATTTATACGCGCGAGAAAAGCATGGTTCTTGCCTCCGAGATCTTTCGAGACCATAGCGAGCTTTCTCGACCCAGCCTCCAGGGTTACCTGCTTACCCGTAATATTTCAAGCAGTGATTATTTGCTTCAAATCTATCGGCACATCCTTGACGTCGGATATTTTATCGATCCGGATGTGATCCGCTGGCATTATCGGTTTACGCAATTGGAAAAATTGACGCCTCGTGAAGAGGAGTGCGCGCTTCTGATCACCAAAGGTCTTAGCAATACTCAGATCGCAGAGCAAATGGTGATTTCTCGTAGGCGCGTGGAAAATCTGATCAACTCGCTCTACCAAAAATTCAACATCCTTGGTGATCGAGGTGATCCGGGACGACGCGTTATCTTGGTTGATAGTATCCGCCTGCTTAACAGTTCCCATATAACCGTCCTCGAGGTAAGCATATTGATCATCGAGGATCAGCAGGAGCAGCGCGTTAGATTATCCAACGTACTAAACGAAGATCCGCGCTTTAAGGTGCTGACCGCTGTGGGGAGTGGTGCGGCCGGTATTCAAGCAGCCTTTTGCACCAGGCCGGATGTTATCTTGGTGGATATTCACCTACCGGATACAGACGGCTTTCAAGTGACGCGCCAGATCCTTGAAGGCCTTCCCAAGACGAAAGCAATCCTGATGAGTAGCGAAGACAGTTATTTATTTAGAGAAATGTCGATAGAGGCCGGAGCAATTGGATTCCTGCCAAAAAAACTATTGAGCCCGGAGAGCATATTTAAGGCTTGTGAATTCTCCGAGGAATAGTTGCCCTCCTGTTCTATTTTGTATTTCGCGCTAAGGGGAGACTGACTTCCAGATGTGTGCCCTGTCCGGGAAATGACCGAATGATAAAATTTCCATTTAACTGTTTGGTGCGGATTTGGATATCGTGGAAAAAGTAGTGGCCGGATTTTATGAAGCTTTCAACCATTGTTGAATCAAATCCTTGTCCATCGTCGGAAACACATAAAGACAACTGGCTATCATGGATTTCAGCCGACACTTGCATATGCGTGGCTTGACTGTGCCGGTAGACATTGCTAATTGCTCCCCTAATAAAGCGATATGTCAGGAAGATGCAGCCAGGCTCTAACGGTAGGCTTTGGTCGAGTACAGATAAATCCAGCTCCATCGCGATCCTGGATGCATTAGGATAGATTTCCGGTAGAGTTTCCTGAGCCAATCTTCGCAGCTCAATGCCGATGTCTCTTAGAATGGGGACGGACAGATCGAAGCGCACCTGTCGAATCCGCTGTTCCATTTCTTCACCAAGTTTGATGAGATCGTCATGCTCTAATTTCTGGGCAATGGCTATGATGTCATCCAACGGCCTGATAATTTCGTCGTGGATGTAAGTAGTGAGAGCGAAGCGCTGACTGTCGTCCGCTTCAATGATTCTTCGGCTGGCGAGCTCCAGTTCGCGTTGTGTCTTTTGCAGGGATCGATAGGCCTCCGTCAATTCGAATAACTGCTCTTTCAGATTCTTATTCATTTGATTTAAATTTGCATAAGAGGTCTTCAGATTGCTTCTCATCCGGCGCAATGCACGCGTTAATATATCCACTTCGTGGCTGGCTTTTAGATCAACAATGGGAGCATTTAGTTCGCCGGATCCTATCTTTTCAGCGGTAATCGCTAACTTACGTATCGGGCTGAACACCCTTCGATTGAGATAAGTCAGAATCCATAGCGCCAGGATCAAAGTTGCACCAATGGTCAAGGCAAATAAGTAGGGAAAGCTTAGCCGATTGGCAAGAGCAATAATGAAATTTACCGCGATCAATGCAAATATAAGAATACGGACGAATTGGCTTCCCAGTCGAGTGCTTTCCTGGGCCGGTAGTGTGATCTGAGCTCTAGATAGGATAGCAGGCGAAACGATCAATCCTAGATCCTGTGCTGCTTGCAGGTTGACAGCCAGGGTTTTCGTGGAAGCTACTTTAAATGGAATAGTCGATGGAGATTCACCTTTGAGAATGCGATGGATCATGCTCGCCACCAGTTTGCCCGACCCGCGTACCTCCAACGCAAAAAGTGCACAACAGCGTTCCAATTCATCGAGAGTTAATCCCAAGTAAGGGATATTCTGTTCATGAGCTATCGCCCCCATAAAGCTGGCGGCCTGATCAGTCGTTGGATCCGCGAGACGAATGATTACATGATCCTGCTGGGTTTGAAGATTAGCAATCCTATCCATAACTTGCTTCGGATCGGATGCTTCATGAAGAATCAACTTCAGGTTAAGGCTTTTGGCAGCCTTGCGCAACAGGTCAGCCTCGGTAATCACGGCTGGAAGATTGGGATTGCAAATCGCATGCACTGTGGTAGGTGGAGGTACAACTTCTGTGATCAAACTTAGGCGTTCTTCTATAATCTCCAGCCAGGGATCCCACACACCGGTCACTTTGTCAGTCTTCTGCAGGAATTCTAATTCGATCACGGTTTCAGGTTCACGAGTCACGTGAGTAAAGAGAATAGGAATGCCGGCTTCATTTGCGGCGTCTAGCGCAATATCCAACGCCATGCGGGTCATGGCTACAATCGCGTCAACGCCAACCTCAATAAACACCTTGACAGCTATTTTGCAGCGTTCGGAATCTCCGAAGCAGCGGCACAACCACAAAATGATAGATTCTTGTTCATAATAGTAATCCCCAATTTTGGGCGATAGTGTGTTGATCCCCATTTGCTCCAGGTGCACTGCATAGCCCAATTGGTTCAGTGCCTGCTCAATCTCAGGGACCTCATCAATGGTCTGTTCGATAAACGACAAAACGCCAACGATATACATCGAGAGCTCACTTACTTGAGACAATTGTACAGCAATTTCTCGCGTTTTACATTCATCAGTTTACCAATTAATGGAAATACGTCGGCTGGCGGGACAGTAGCCTGGTTATTTCTCTCTCTTCTTCCATCTTCCTGCGCACCGTCAATTCCGTTTAAATCTATCCGAGTCCGGGATTCTTCAGATCATCGGCTGGTTGCTGGCATCATCATCTGGCGTGACGATATGCCACTAGTGGAAGATGATGTGGGAAGTGACGCGGCTTCAGCCAAGCACCTCAGCGCGGATTATAGATTGGGCCGGCTTCAGTCATCCTGATGATCTCTATTTTGCTTTTGCCGGCCCGACTATGCTCGCACGTGTAACCATCCCCTGAAATAGTACCATTGAAAAGTGGAAAACTCATGGCAAAATAGACCAAGGAATGATCCACATGAAGAAGTCGAGGTTCAGTGAAAGCCAGATCGTAAATATGCTGAAAGAAGCGGAAGCAGGTGTGTCGGTTGAGGAGCTGAGCCGCCAATATGGGTTCAGCAAAGTCACCTTCTATAAGTGGAAAGCCACAGTACGGTGGCATGGATGTCAGTGCCTTGAAGCGGCTGAAGGAACTGGAGGAAGAAAACCGGCGCTTGAAGCAGATGTATGCAGAACTGAGCCTGGAACATAAGGCTCTGAAGGATATTGTCGAAAAAAAGCTATAAAACCTGACGAGCGCCGAAAGTAGACCTTCATCTTTTATTATCTCGGAGCCAAAGCATGGAAGGGTCATCGATAGAGCCGAGTTATTACCACATCGAAATTTCAGGTAAAACCAGTTCGAGATAGTATTTGAAATTTTCCAACTGTAAAATGCTTCTGCTGGTGAGATTATTATGAAATTCATCGATTCTTACTACAGCACCCTTGTAACCACCCCGGCTATCAACCAAACTCACGCGATGGGCGCAACCATTTCTTGGTAATCTCAAGCGCGTTTGGATTGTTATCTGCACGGGCAGCCGACCATGCCCTCGGGGACGAAGGTCAGGGTGGAAACAGTGAAACCGTAGACCTGCTGGATGGTTGCCATCAGAGCAGTCTTGTCGAGGGCGG
>Ga0209746_1001704_pt1 | contig 10350 bp, 9 predicted proteins | sample BarGraNGADG00211_3_FD_184496 | JGI IMG/M metagenome (GOLD analysis project Ga0209746, IMG submission 184496) | Arctic peat soil microbial communities from Barrow, Alaska - Barrow Graham LP Ref core NGADG0011-211 (SPAdes) (version 2) | ecosystem: Environmental > Terrestrial > Soil > Wetlands >...
AAAATGACGGGTAGCTTAAATTTATCGTCTCTTCCCCACATAGTAATATTGGCGGGAGCCAAAACCAGAAACAATCCCATACAGGCATTATAGGAGAAAACATAACCAGTTCCAAGAAGGATTTTACTAAATATTGATGCATTTTGGTTATGAAATTGTGGTGAATATAAAAATGGTTGCTCTTTTTTTAGTAAAAATGATTTGAGAGTATCAGGCTTAGTTTGCAAACCATCAGCAATTATTTTTGCTGATACTTCAGATTGAGTTTGAGCTTGCACTAATAGGAAGGAACACCCAATGAAAGAAAAGATTAAAATGAATCTCATAATCTTAACGAATTGAGTATAAAATCAATACTGTTTTTTAAAGTGCAATTATACTATTTTTTTTTATAATTCTAAAATTATTGGTTTTCGGAATTTCTGACAAACAAAAATTGCCTATAAACGATTTATTTATAGGCAATTTCTAAAATATTTTTTACTGTTATTTATTTACCCTGAAACATTCATTTCCATTTTTCAGAAAATCAACAATTTGTTTTGCTGCAGCAATTCCTGCATTAATGTTGGCTTCGGAGGTTTGTGCGCCCATTTTTTTAGGAGTAGTAAAATATCGTCCGGCAAGTTTTTCTGTCATTTCGGCATTATTCCCGGGTTCAATATCGGTCACGTATTTAAAATCAGGACGTGAAACCATAAAATCCAGCAAATCCTGTTCATCAATCACTTCCTTGCGAGCCGTGTTTACTAACATAGCACATTTTGGCAATCGGCTTAGCAAGGCTGCATTGATCGATTTTTTGGTTTCGACAGTTGCCGGAATATGAAGCGAAATAATATCGCAGGTCGAATATAATTCTTCGGCTGATTTCAGCGGTTTTACAGCATCGTTTTTCATGATGGTTTCAGGACAATAGGCATCATAAGCATACAATTCCATGCCGAAACCTTTGGCAATACGGGCAACATTTCTTCCCACATTTCCATAAGCATGAATACCAAGCTTTTTGCCCATCAATTCAGTACCTGAAGTTCCGTTAAAAAAATTACGAACAGCATAAACCAATAAGCCAAAAACCAATTCGGCTACGGCGTTGGAGTTTTGTCCGGGAGTATTCATAACACAAACTCCGGCAGTAGTAGCAGCTTCCAAATCCACGTTATCGTAACCCGCACCAGCGCGAACCACAATTTTCAATTGTTTGGCTGCGGCAATTACTTCCGCATCAATTATATCGCTGCGAATAATAATGGCATGCGCATCTGCCACAGCATCAAGTAATTGTTGTTTTTCAGTGTATTTCTCAAGCAAAGCCAGTTCAAAACCGGCTGCTTCAATTTCCTGTCGGATTCCGTCCACTGCAATTTTGGCAAACGGTTTGTCGGTAGCAATTAGTACTTTCATAACATATCAGTTTGAAAGTTTGAAAGTTTGAAAGTTTGAAGTCTGCGTATTTACTACCGACTACAAACTACAAACTACAAACTAAATTAATGTTGTTTTTCAAATTCCTGCATGCAATCGACAAGCGCCTGGACACTTTCAATCGGCATAGCGTTGTAAATAGAAGCACGGAAACCACCTACTGAACGATGGCCTTTAATTCCAACCATACCTCGTTCAGAAGCAAATTTTTGGAAGTCGGCTTCCAGTTCCTGATATTCAGGTTTCATGACAAAACAAACGTTCATGCGTGACCGGTCCTCTTTGACAGCTGTTCCAACAAAAAGTTTGCTATTGTCAATGGCGTTATAAATCAGTTCGGCTTTGGCAATATTTTTCTTTTCCATTTCCACCAAACCTCCATTTGCTTTCAACCAACGCAAGGTTTCCATGGCACTGTAAATCGACAACACAGGAGGAGTGTTAAACATAGAGCCTTCGGCAATGTGTATTTTGTAATTCAGCATACTTGGAATATAACGTGAAACTTTCCCAAGTAATTCATCTTTTACGATTACAAAAGCCAATCCGGCAGGAGCCAGATTTTTTTGTGCGCCACCATAAATAATTCCGTATTTTGAAACATCTAATGGACGAGAAAAAATATCGGAAGACATATCGGCAACCAATGGCACCGGAGAGTCAATATCGTTCAGAATTTCTGTTCCGTAAATTGTATTGTTTGTAGTTATATGGAAATAATCTGCATCCGTAGGTATCACATAATCTTTTGGGATAAAAGTGTAATTGGCATCTTTCGAAGAAGCTACTTCAACCACTTCACCAAATCCTTTTGCTTCTTTCATTGCTTTATTTGCCCACACACCAGTGTTCAAATAAGCGGCTTTCTTTTCGAAAAGATTAAACGGAACCATGCAAAATTGCATACTGGCACCGCCACCCAGAAAAAGAACGGAGTAACCATCAGGGATATCAAACAACTCTTTGAAAAGGCTAACCGCTTCAGCAATAACCGCTTCAAAATCTTTGGAACGATGGCTGATTTCTAATACAGATAATCCTGAACCATTAAAATCTAAGATCGCCTGAGCTGTTTTTTCGATAACTTCGCGTGGCAAAATGGAAGGTCCGGCACTAAAATTGTGTTTTTTCATACTATAATTATTTATATTAGTTTGATAGTTTTATTGTTGAAATAGAAAGCATAAAAGTACTATTTTTTCATCACTTGACATGTTAATAAAATGGGTTTTTATAAACTTTTGGGTTTGGTAATTTATAAATATGCAGTAACAACTCAAAAATGTCATTATTATGCACACAGTGAAAAAATGTGTGCAAAAAATAACAGAGAAATCACTTCCATGTAATAATTCTTTTAACTTCATTTAACTTATTTAGTGCTTCAACCGGAGTTAAATTATTAATGTCGAGATTCTTGATTTCATCCCTGATTTGTTCCAGAACCGGATCATCCAATTGGAAGAAGCTAAGTTGATAACCTTCGCGTTGCTGGGCAATTTCACCTACGGGTTTGGATATGCCGGATTGGCGGTTATCGGTTTCGAGTTGTTGCAATATTTGTTCAGAGCGCTTCACAATGCTTTGCGGCATTCCGGCCATTTTAGCCACGTGAATACCGAAACTATGTTCGCTTCCGCCACGAACCAACTTGCGCAGGAAAATCACTTTTTTTTCCACTTCTTTCACCGACACATTGTAGTTCTTAATGCGATGAAACGATTTTTCCATTTCGTTTAACTCGTGGTAGTGGGTTGCAAAAAGTGTTTTGGCTTTGCAGACCGGATGTTCGTGAATATATTCCACAATAGCCCAGGCAATAGAAATTCCATCGTATGTACTCGTTCCGCGTCCTAGTTCATCAAAAAGAATCAGACTCCGGTTAGAAAGATTATTCATAATGCTAGCAGCTTCGTTCATTTCCACCATAAAGGTCGATTCTCCAAGCGAAATATTATCGCTCGCTCCAACACGAGTGAAAATTTTATCCACGACACAAATTTTGGCACTTTCAACGGGCACAAAACATCCGATTTGAGCCATCAACGTTATAAGTGCCGTTTGCCTCAACAGAGCCGATTTGCCAGACATATTCGGACCGGTAATAATGATAATTTGTTGTGATTCACTGTCTAAATAAACATCATTTGCAATATAACTTTCTCCAATTGGTAGCTGTTTTTCAATCACCGGATGGCGGCCTTGCTTGATATCCAACACATCGGTATCGGTAATCTCGGGACGAACATATTTATTTTCGGCAGAAACTTTGGTAAATGAAAGTAAACAATCGAGTTGAGCAATCAGGTTGGAATCCAATTGAATAGCTGTAATATAATCTACCAGACTCAACACTAATTCATTAAAAAGACGTGTTTCTATTGCTAAAATTTTTTCTTCAGCACCCAGAATTTTTTCTTCGTACACTTTCAGTTCCTGCGTAATGTAGCGTTCGGCATTAACCAGCGTTTGCTTGCGAATCCAGGTTTCAGGCACTTTGTCTTTGTGCATATTTCGCACCTCGATATAATAGCCAAACACATTGTTAAAACTGATTTTCAAACTCGGAATGCTTGTGGCTGCACTTTCGCGTTCCTGAATTTTTTGTAGAAAATCTTTGCCGGAATATGCCAACTCTCTTAATTCATCCAAATCGGCATCAATTCCTGATCTTATAATTCCGCCACGATTAACCAAGGCAGGCGGATCATTTGAAATTTCTTTATCAATTTTCTCCGAAATAACGGCACATGCATTCAATTGGTCGGCAATTTTTCGCAATGTAACATTGTCCGTTTCCAAACTAGCTTCTTTTATCGGCTCAATAGCTTTCAATGCAACTTTCAGCTGAACCACTTCACGCGGATTTATTCTACCAACCGCCACTTTGGAAATAATGCGTTCCAAATCGCCAATAAGTGCAATATTTTGTTCGAGCAGTTGTCGTAATTCTGTGTTTTTGAAAAAATGTTCCACCACACTGAGTCGCTCGTTAATTGGTTTCACATCTTTCAGCGGGAAAGCAATCCAGCGTTTCAGCAACCGTGCTCCCATTGGACTGATGGTTTTGTCAATTACATCTAGCAATGTTCTGGCTCCTTCATTGATGGAACCATACAATTCCAAATTCCGAACCGTAAAGCGGTCGAGCCAAACATATCGCTCCTCTTCGATGCGCGAAAGTTGCGTAATATGCCCGGTTTGTTGGTGATGCGTCAAATCCAGATAATGCAAAATAGCTCCTGCAGCTACCATGCCATTCTGTAAATTATCTACGCCAAATCCTTTTAAATTTTTTGTCTCGAAATGTTTGAGCAGCCGTTCGTATGCCGTATCGGGTGTAAAAGCCCAGTCTTCGAGCGCATACGTGAAGAATTTCGTTCCGAAAAGTGCTTCAAAATCCTTACGTTTGCTTCGGTCAAATAATACTTCTTTCGGGCCGAAGCTATTCAATAATTTATCTATATATTCAGCAGTTCCTTCGGCAACCAAAAATTCGCCGGTAGAAATATCGAGAAAAGAAACACCTATCTGATTCTTATTTAGATAGACGCTTGCCAAAAAGGTATTTTCCTTGTGATTCAGTGTAGTATCGCTGTACGAAACACCCGGTGTAACCAATTCGGTCACACCGCGTTTTACAATTTTCTTGGTGAGTTTCGGATCTTCCAGTTGGTCGCAAATGGCTACTCGTCTTCCTGCCCTGACTAATTTTGGCAAATATGTGTCCAATGCGTGATGAGGAAATCCGGCCAATTCAATGGTTTTGCCCGAACCGTTTGCACGCTTTGTGAGTGTAATTCCCAATATTTGAGAAGCTTGAATAGCGTCAGTTGAAAATGTTTCGTAGAAATCGCCGCAACGAAAAAGCAAAATCGCATCTGGATGCTTTGCCTTAATCTCGTTGAATTGCTTCATCATCGGGGTTTCTACAATATCTGAGTTCATAAAGTTTAAAAGTTTATTAGTTTATAAAGTTGAAAATTTATAAACTTTCTAACTGAACAATCCATTTATTGCATCAGTCATTCTTGACCAGAGGAATTTTTGCTTCTCAATTTTAATATTTTCAATCATTTTTCCGCTTCGATCGTTTGCAAAGAAATCGACCAATGAATCAGCAATTTGTTTCGGATCAACTTCAGTCACATAACCTACTTTTCCATCTGGAATAATTTCAGCTAAACCACCAACATTGGTCACCAGCATTGGTTTTTCAAAATGATAAGCAATCTGACTTACACCACTTTGGGTAGCTGATCGGTACGGTTGAGCAACCAAATCGGCAATACTGAAATAATTGCGAACTTCATTATCGGGAATAAATTTGGTTCGCAACTCGACCATGTCATCCAATCCCAACCGGATAATTTGTTGCATATAAGGAGCCGGATTTTCATAAAATTCTCCTGCAACTATCAATTTCACGGGAAATTTACGCAAACGCTTATCGGCAAATGCTTCCAAAAGCAAATCCAATCCTTTGTAATTCCTTATAAACCCAAAAAACAATACATAGTTATTTTGCTCGTAAAGCCCAAGTTTTATGGCAGCCTCTTTTTTAGTTAAGGCATCGCCATAATGATCGTAAATCGGATGTGGCGAAACAACTTTAGGCTTATTTTCAGTATCAAAATGATTAATGTCTGCCACAACTGACTCAGCCATTGCCACAAAGCCATCCATAGCTTTTACAAAATATTTGGGGAATAATTTATCCAGAATAGTTGGTTCGTGTGGTATCATATTATGAATCATTGCCACCATTTTGGTTTTTGGAGAATGAGCATAGCGTGCAATGGTTCCAAAACATGGCGCTATAAATGCCATCCAATAACAGAAAATTACCATATCAGGTGATTTTTCTTTGATATTGCGACCCACTTTTATCCAGTTCAATGGATTCATCGAATTTATCATTCGGGTGATTTTCAAATCTTCAGGGGCAAATTCGGCCGAATATTGCGATTTCCCAGGGAACAAAAAAGCAGGATATTGAAGCGTAAAAGTGATAATTTCCACCTCATGTCCCTGTTTTGCATATTCATGCGCCAAACGTTCATTGTAAGTTGCCAATCCGCCCCGATAAGGAAATGCCGTACCAACTATAATTATTTTCATACAAATAATATTAGATTGATAAACAAAAAGTTAGAACCAATGAACAATGCCTTTTGCTCAATTTATTTCAATTATTCTCTTCGGCTTTTCAGAGTCTTTACTTTTCATTTATTTTCTGCAAAAGTACAAAATTATTTTTGCCTTTGCAGGTTTTTAGTTATAAAAAATCGAGGTTTTTGTTTCAGTATTTTACAAACTGCAGAAGAACGTAACCAAAAATGGAACCGTAAAATCAACTACAAATCCTTGATATATTGATACAATTGCATAATCTTTGCCGGAATTCCGGACAATAATAGGAAAAGTGATGTCCATAGTGGTGGCACCTCCGGCTGAAATTGGTGCCAGTTTTCCAAAATATTTTACCATCCACGGAGCAAAAAGAAGAGTAAAAACTTCACGCATAATATTAGATAACAAGGCAATAGTTCCCAATTCGACACCTTTGTATTGGGTAATCAGAATACTGGAAAGTGAATAATATCCAAAACCGGAACCGACAGCCAGACAATTAGCCAGACTTCTGTCTTTTACAAGAAAACTTACAGCAAAAACACCCAAAAAAGTTCCGAGAATGGTCATTAAAGGAAGAAAAATCAGTCGTGGATTTAGACTGCGAAATTGCCGGAATGAGTTCGGATCATTTCCAACGCTTATTCCAACAGAAAACATTAACGCACAAAGCACGTAAAAACTAAAGTTGTAACTCAGAATCTGAGGTGGAAACCAACGGAAAATGCCCAACAGCAAACCTGTTGCAAAAAACGAAAGTATAATCAGGCTTCCTTTCATTTTTCAGCGGTTTTAGAACGGAAACTCAACCAAAGCAACCATGCAAAAATTACACTTCCCAACGTTCCGCCTGTTGCCAGTAAAAAAGCTTCAAATCCAAGTTTGCCAAATTGCTGAATGACAGTATTATTTGCACCGACTTCAAGTCCGAGCAAAAACAATAACAGCCAGATAAGTGTTAGAATTAACCGGTGAATAAACCGGATTTTCCAACGGCGAAATAAAAAGCCAACAGCAATTCCGGCAAGCATAAAAGCAATAACAATAAACATGTGCATGTGATTTTGAACGACAAAGTTAACAAAAAAGCAGTACAACTGTGCACTGCTTTTATAAATGAAAAACGGGAATTGTTTATTTTTGCTTTCCCTGATTGGCAACAGCTTCCATTAACTTTTTGATTTCTTCGGGGTCTCCCAAAAAATAGTCGTTTACTAATTTGAAGTTATCGCTAAATTCAAACACATATGGAATGCCTGTAGGCAAATTTAAACTCACAATGTCATCATCCGATATGTTTTTCAAAAGTTTGATAATACCCCGTAAACTATTGCCGTGAGCAGCTACCAAAATCTGATCATATTCTTTCAAACTCGGAAAAATAACATTTTCCCAATATGGCAGGATACGTGCTACTGTTTCTTTCAACGATTCAGTAAGGTGAAGGTCTTTTTTATCCACGCCGTTGTAACGCGGATCGACGAAAGGTGAGCGTGGGTCGTTAACTTCCAATGGAGCAGGCGGAATATCGTAACTCCGTCTCCATATTAAAACCTGTTCATCTCCGTATTTCTCAGCCGTTTCTGCTTTATTCAGCCCTTGTAACATTCCGTAATGTTTCTCGTTCAAGCGCCACGATTTTTCTACCGGAATCCAATCTAAGTCCATTTGATCTAGAATACTGTTCAAAGTTTTTACAGCTCTCTTGAGATAAGAAGTAAATGCTTTTTCAAAAAAGAATCCGTTTGCTTTCAAAGTTTTACCTGCTCCTACAGCTTCCTGCATTCCTTTTTCAGACAAATCAACGTCTGTCCAGCCTGTGAAACGGTTTTCTTTATTCCAAACGCTTTCTCCGTGCCGAATTAAAACTACTTTTTTCATTTTGAAGAATTTAAATATTTATATTGCTTTGAATTTAAATTTACGAGGACAAAGATACTCAAAATCCAATAAAAAATTTAGTACTAAAGTTGTTTTAATAATTTATTACAACTTTCAAACTTCAACTGTTCATGAATGAATTGTTTCTTTGTTTATATTTGATTTATACGTACTTTTGCATTTCCTATATTCCTTTTCAATTTTAGAACAGATGAAACTAAGAACAGAACTTGAGCATCGCATCCTGATTTTGGATGGTGCGATGGGAACTATGATACAACGCCACAAACTTACCGAAAAAGATTATCGGGGTGAACGGTTTACTGACTGGAAAAGTCTGGTAAAGGGAAATAATGATTTGCTGGTTTTGACTCAACCTGAAATTATCAGCTCCATTCACAAAAAATATCTTGAAGCCGGTTCCGATATCATTGAAACAAACACATTCAATGCGCAACGCATTTCGATGGAAGATTACGGCATGGCATCGTTGGTTCGTGAAATAAATCTGGAAGGAGCACGTTTAGCTCGTCAGGCTGCTGATGAATTTACGTCAAAAACTCCAAACAAACCTCGATTTGTTGCCGGTTCAGTTGGACCAACCAACAAAACCGCGTCCATGTCGCCCGATGTAAACAATCCGGCTTTTCGCGCAGTCAGTTTTGATGATTTGGTTTCTGCATACAAAGAACAGATGCTGGCATTGATTGAAGGTGGTGTTGATGCATTATTGATTGAAACAATTTTCGATACACTGAACGCCAAAGCAGCTATTTTTGCTGCCGAAGAAGCCATGACTGAACTTGGAAAACGAGTTGAAATAATGCTTTCTGCAACGGTTGCCGACAAAAGTGGTCGTACTTTGTCCGGTCAAACTATCCGTGCGTTTTTAGCTTCCATCGGTCATGCAAATTTATTGTCTGTAGGATTAAATTGTTCATTTGGTGCAAAAGACCTAAAACCATATTTACAAGAAGTAAGTGCACATTCACCCTGGTTTGTCAGCGCATATCCAAACGCCGGTTTGCCGAATCAGTTTGGCGAATACGACGAAACGCCGGAAACCATGGCCTTGCAGGTAAAAGAATATATCGACGAACAGTTGGTAAACATTATTGGTGGCTGTTGCGGAACTTCGCCCGATCATATTGCTGCCTATCAGGAATTGATCAAAGGTGCTGAAGTAAGAAAAACAAAAACAAAAAGCAACAGCCTGATACTATCTGGACTTGAGCATTTAGAAATCACCTCACCCCTAACCCCTCTCCTTGATGAGTCATCAGACCTCTCCCCTAACCCCTCTCCCGGTGAGAGGGGAATAAGACCAGAGTATTATACAACCGATGCAAATAATTGGAAATTTCTTCAACCGATTGCTAAAGAATTACGACATAATCAAACAGAAGCTGAAGATGCGCTTTGGCAAGAATTACGCAGAAAGAACACTGGGTATAAAATCAAAAGACAAGTAGTTGTAGATGGATATATTGCTGATTTTGTTTGTATTGAAAAACGTGTAATAATTGAGGTTGATGGAGGAATTCATTTAGATTTTGAACAAAAAAAGAGAGATGAAGAACGAACTAGAATTCTTAAAACGCAAGGCTGGGAAGTTGTTCGTTTTTCTAATGAAGAAATTTTAGATACCGCAATAACAGTTGCTACAAAAATTAAAAAATATCTTGACAACAAACCCACTCCTCCTCGTCATACTGACATTCCCCTCTCCTCGGGAGAGGGGGCAGGGGGAGAGGTCATAAACTCCGATGCCGAGGTTCGTTCTTTATTCGTCAACATTGGCGAACGCTGCAATGTAGCCGGATCGAAGGCTTTTTTACGTTTGATCAATGAAAAAAAATACGAAGAAGCTCTGACAATTGCCCGCAAACAAGTGGAAGATGGTGCTCA
>Ga0209746_1001705_pt1 | contig 10349 bp, 9 predicted proteins | sample BarGraNGADG00211_3_FD_184496 | JGI IMG/M metagenome (GOLD analysis project Ga0209746, IMG submission 184496) | Arctic peat soil microbial communities from Barrow, Alaska - Barrow Graham LP Ref core NGADG0011-211 (SPAdes) (version 2) | ecosystem: Environmental > Terrestrial > Soil > Wetlands >...
TAATCAAGCCCCAGTATCCTCATCTTCCATCCCTTCGGCATATCGTATACTTATAAATCATTGGCTGTCAAATTCAAAATTATTTTTACCGCGACTCCATGGATCATCGCCATCGCCTTGTCATGCAATGTTATCGCCCCGCCACTTTTTTCGATCCGCGAAAATGGGAAGGCTTCGTAAAAAGGCCGCAGGAAAGGCGCGCGAATCCTGCGGAATGAGGAATCGGGGACATGTTCCGGAAGCCCGGAGAAATCGGAACGTGTCCCCGGAACACAGCCGCAATGACGAGGGATGAAGCGCAACGCAGCATCCGGACTTTTTACGAAGCCGTCAAGTTTGAGATGATCGATGGTGGTTCGGGGTCAGATGCCGGTCCGAAACCGATAGCGCCGATTTTCAATTTCACCGGCAGGGGTGGGATTGGGGGGCGCAAAAGAGAGGGCTCAATGCTTCGAAGGGGACTCCTCCGGTATTTCTTCAAAGCCCAAGATCATGGCCTTGACATGGTCGAAGATGTGGTGCCCCATCGTACACATGTACAGATGGACGATCAAATTTAGCAGAAATAGGTAGCTTGCCACAACATGCAGCGCATCGAGCAGCCTGATTCCGCCCAGCCAGTCGATTATGCCTCGGAAGAAGAAGATGTCGCTGAAGAGGACGCCCGTGACGACAATCAATGGGGTAATCACGAGCATGACCGAGCCGTAGGCGATCTTCTGCAAAGGGTTGAACTTCCCTTCCGCAGTTGGAATGAAAGGATTTTCACTTCCCTGGAATACGCCAAAGAGATAGTAGAGCGCCTGCTTCCCCAGGATTGGAATATCCGACGGCCGCGGGATGTAATGAACCCGGAAGCTACCGCTAACCAAGATATAGAGAACCCAGAAGAGGAAGGAGAGGGCCATCGCATAACCGATGTACTTATGGATCAGGATGGCCACACTATATTCGGGGATCCAGACGGCCATCTTGCGGGCGATCTCTTCGAACCCCGGCACCCTGAGCTGGATGCCGGTAATCATGAGCGCGATGACGATCAGCGCATTGATCCAGTGCCATATTCGGATGGTCAGCGTATGGAGGAAAACCTTTTTCATCGTTTCACCAGTATCCGCAGCAGCGCATGCGCCAGGATCGAGAGAATCACCAGGATCACCAGGATCACCCCGACAAGGTCGATCAACTTGAAACCGAGGCTCTTGGCGTAAGCGGTTGAACCCTCCGGCGCTTTGCCGAGCAGGGCGTAGATGTCATCCTTCGTGATTTTTTCTTCCCCGAGGAGGTAGATATCCAAAGCCATTCCGATGGGGTAGACGGAGAGCAGCGTGCCTTTGACCGGGACATAGATGTGCCGGTCCTTTTCAGGCAGAATAAGGTACATGGAATTGTAGAAATGGGCCTGGGGCGAGTGACATGTGACGCAGTTCCTCTCCTTGAGCCTCGTGACCGAGTAGTCGTGATGAACCTTCGTAACGATAATTTCCGCATCGACGAAGATCCCTTCCCCCATTTTTTTCTTCAGGTCAACGACGAAACGGCCGATCTCTTCGCCCTTGACCATGTTCTCCGCGTAGGTGTTGATGACCGACTTGAGATGCACATCTTGGCCGAAGACCTGTTCGAGAGCTTCGTATTGCAGCGGGTTTTTCTTATTGTTTTTTTTATCCGCAAAGAAGAAGACCATGCTCTTTTCCGAGCCCGGGCTATGGCAGGTCGTGCACTCGAGGTAGTCGAAATGGAGCTTGGTGTTCGGCAGCCATTCGTGCCGGGTGATGTAGTCCTTGTGGCAGCGGGAGCAGATCGCAATCCGTTCCTTGGCGTTGAACTCCTTGTATGTCTTGATCAGGTGAGGGTTATGGCAGTCGGTGCAGGAGGTGGCTCCCTTCTTGGCATGAATTGATTTTTCATAGGTATGGTAGACCTGCTCGTGGCAGCGAACGCAGACCTTGTCGGTGATCTTATCCTTGGAGATGTGGCAGTCGGTACACCGGACCCCTTTCTGTCCGTGCACGGTCTTGGGGAACTCGCGGAGGGACGGGAATTCAGGGATGAAAACCCTGGGCGTGATCTGTACGCTGTAACTCGTTACGTCGTTGATCCTTCCCTCCGCGCTGGTAAAGCGGGTCCTCTTCTCATGACACTCGCCGCAGTCTGCGGCTTTGGGCATGATCTCATGGTTATCGCCATAGGCCCAGTATTGCTTCTCCAGCTTATAGCCCTTAAACTTCTGATCAAGCAGGGCCTCAAAGGCATGCCACTCGGCCGGGTTGGCAAAACCATTGCCATCCCGGTCAACGGTCTTCCTGTCCAGGGTCGCCCCCTTGGGCAGCGTAACCGTCGCCGTGATCCCGCTCTTATCCAGCTTGCCGTGGCAGGCGACGCAATTCAGCGCGGCGAGGTGTTTGCCCCTCGAAGGCAGCGCCTTGTGGGCGACGTTGGGGTGACAGGAAGCGCAATCCGTTCCCTTTCCCTTTTTTTTCCCGTGGATCTCATGGCACTGGTTGCAGGCAAGGCCCTTGGATTTGTGGATGCCGGCCGAGTAGCGCTCGAAGGTCTTATGGTGGCAGGCATTGCATGTGGGACGTGCGAGCTTCTCCTCGTGAGGGATCTCTTTAATGCCGAGGTGGCAGTCCGTGCAGGCAATGCTTTCGTGGGAGGTCCTTTTTTTGAAGTCTTCGTGGCAATTGAAACAGTCGTCCGACAGGACGGCGGCCCCGACGGGGGAACTCAGGAACAGAAAGATGATGACAAGAATCGGCATAACATCCCGTATCGAGCAAGAGAGATCATCAACGCGGGGGCATAATAAATTTTTTACCGGTTTTGTCAAGAAAAAATATCAGCAAAAGGGCTGTCCCGATGTCGCGGAAAAAAGAAATGGGCGGCATCCCTTGATTCCGAAGCCGTCAAGACTTTAAAGCGGAGATAATCTTGGCGGCAATCCGGTCGAGCTGTTCGCGCTCCGCAAGATCGAGCACGGAAGAGGATGCAAGCTGCCGGGACGCAAGAGAGGGCAGGACTGGAATGGTTGCCGTCAAGGGAGGGAGACCCTCCATGTCCGGCAAGTGGAAATCGTCGGGGGCGCGATTGATGATCAACACCTGACGGGGAAGTCCCATTTCCCTGGCCAGCACACTGATGCGGGAGGCCGTCTGCAGGCTCCTCATGCTGGGCTCGCTCACTACGATGAGTCCATCCACAGACTGGACAGTGCCGCGTCCCAGATGTTCCACACCGGCCTCCAGATCCACGATGACCCATTGCCGATTTTCGATGATCAGGTGGGCGAGCAATGCCTTGACCAAGGCGTTCGGCGAACAGGCGCAACCGCCTCCGGCGCCTGCAATGGTACCCATCACCAGGAGTTTGAGACCAGCCACCTTTTTGGAGAGCCGCTCCGGCAGGTCTTCAACAGCGGGATTTAAGCGGATGAATCCTTCGCCGACCCGCTCTCGAATCAGCTCTTTCTCCTGGATCAGAGGCAGAGGAATGTCGCTTTCCGGAAGGCCGAGCGCCTGCCCCAGGGAAAGCGCCGTATCTGCATCGAGGAGCCAGACCTCTTCCCCCTGACGAGCCAGATAATCGCCGATCCAGACCGCCAGCGATGTTTTTCCTACCCCGCCTTTTCCCGCAATCGCAAGCTTCATATCCGATTCCCTCCCAGCCCCGTGGTGAAGGGCCAAAAACATGGTTCCTCTTACCCGTCCCGCGCCTCTTTCTTCCTCCGGTCACGAGACATTTCCCAGATCACGCACTGGTTTCTGAATTTGCAGTATAATTTTGGATCCATGCATTCACAACAGTGATCGATATTCAGACATTCGCAACACTCCCTGCAAAAGCCTGTTTCGTGCTTCTGACAGACGGCCAAGGCCTCCCGAACCGGATGGATCCTGCAACGCATCTCTTTCCTATCCTGATTCCGCGCATGGTTTTCTTCGTAAAACAATCATCATTACGGGATATTGAGAATTTTCTTGTGTCTTTCCGGATAGCGTTACCCGGCGCATGAATTAATTTCCTATCACTATTCATGATATCTGAAAACAAAAATGTTGCCATGCGGCGTCGGGGGTCCCCTTTCTGCTCGACATCCGCATTCCTTCCGAAGGCCGCACGCCGGACTTGAGGAAATATGTCACAGTACAGAAATGCAAAGCTATAATCTTATTATGTTTATTTCGAGTGACGGGATGAACAAGATAGCGGGGAAAGGGTGAAAGAAGGTAAAATATGTCTTGTAAATCATCTGAAACTGATTTAGCCTACAAAACAGCCGATTGATTGTGGTCGTTTGCATTTTTTATCCTTATTATGAGATATCCGAAGATATATAATCTTGTTGTCGGCATTACCGATTCGATCGGGGTAAAATTCTTCATTTTGCTGACAGTTTTGCTGATGCTTTCTTTTGGGATTGTGACCTATGTCAACATCTATTTTCTTACGACACTGTTCCGGGAAGATATCGTCAGCAATGCTGTTCAGGTAAGCAACCTGATCAAACGGGCTACTTATCACAGCATGCTGAATAATCGTCGGGATGATTTAGCCAACACGCTTCTGAGCATCGGCAAGGAAGAGGTATTTCAAGGGATACGGATTTATAACAAGGCAGGGAAAATCACCTTTTCGGACAGACCGGAAGATATTGGCCACGTTGCCGATAAAAGAGCAGAGCAGTGTTATGTATGTCACGCAGAAGAGCCCGCAAAGGGGGTTGTTCCCACCAAAGACCGCACCCGGACATTGAAATCCGCTGAAGGATTCCGAATTTTGGGTCTGATTAACCCGATCGAGAATGAGCCTGCATGTTATAACGCCTCTTGTCATGCCCACTCTTCCAAGGAAAAATTGTTGGGAATTCTTGATGTTAAACTATCCCTGGAGAAGGGAGATCAAAGAATTATCGAGACCAGAAACAAGATGATTATCTACTCCGTCATCCTGATCTTGATCACGGCCTTCGTGAAGGGGTGTTTCATCCGGAAAATGATCCACAGTCCCATAAGAAAGTTGAACGATGCCACCCGGGAAGTGGCCAATCTGAACCTTGACTACAGGGTCGATATACATTCCCGGGATGAGCTGGGTAATTTAGCTGATTCTTTCAACAAAATGACTCATCAACTGAAAGAGGCAAACGAAGATATCCAAAAATGGTCTTCTCAGTTGGAGAACCGGGTGAAAGAGAAAACCAGGGAACTTGAGAAAACCCAGTCGCGGCTGATACTGGCAGAAAAGATGGCCTCGATGGGAGAACTTTCGGCCATGGTGGCCCACGAAATCAACAACCCCCTTTCCGGGATTCTCTCCTATGCCAGGGTCTCCTCCAAATATCTGAACCGAGATAATATCGATTCTGAGATTTTAGAATTGGTCAAACAAAATCTGACCTTCATGGGCAATGAAGCAAAAAGGTGTGGCAGTATTGTCAAAAATTTGCTGATCTTTTCAAGAAAGACCTCGGGGGACCTTAAAGAAGAACACCTGAATACAATCATTGATAACAGCATTAGAGTCATTGACCACAGTGTCAAGATGAAGGAGCTGACGCTGGTCCAAGAGCTGGATCAGGGGAATGACTTAATCCATTGCGATGCAGGTGGAATCCAGCAGATTTTGGTTGCCTTGATCGTTAATTCTATCGAGGCGACTTCCCGTGGCGGAAAAATAACCGTTACAACCGATTACAGTACGGAGAAAGACCGGATTCGGATGATGGTGACGGACGAAGGCAAGGGAATCCACGCCGATGTCCTTCCCCGTATATTTGAACCTCTATTTTCCACGAAGGCGAAAAACACGGGGCTGGGTTTATCCATGGTTTACGGAGTTGTGGAACAACACGCCGGCGTAATTGACGTAAAATCTGAAGTAAACCGGGGCACGACTTTTACCATTGTCCTTCCCCGAGTATCCTCTAAAATGGAAAATCAGGGCAGACAAACACTGTCGAACCTGATTCGATGAAACACTCATGATTTCTCGAAATGAAAAAGGAGACAACTCGTGAAACCGGAAGAAATAGGGATACTGATCGTTGACGATGAGGCCTCGGTGAGGGATTCTCTTTATCAATGGTTCAAGGCCGATGGTTATCGGGTCGATACCGCCGAAGATGCTGCCAGCGCCTTGAAAAAGCTTCAGGAAAATCCATGGGACATTATCCTGCTGGACATCAAGATGCCTGGAATGGATGGAATCGAACTTCAGAATCGCATCAAGCAGATTGATAAGAACATTGTTACCATTATCATTACGGCTTATGCGTCTGTGGATACCGCCATCCAGGCGCTGAAGGAGGGGGCTTTTGACTACGTTACCAAACCGGTCGATCCCGATGACTTGAGCAGACTGATCCGGAATGCCATTGAGAAGAGAAGGCTTGTTACGGAAAACATTCAACTGCGCCAACAGATTGAAGAGCTGTCGCTTCCCGATGAGGTGGTGGGAGAGAGTCTTGCCATGAAGAGGGTGATGGAGATGGTGAATACCGTAGCCAAAACCGATTCTACCGTTATGATTCTGGGGGAAAGCGGAACCGGAAAAGAGCTCATTGCCCGGGCAATCCACAGCCGGAGTTCACGCAGATATTTTCCCATTATTACGATTAACTGCGGCGCTTACCCGGAAGGTCTGCTTGAAAGTGAGCTCTTCGGTCATGAAAAAGGGGCCTTTACCGGGGCCATGTACCGAAGAAAGGGAAAGCTGGAGATGGCCGATAAAGGGACTCTCTTTCTGGACGAGATCGGAAATGTCAGTGAAAAGATGCAGATGGATCTTCTTCGGGTCATTGAGACCAAGAATTTTACCAGGCTGGGGGGGGATAAGGCCGTTGATGTCGATTTTCGGGTGATCTCTGCGACCAACAAAGACCTGGAAAAGGCAATCAAGGAAGGGAGCTTCCGAGAAGATCTCTACTATCGGTTAAATGTATTTTCCATTTTGTTGCCTCCGCTCCGGGAAAGGAGAACGGATATTCCTTTGATTGCCAAGTATTTTTTGAGCAAATATGCCCAATCCATGAATAAAAATGTGGTCGATTTTTCCCCGCAGGCGATGGAGATGTTTATGGGATATGATTGGCCGGGCAATATCCGGGAGGTTAGAAATGTAGTTGAAAGGGCGATGGTCGTAGCACAAGGACCCCAGATTCAAGTAGAGGATATCTCTTTTCCCTTTCCATCTCCGGCGACTCCTTCCGGCGGCGCCTCCCTGGAAGAAGTGGAAAAAGATCAAATCTTGAAAATATTGAATCAAACGAAGGGAAATATCGCTCAGGCGGCGGAAATCCTTAAGATCAGCCGGCTTACCATTTACAACAAGATTGAAAAATATCACCTGAAAAAGGATGATCTTAATAAGCAGTATCTGTGATGTCCTATATTTACATTGTGCCCATTGAACTGAAGGATCATTCTGACCTTGGAATGCTGGAGGCGTTTATCTTTGACACGTTTCATCTGAAAACCAGAAGAAGAGAGTTTAAGATCAATTTGGATGGTGTTTTCGATCCGAGCCGCGGTCAATACAACTCGTCCCTTATTCTCCAACAATTAATTATGAAGTCCCCCCCGGATGCGGACAAGATCCTGGGAGTTCTGGATGTAGATCTCTTTATTCCCATTCTTACTTTTGTTTTCGGCGAGGCCCAGCTTAAGGGCATCGGTGCGGTCGTTTCTACGCAACGCCTTCATAACCGGTTATATGGTTTGCCTGAAAACAGAGAGGTAACGAGCGAGCGCTTGTTAAAAGAGGCCGTTCATGAACTGGGACATACCTTTGGGTTGATCCATTGCTCGCAGCCTGAATGTGTGATGAACTCTTCTACCTATGTTGAGAATATCGACCAAAAGCCGGCCGAACTCTGCCCCTTGTGTCAAAAAAGTATCAAGGCGGAAAGGAATGGTCCCGTCAACAAGGGGTTCCCTTTTTTTAGGTGGGGTCAAAAATAGTCGTTTATCTTGGTTGTTTCGATAACAATCTTTTGGAATATTGGGTTCTGCTGATCGAGAAATCTAATATTTGAGCCCTCTGCCTGGAACTGACGATATTGAGCATATCATGCAGGCAACCAATCCGGACCCCCCCATCCTGCATGGTGGGACCCAATGCCTGTGGGTTACGTTTCAGCATCAAGTCAGTCCGGGCGATGATCTCTTTTTCCTCTCGTTGATACCATAAGAGCGCCTTTCTCCCAAACAGAAGCTTTTTGAGATCGCTTTCAAGATTTCCCGGTTTTATCGTGATCAGCCAGCCCTCTCCTCTCGGATCGGCGATGATGAGTTCCGGCTCCTTTTTCAGACGAGGATTTACCGTCTGAATGGAACCGGAAAGTGGAGAAGTAACGGGCAAGATATAATCGTCCTGGATGATATGGGCGCAGCACTCTCCATGTCAGGAAAAGCTACCGACCTGGGGCAGGATAACGACCTTTACATTCATTATGAGCTGGGCTAAAAGATCATCGATTCCGACCTTCACCTTCTCGGGATTTTCCACCTGCACCCAGCAATGATCAGGGTGATAGAAGATAGATCCATTAATCGGGGTGGAGGAATCACCTTTCAGCGATCCCTCCATCCCGTTCTCCTCCGATTCCTGAAAATCATCGTCACCAAGCTCCTCATTTTTGATGGCCTGGTCAAAAGGGCAGGTTTCACACTGATAGCTTCTATCGCACAGTTTGTACGATATGAATCCGGTTGTCATCCAGACACACTTCCGCTCTTCTTCAGGAATCAGAGGATAACTTTTAATTCTTTTCCTCAGGGGAGCCATTTTACGTTCCGCCTTGACCTTTTATGAAATCAGAAAATATTCCCTTGCGATCTCATCCCATCTTTCACGATCCAGATTTCTTGCGATTCCATCCACCAGCACACCACCATCCTGGGATACGGCGCCCAGGTTGTAATTCATCCGTGCAAGCAGGCTTTCCCTGACCCCTTCCATCCATTGCCGGGCAAGCCCGCCCGAGAGTAAATTCTTTAGATTGGCTGAGATTTTTGGCGCCTGCACTTTCATCAGCCAGGACTGACCATAAGGATCTTTGCCGATGCTTTCCGGCGAACTCAACAAACTCTTATTGATTTCGATTATTTCCCCATCTACGGGCGAGAGCATGTCAATCGATTTCGAACCCGCGAGCAGGCTCCATCCCTTTTCTCCCTGTGTTACCCGGGAACCGACCTGCGGAAATTGAATCGCATCGATCTTTCCCACCAGCTTCTGCGCAAAATCGTCCATCCCCACCTTGACCACATTGCCGCTCTCCGGCAGGGCCCAACTATGACCCTGATGGTAATATAGTTTTGCCTCCGGAAGATGAAACCATTCACTAATCGCCGGGACAATACTTTCGGTCGCCTGATAAATGGCTCTTGCAGGCCTGCTCACCATCCTCCAGAAGGGAATGAAGAGCAGCAGAACGCTGATGACCAGCAGATATTCAACACCCTTTGTCGCAAAGATATCTGAATAGATGAACACTTCCATTATCTTGTCTCCTTTCTATTGATGCTTTTCTTCTGCCCATGCGGGTGGTTTTCCAAACACCGGCATCCGGTTTACAATCCATCGGAATACCCAGATTTCGGTCAATATAATCGCCAGGGTGATTACGATCTCCATCCATGAAGGGAAATATCTTTCGCTGAATGGTACCCACCATTTAAACGCAATGATGGAAATATTGAGCCGATTGACGATAATTCCGATCATCGCAAGGATGGCGGCCGTTCGGATGAGCAGCATGTTTCTGTATCTGGCACCCTGGAAAAACATGAAGCAGGGGATCGCGACCAGCCCGACCATCTCCGTAAGATACCAGTATCCCATGGGGGTGTTTAAGAGCGCCCAGTGCCAGCCATGAATGAGGATGAGAAATTGCGCAAAAAAATAGACAAACATCGCTACCGCACAGCCTTGGCTTAAGCCTATGAGCATATCGTCATAAGCGGCATGATCTTCATGGCTTATCTTATCGCTGAAGACTCGGTGGCTTATGGTTCCTTCAAATATCACCATGGAAAGTCCGGCAAAGATGCTGGAAACAAAGAAAAGTACGGGAATGAACTCCGTATACCATAGAGGATGCACCTTTCCTTTGGCCATCATGAACAATGCCCCGAGACCTGCCTGGTGAAGGGTGGACAGTGCAATTCCAACGATCACGGCTCCCACGGTAAGTGAACCGAGAATCTTCCGGAGTTTTCTCAATCCAAGCCATTCTGCAATGGCCGGTGAGAATTCAACAAACTCGGCCAGCATATAAAGCAAGAAGTGCCAGGAAATGAGGAAGAGCACGGAATTCACCCCGAACTTGTTTCCCCAAAGCGGAT
>Ga0209746_1001710_pt1 | contig 10341 bp, 9 predicted proteins | sample BarGraNGADG00211_3_FD_184496 | JGI IMG/M metagenome (GOLD analysis project Ga0209746, IMG submission 184496) | Arctic peat soil microbial communities from Barrow, Alaska - Barrow Graham LP Ref core NGADG0011-211 (SPAdes) (version 2) | ecosystem: Environmental > Terrestrial > Soil > Wetlands >...
TTTTCTTGGAGGGTATGGTTATACTTACAACACATTTTATCAGAGTATCAATAAAAATCAGATAATAGGTTGAGTAAACTACGGTCTTACTCTGGGTGTAAATTTGTTTGATGGAAATAATCAAAGAAGAAGTTTACATAACTCAGTCATTGACAGGGAATCTAAGGATTTAAGATACCGGGAAGTAGAACAGGGTGTTAAAGCTGATCTGCTTACCATTTATAGTGCTTATAACAATAATCTCAGACTTATATCTCTTGAAGAGCAAAATTTCCAAACAGCCAGGGAGAACCTTGATATTGCACTCGAGAGATATAAGCTTGGGAGCCTTTCGGGAATCGATCTGCGCGAAGTGCAGAAAAGTCTTCTTGATGCAAGGGAGAGATTAATATCCGCTCATTACCAGACAAAACTTGCCGAGGTTTCACTACAACTCATCTCCGGCAAAATAATGGAATACTATAAGTAATTTGAGGTTAAGGTTAAGCTCTAAGACATTCTCACACTCATTTCTTCATAGTGCTTGGCAGTTAGTCCGGATTATATTAAATTTGGGCATAAACTTTAACTATGCAAAAGAAAACTGAGCTCATTACGAATAAAGATGGAAGCATATTTCATCTTAATCTTCTTCCGGGAGATATTTCAGATAAAATTATTATAGTTGGTGATCCGGGTCGGGTTGATATGCTCTCATTATTGATGCAGGATATCAGGGTAAAAAAAGAGAACAGAGAGTTCCATACTGTCACCGGAACATACGAAAATAGTGAGATAACTGTCATCTCCTCAGGAATTGGTACAGATAATATCGATATTTTGGTTAATGAGCTGGATGCGCTTGTAAATATTGATTTGAATACCGGGATAGGTAAGGAAGAACCAGTTTCTATGACATTCCTGAGACTTGGTACGTCAGGTGGACTAAGGAGTGATATACCCGCCGGTTCGTGTGTTCTTACCGAGACTGCCATAGGATTTGATGGTCTTCTGCATTTCTATGAAGGATATGACTGGATACTTGATCATGGTTTATCTGATGCTCTTGTTGAATATCTTGAATGGCCTGATGCACTCTCCTACCCCTATTCTGTGAATGCAAATAATGAGTTAATGGAATTGTTTCAAAAAGAAGATTTTAAGAAGGGAATAACTATATCTACTCCCGGATTCTATGCTCCACAGGGAAGAAGACTCAGGCTTGAAACATTTGACAATGAAATAAACAAAAAGCTGGCTGAATTTTCTTACAGAGGCAGGACAATAAGCAACTATGAGATGGAGAGTTCTGCAATCTATGCGCTATCGGCATTGCTTGGTCACAAAGCGTTGACTATTTGTCTTGTTATTGGAAATCGGGTCACGGGAGAATTTATACAGGATTACAAGCCCTTAATGAGCGAGCTTGCTCAAAAAGTTTTCAAACTTATCTAAACCCGGAAATAGCTCTTGGATTCAGCTCAAATTTGAATATATTTGTATAACTAATCCGTCAATTTATTAGATATGTCTGAGAACGCATCCAATAATAAGAATGTCAGGAATGACGAAATAGATCTAATGGATTTATTCAGGAGAATGGGCAGAACCTTAAACCGCTGGGGACATGCCCTGGGAAGGGCTTTGTTGATATCTCTTGTTTTTATGTTAAAACGATGGCTGCCACTTGGATTAAGTATTGTAGTGGGTCTTGGGATTTCCTACTTTATAAAAAACACTTCTGCTTCTTCTTATACTTCTGACATGGTGCTTAGGAATAATCTTGCACTGATGGATAAGCTGAAACCTAAGGATAATTCAGGTACCACTGCTGAAATAATTTCCAAAATTAACAAACTTCATACGTTCTGTATAGAAAACAACGCATTAGCTTTGTCCGGGGCTTTGTTCTTAAAGCTTGAATCAGTAAAAAATATTTCAGATATCAGTGCATACTGGGTAATAGATCTGAGCAAAGATGGTATTCCTGATTTTGTTGATTATAAAGGAAATCATAGTGCTGCTGATACTACAAATATCAGGATGCAGGATCGGATGGATATTCAGGTAAAAATAAATTCTCCTCAGGACTTAAACCTGGTACGGAACGGTATTATGAAATTTATTGCGAATGATTCGCTATATCAGCAAAGGAACCGGGTACGGTTAAGGCAAAATCGTGATTTACTTGCAAGATATAACTATGATATCATGCAACTTGACAGTTTGCAGAAGGTAAAATACTTTGAAGAAACACGGAATATTAAACCAACTAATGGCGGACAGATGATTTTTCTGCAGGAACAGAAAACCCAGTTAGTATATGGCGATATATATTCTCTGTATACTAAAAAACAAATCCTGGAATCTGAAAGAGATCTTTATAAAGGAATTGTGACTGTGTTAAGTGATTTTTCATTACCCGCCAGACGAGACAATGGAGCAATGTATTATGCTAAAAATGTGATCCCGATATTATTCTGTCTTACCTTGATAATACTGATTATTCTTTCAAACCGCAAGAAACTGGAAGAGATATATAAGAAGTATTGAAATGAAAAAAGGGAGCTTTTGTCTCACTTTTTCATTTATTTTCAATAATTTAATCTCTGCATATTACTTACAGAGAGGATAATTTTCCGGCATCCAGTCAAACAGTTATCTCCTGTTTTCGTGCAGTATTATTATCTTCTAAATACAACAATAAGAAAGTGAATAAGGAGAAGAAAGTCACTCCAGCAATCCGGTTTAAAACTGATTCAAAAAGAAAAAAAATCAGGATTATTAAAATATATACACCAAATAATAAATTTCTTTTTAATATCAACAAATAGACCATATACGACAGGATTGTAATAAAAATCAGAAATCCGATCAATCCCGTTCCAAGTAAGACCTCCAGATATTGATTATGTGCATTAAGATTGTCATAACACATTACTGTATAGCCGGCATTTTTATATTCTTTTAAAAGTTCTTCACTGGCATCTCCCGGGCCAACGCCAAAAACGATATTGTGCTTAATTGTCTTTATGGCAGATTTCCAGATAGGGATACGATTATCCAGCATAAATTTTTCAACTAACGAAGTCTCATTTGCCTCCGGCAGATAGTATTTAATCCGGTCATTATTCAGAAATGAAAAAACAATCACTGGCATTGCAACAATAACAATCAGAACCAAAACCCCCCATTTCTTTATCTTTTTAAATTGAATAATCAGATAGAGCGGTATTAAAAGAAGAGCAGAAAAAATACCGGCCCGCGAGGAAAGAAAATACAAAGAGACCAATAGTAACATTCCTGATAATAGCCATAATATTCTAAAGAATGACTTTAACTGGTTGTCAAAAAATGATTCAAATGCTATGAACATTGAGAATACAACATACATGGCCAGGTAGGTCGGATGTTGCAAGAATACAAAATAAGTACCGAAAAAATAGTTTGCATAATCATATTCCGGAGGATGTGGATTAAAGATAATGGCACCCTTTATTATATAAACTGATCTTACTAATGCTAAACCAAATAAAAATAAAATATAGAACAATGTGCTCAGAGAAAAAATCCTCAACAAAAGTCTGACTTTCTTCTTTATAATATCACCTGGAAATAATAAAACAAAAGGAAAAATAATAAATGACAGTCTCCTGAATACTAGCAATATACCATTATGAACATCGTCCGTAAAGAATAAACAACCAAGGTACCAGAGAAAGTATAACGCAAAACCAGCGAAAAGAAAGAGAACCGGATCTTCCCGATTCCATATTTTGGTAAATCTCTGACGATTTTCGATGATCCAGCATACAACCCATAATATCATTACAGGTGGCAAGAAATCTACATGAACAGGTATAATTATTATACATAGCAGACAGCAAAGAAATGTAAGTCCACCACACCCTATGAACTTATTCATACGATATGATATATTTCTATTCATTATATTTAAGAAGCTGGTCGCAAATCATATTAAGTTGTAATTCTGTTAATTCCGGATATATGGGGATTGAAATGATATCTTTTATGATATCGCTTGAATTAGTGAAGTCTTGAGGTTTATGTTTCTTATACCTGTATGGGTCAATGAAAGGAAGGGCATTAGGATAATGAATTCCCCATGAGATTTTTTTCTCCTCAAGAAGTTCAATGAGTTTTTCTCTCTGCCTGCATCTTATAACAAAAAGATGAAAGACATGTTTCTTACTTTGTTCCTGCACGGGCAAAAGGAATTCTTTTTTTTCTCTGAGTCTTGATAAATAAAATGAAGCAATATCACGGCGTCTGTTGTTCCAGTTATCAAGATACTTCAATTTAACACTTAGAATAGAGGCCTGTATACTATCAAGACGGCTGTTTCTTCCAATTATAAAATGTTTATGCTTTTCATTTAGCTGACCATGATTTGAAATTTTCCTAATTAATTCTCCCAGATCCCTGTCTTTAGTAACAATAGCTCCTCCATCGCCATATGCTCCAAGATTTTTGCTTGGGAAAAAACTGAATGCAGATGCTATTCCAAATGTTCCGACTTTTCTGCCAAAGTATTCCGCACCATGAGCCTGGGCACAATCTTCAATAATAAACAATCGATATTTCTCAGCTATCTTTATTATTTCATTCATATCAGCTGGAGAACCATATAAATGGACAGGAATAATAGCTTTGGTCCTCTTTGTTATCTTTTCCTCTATTTTTGTAGTATCAATAGTATATGTTTGGGATTCAATATCCACAAAAACCGGTTCAGCGCCCACATTTGTTACAGCTTCTGCTGTTGAAATCCAGGTTAATGCCGGCACTAATACTTCATCGCCCGATCCTATCTTTAATGCAGACAGAATGATTTCCAGCGCATCAGTTCCATTGCCACAGCCAATACAGTAATCCACTCCGAGATAATCAGCAAAGCTTCTTTCAAAGACAGTGACTGCTTTACCTTTTATAAAGTTTGTTTCATCAATACATTCCTTAATTGCATTGTCAATCTCGCTTTTAATACTTCTGTATTGCGCACTTAAATCAACAAAAGGTATCATCAATATTTATTAAGTTGTTCTTTCTTAATCGGTTATCAATTTCGCGGGAACTTAAAATCATAAGCTCAGAGGAAAAATAGCTAAAATTTAAACTTATTTTCTGTCAGCCGCAGAATATATTTTATCAATTATTTCAACTGTTTTTAATCCTTCAAAACCATTTGTACCAATTGTCCCTTTATTCAACAAAACATCAATAACATTCTCGTAGACTTTGTCATGATTAGACATCGATCCGGTATACTGCCCATAATTATTTGGTGGATTCCCAGCCGGTAAATCAGTAATTTTATAATCCTTAATATTCTTATATTCCAACTCATTCAGATATTGACCACCGATTTTAACAGTTCCGTATTCTCCAAAAATCGTTAAAGATCCTTCCATATTCTTAGAATAACTATTTACAGTGAAATTTATTGTTCCAATGATCCCATTGTAGAATTCTACAATCACAACCCCACAGTCTTCAAATTCAATTATTTTTTCATGAATGAAATTTCTGGTAATGGCTTCTGCTTTTTTAATATCTCCGAACATCCAATATAGCAGATCGATGAAATGGCTGAATTGGGTAAACATGGTACCTCCATCAAGCTTAATGGTTCCTTTCCAGTCAGACTGGTTATAATATTCAACATTCCGGTTCCAAAAGCAATTAAGCTGGATATTATGTATTTTGCCCAGTCTGTTATCGTCGATTGCATCTTTAATGGCCCTGACCGGAGGATTATATCTGTTTTGTTTAACAACAAAAAGTCTTCTGTTTGCCTTATCCGCCTCTTTTATCATTTCGCCGCAATCAAACACACTTATAGCCATCGGCTTTTCGCATAAAACATGCAATCCATTGCGGAATGCCATAATAGAATGTTCAGCATGTAATCCATTTGGTGTACAAACCGAAATCACATCGAGCTCTTTTTCATTTGATAACAAATCATTAAAGTCGGTATAAACCTTTGCTCCGTATTTCTGGCTCAGAAGATCAGCACTCGACTTCACTTTATCACATACTGCTGCCAAAACCGCCAGGCGGTTAATTTGCTCTGCATGTCTTTTTGATATTCTCCCACACCCTACAATTGCAAATCTTAATTTATTCATTTTCATTTTTGGTATATTAAACAAGACATGATCGTTACAAGAATATTCTAATCAAATTATTAAAGCATAATTATCTTGAGATACTAATATTTAAACTCATTTAGAATTTTAGTAATCTTTTGCACGTCATCAATAGTATGAAAAGAAGATACAGGTAAACTCAGAGTTGTTCTATGTATCTCCTCCGATATAGGATAACTCAGAGAATTCATGAATTTCAGTGCCTTTTGTTTATGAGGGGGCAAAGGATAATGGATCTCCGTTTTGACACCATTTTCAAATAAAAACTGTTTAAGCATATCCCTTTTCTTATGACGTATATTGAAAATATGATAACAATCAAAAAAATCACGATGGACACCTGGGGTAATAAAATTCTCAGAAATTCCTTTCAGGTAGACCTCAGCAAGTTTATTTTTATGTGAAACAATCTCATCCAGGTGCTTCAATTTGACTCTCAGAAAAGCAGCCTGGATTTCATCCAATCTTGAGTTGACTCCCTGGTATTCATTATAATATTTCTTTTCTGATCCATAATTTCTCAGCATTCTGGCCTTGCGCAGGTACTCAGAATTATTTGTTACCAGGGCGCCCCCATCACCAAGGCATCCAAGGTTTTTAGTCGGATAGAAACTAAATGCCGCCATGTCTCCGAAACTTCCTGCCTTTTTACCTTTATACGACGCACCATGTGCCTGAGCACAATCTTCAATCAAGAACAGATTATGCCTTTTGCAAATATCCATTATAGGATCCATATTACACAATTTCCCATAAAGATGAACCACCATAATGACTTTTGTCTTTGCCGTTATCGCATCCTCTATCCTTTCAGGATCGATGTTATAGGTTGACAGATCCGGTTCTACGAGAACGGGTATATGTCCGCTAAGCAGAACAGACAGAATAGTTGCTATATAGGTATTTGATGGAACAATAACCTCCGATTGTTCCGGAAGATCCAATATCTTTAATGAAATTGTAAGAGCGTCTAAACCCGACGCAAGTCCGGCACAATATTTAACATTAATATATTCAGCAAATTCTTTTTCGAACTCAGTTACGTTATTACCAAGGACAAACCATCCTGACTCCAGAACCTGGTTAAAGACAATATTAAACTCTTTGAAATAAGGTTGGTTTACCTTCTGCAGGTTTTCGTAATCAATCATAGTTTTCAAATATATAATCGTTTTGGTCAAACTTCTCCGATGCCAGTACCATCAATATTGCATTGTTCGAAAAATCGTACATTTTATGCCAGTCTTTTGGTTCAAGCAAAACACATTTGGAGGGTTTATTCAAATGGAATATCTGTGTTTTTTTCCCATCGTTGTTAACTATTTTGCACTCTCCCTGAATACAAATAGCTGCCTGTATTGTTTTGTGATGGCGATGACCTCCCCGTTCAGACTTATCAACTCCATAAATATAAAAAACCCGTTCAATCGTGAATGGCAAAACATTTTCGATAACTGTAAGATTTCCACGATTATCCGTATGTGTTTCCAGGTCAATAAGATATGCCATTATTCTTTAAATTTTATTATATTATAACCAAAAGTCTTTTTGAATCCAGCTTTCAAAAAATTCTTTAAATTGTTTGTTTGGAAAGTGGTTAATCCTGTTTTATAATTTACATCCAGATTCCGGATTTTCTTTTCGATGTCTTCAATCTTCTTCAAATAGGGTTTATAAAACAATTTTCTGACAATGGCGGAAATATAATACCATCCGATGTCACATGAACTGTCAGGCAAAAACTTAACATACTGAAAATGGAAAAAGACAACATTAAATTCAGATCTGTTTTTTCTGACTTTCCCCTTAAGTGAATTCCCATCCTTTGAAAAATTATACTGCGTAAGATTCCACGGGGCAATGCCTCCCCCCTGATGCTGAAGAATATGGATATCCGGATAACTTGATGGCCAGTCATCAAGATATTTCTGATCGCCAAACTTACCCTCTTCATACCGGGCATAACACCAGGCGATACACTGCTGTCTCCAATTTTCAAGGACCTGTAAACTATTATCATTATTCAGAAAAGTGATAAATTGTACGCAAAACCGACCACCTCTTTTCTCTTCGTATAATCTGGGCAAAGGTGAAAAACGATGCTCCGTTATTAAAACACTTTTCCTGCTTTCCTCCAGTTCCGAAATCAGAACGGCCGGATCTGAATAGAAATACAGATCCGCATCGATATAAGTGCAATGAGGCACATCATAATTCTTTAATATATAACTGATTGTTGACGGAGTACAAGTCCAGCAGTATTCTGCAGTCGTTCTGTTCTTTTTAACTTCTCTTAACTCGTCTGTTTCAAATTGATCCAATGAAATAACAGTCGTAAAGTCTAAATTTAATTTTTGAAGTATTTCAAAACTTAAATCATCAAAAGCAAAAATAAAGAGATGGAAATTATTACTTTGATCTTTCATGGACTCATACATCGCCAATCCACGACTTAAATAAAAGCTGTCAAAGAGTGTGCAATAGTAATTCAATGCTGTTTATATTTTTAAAGAGAGGAAATAGCTCAATTACTTATCAATATTTTTCACTCTAAATCCATCCTTTAAATCGCTCCCTCTCAGAATGACATTATCCAGAGTATAAGTCACACATGGAATATCAGTGTAGAAACATTCCTGTTCATTAACAGGGATACGATAATGAAAATTAGTGGAATAATCCCTGGTTTCAACAGTTCCGAATTGAGCCGGAAGAATCCATAAGGCAGGAGTTTTTAAAGTATGTCCCGGGAATGTGATTCTTCTGCAGAGGATGACCAAAAGAAAACAGGCCAGTGCTATTTTAATGAATTTGGTTTTTCCAATGAAAGCTGAATTCTCAAAAAGCTTAATAATATATGCAATGGTCAACGAAAATCCAAGAAAAATAAAACCATAAGCAAATCTTGGATCAGGGGCTTTGATGAACCAGAAAACCAGATTAATTAGGATGATAACCTGAATTTTTGCCAGAAAGAAATCTCTTCTGATAAGCATAATAATAAAGGTAAATACAGAGAAGAAATTAACTGATACCAGCAGTTTGCTGAAAAAGCTCAGTTGTTTAAACCATTGGTAAATCCATTCAGAAAATTTCATACTCAGTACTTCCTGATAAGCCATTACAGGGATTTTTGCCCAACCTTCAATAACAGATTTTGTTTCAATTACATTATTCAAAGGTATTTTCCAGTCCACATTAAAAATGTCAATTGCCGGAAACGGATAAATAAGATAACCCGACAGATAATAATTTCTAACAATAAAAGGAGAGATTATTAAAATAAAAATCACAATTGTGACCAGGATTCTTTTGAGAAAATCTTCATTTAAAAAAAGAAGTATAGAGATTGCCAGAAATAGTGAGCTAAGCTTATATGAAACACAAGTGAAGATCAATAAATCAATCAGTATAATTTGCATTAAAGTCAAATGTTTCCCATACTCCGTCCTATCCAGAATAATGATAAATGCATATATTGTCAGGACTGCACAAATCATATCAGGGGAAGGTGTATTTAAATTTGGAATCATTATAAGCAGACTTATCAAAATAGTCAGACCATAGAGTACCGATTTCCAGATGACTCCCTGCCTGCTTTCCTTTGAATAAAGAGTAAATAGTTTTACTATCAGAATAATGTAGCATATCCCGTTTAATGGGAAGATCAGAATATCCTTGATTTGAAAAGTAAAAAGTGCGGATATAATAAAAAACATTGAGTTAAATGCAAACCTGTCGTGCACGTTACCCAGACCGGGCACTACAGCATACTTTCTTATCCACTGGATGTTTTGAGCATGATATGATTGAGTATCGAGCCAAGTGATATTCTGAACGACTGCAGTCAGGACAAAAACAACAAGAAAAGAGAGTAATATAAGTTCCTGGGTACTTAAATCAGAAAATGATTTAACTGATTGTTTCAACTCAATTATTATCTCTTTATAGTTAATAATCAGAAGGATAACAAATAAGAGTCCTGCACATACAAGAACCCGGTTGGCAATCGGAATAAAAATCGAAAGAATTCCTGTAAGAGCGGAGAGTGATAAAAATCCCATAAAAAAGTAGCCGCTTGGTCCTAAAGAACAGCTTTCCTCTTTCAGTCCGGGAATTTTCTTAAGAACCTTGGATAACGAGAATCCTAAAGTAAGGAAAACGAAAAAAATCAACCCCCATAATAATA
>Ga0209746_1001711_pt1 | contig 10340 bp, 7 predicted proteins | sample BarGraNGADG00211_3_FD_184496 | JGI IMG/M metagenome (GOLD analysis project Ga0209746, IMG submission 184496) | Arctic peat soil microbial communities from Barrow, Alaska - Barrow Graham LP Ref core NGADG0011-211 (SPAdes) (version 2) | ecosystem: Environmental > Terrestrial > Soil > Wetlands >...
CGCTGGGCTTGTCACGACGATCTCCACCCAGAAGCTCCCGTCGCCCCGCCCGCCGATGCCGAAGTTCTTGCCGGCCGCGTTGCGCAACTGCCAGTAGCCGCGGTAGGTGCCCCGATTGTCCGGCGCGGTCAGGTTCACCGACAGATCGGCGCTGCCACCCGGTTTCAGCTCGGCGGTGAAAGGCACCGCCGCTGCTCCACCCATCTGCTCTCCCCGGACGTACACCAGCGCGTAGCCGGTGCTCCAGGTGCACGTGCCCGTATTACGCAGTCGCCAGGTCTTGAGGAAAGACTCGCCGCCCGGCGCCACCGCGCCGTCCGGGTATGTCACGTCAGCCGCCAGCACGGCCCTGTCGGTGCAGGCGACTGCCTGGGACGTCGGAGTGGCCGTGATTTGCGACGCCAGTACGGCCGCGGCGGCGATGGCGCTCGCCGTGCTGCTGGCGGCAATCGCCGTGCCGGTCGCGGCGGGGAGGGCAGCCAGCGCGCCGCCGGCGAACTGCGGCCCCAGGGACGTTGCCAGGATGTATTCAATCAGCTGGTCGGTGCCCACGTAGACGGCCAGCAGAGTGCCGCGCCGGTAGAGGTGCGGCGTGCCCGCCCAGTCGACGATGGCTGCGCCCAGCTGGCCGCCGTCGGCCGAGACGTTGGCCGTATCGGCGCTGAGGGCCGCCCCGTCCTTGTACTCGAAGACCTGCACTTCGGCATCGTTCACGCGCACGATGTGCTCGGCGCCGTTGAAGAGCGAGCCCGGCGTCAGGCCGCCGGATTGCACCGCCACACCGCTGGCCGCCAGCCTCGTCAACAGCGCGTCGAAGTCTGCGCCGGTGGCCGGAGCGGGCGCCGCGGTCGCGCCGGGTTCGAGGGGCGAAAGGTTGGGTGCCGGCGCAGGAGGCACGGCCGTAGGTTCAGGAAAGACCACCTTCTGGCTGCAAGCTGCCAGCAGCAAAACGACAAGCACGAGGGCAGGGATGAAACGGTGAGCCTTCATGGAGGGATTCTCCTTCGTGAACGATAAGCGAGGAGCAGAACGCAACGCCATTTATATTCTATATCAAAATTGCCTAAAGGCAAATGCGTCCGCACCCGAATGGAGTGTTCCTTTCTTGACAATAGGCCAAAAATGGTCTATTTATAGTGTAACGAAAATGGACACCGAATCACGATCCCTATCGAAGAAGAGAAAGGAAGGTCCACCATGCCTGTCAGCTTACCCGCACTCCCCTGGCCTGAGAACGCGTTCGAACCCTACACTTCGGCCCGCACCATCAGTTTTCACTATGGCAAGCACCACAAGGCTTATGTCGATAACCTCAACAAGCTGATTGCCGGCACCCCGCAGGACAACCGGTCGCTCGAGGAAATCATCCACTTTGCGGCCGCTGATCCGTCCAGAGCCGCCATCTTCAACAACGCGGCCCAGGTGTGGAACCACACCTTTTTCTGGCACTGCATGAAACCGGGTGGCGGCGGCAAGCCGGCAGGAGACGTGCTGCGGGCAATCGATGAGGGGCTGGGTGGCTATGAGAAGTTCGTCGAGCAGTTTAAGGCCGCCGCCACAGGGCGTTTCGGCAGCGGCTGGGCCTGGCTGATCATCGAAGGCGCCGCGCTCAAGATCATCAGCACGCCCAACGCCGAGAACCCGCTGGCCAAGGGCCAGAAAGCGCTGCTGACCTGCGACGTTTGGGAGCACGCCTACTACCTGGACTACCAGAACCGGCGCCCAGATTTCGTGCAGGCGTTCATCGACCACCTGATCAACTGGGACTTCGTGGCGGAAAACCTGCGCTAAATCAGTAGTTCGGCAGGTACTTACCAAGTTCCCAATCCGTGACCTGGACACGGGCCAACACGTCGGCAATCGGATCACTGGCAGAGTACATGTTCCCTCACGGGCGGAGCGATTGGAGCAGGACGGCCAACACGACCAGCGCGCCCAGGAGCAGAATGCCCAGGCCCACGGCCCGCAGGGCGGATGAGCGCCACCAGGCGTTCGCGGGCGGGGCGGCGGGCTGCGCCAGCACAGACAGATCGACAGTCTCGGGATGATCCATGGCTTCGTCCTGGGCCATGGCGAAGCTGATGCGGACGCCGGTGTTCATGGCCGCCAGGGTCGTGCCCAGCAGCGCGATGGCCACGGTGAAGGCGATGACGAGCATGAAGGCAAAGCCGTTGACGTGCAGGAAGGAATTGCCTAACTGGATGGCCATGTCGCCGATCGGCGCGCTGGAGGCGCCGGCCGCCGCGATGCGGTTAGCTTGCCGTCAGCCGACACCAACTTGTCGCTGAGCGCGTAGTTGGCGGCAAAGTACTCGATGAGATAGGCAAACAAGCTCTGGATGGCCAGCGAGACAAGGACGCCGCGCGGGATATCGCGCTTCGGGTTGATCGTTTCGGCGCCCAGGGCGGTGGAGGACTCAAAGCCGACCAGGATCAGGATGGCGATGGTGGATTGGAACAGCAGCCCGGCCAGGCGGTGCGGCACGACGATGGAAGCGCCGGTGGCGTGATACCAGCCGGTGGGCGCCACGTGCAGGGGATTCTGCACCCGGAACAGGATGGCGAGGATGCTGAAAACCACCAGGGCGGTCAACTGGATGACGTTGACGACGATGCTGGCGTTGGTCGAGCCGCTGATGCCGCGCATCGCGATCAGACCGACCAGGCCGGCAAAGCCCCAGGCGATCAGGATCTGGCCCAGGATCGGGATGTTAAAGCCGAGCTGGCCGGCGATGTAGCTGACGAGCACGGCCATAAAGGCCACCATGATGCCGGGATAGACCCAGTAAAACAAGTGCGCCGCCCAGCCGGTAGTGAACTTGGCGATGCGTGCCCAGCGGCGATGCCCCGGATTGGGCCGGTCGAGAAAAGCCTTCTCGGCGAAGTAATAGGCGCTGCCCGTGCCGGCGTCCGGGTAGCGACGGGCCAGCTCGGCGAAGGCAAAGGCCGTCAGGAACGCCACCACAAACGCCGCGACAATGCCCGTCCACATGTCGGCCGCGGTGCTGGCGCGGCTCGCATCCGTGCTGGCAGACTGGAGCTGGTAGGTCATCCAGAGAAAGGCGCCCGGCGCAATCAGCGCCATGGCGTTGACCGTCACGCCGCTCAGGCCAAGGGTCTTCTTCATGACAGGACCCGTTTGCGTGGGAGTAGCCACTCCGTATCTCCATAAAGATCAGTCAACAACCATCGGTCACCGGTAAGCCAACGACACACTTGCCTGACTGTTTCTATCCTAACAAACCTAGCCGGTGATTGGTAGGCCCCATCTGGGTCCTTTTGGCCGGCGCTCGGACGCCCAAAGGGGCACTGCGCCCACCCGAGAGGGGGGATGCCAGTACCCAAATCGGTAGGCCAGGGAGAGTAATGGAAGCTGGCATCCAATTGGAATCGGCGCCACATACTTACGCAGCCGGCGCGTTTGACTGTGAGGAGTGTTCCCCATCCGATCCACTCATCAAGAGGTGACCGATGACTTCCAAATCGATCCTTCCCGAGGAACAGGCCCGTGCGCTGCTCGCGCTGGACGACGCGGCACTGAGGCAACAGCTTGGCCTGCAACTGAGCGCCATGTACACCGACCCGGCCCGGAGCCTGCAGCCTGCTCCTCACCCGCAAGCCATGGCGGCCATGGCGCCCATCACGCTGCCGCCGTGGGTGCCCGCCGCGGTCGAGGCATTGGTCAATCGCGCGGCCGAGGAGTTGGAAAAGGTCCTGTGCAGCGCGGATCCCAACTACGTGGATCTGCGCAACAAACTGATTAACGCAACGGGGCTGGGCGAAATGGCCCTCGTGGAAGCGGTGACCGTTTTCTTGGCTGGCCCGCTGGGCATCACGCTGGCAGTCGCCGGGATCCTGGCCACGATCGTCGTCAAGACGGTGGGCGAGCCGGCGATCAACGCCGGGATCGAGGAGATCTGCAAGGCATTGGGGCAGAGGGGAACCCCGGCGGCTGGCGCGGCCGGCGCGGCCGGCGCGGCCGGCGGGTGAAAGGACGAGTTCGGAAGCGAGGAAGCGTATCTGGCCTGGGAAAAATAGCGTGCTTTACGCCAACGGTTATGATCTTTTGTCAAAGCCCGCCCCGAAAAAGGGAGCATTTCATTCTGGGGGCAAGGGCCGTCCGGCTGCAAGCCGGACCTACGGGCGGACCACGGGCGGACCACGGGCGGACTACGGGCGGACGTAGGGCACGCTTGCAGCGTGCTAGCTCCACCATGGCATGATCTTTCTGCCCCAAATCCGAAATGCGCCCCCCGAAAAATCCGTGCTTGACAGGCTACGCAAAGTCTGTTATCGTTCCCGCTCAAAGGGTGGCCCGGCCTTAAGCTGGACTTGCCCGTTAGAGCGCCGCCCGGCACGTCTCCGCGAGGAGACGCCGATTCGACGAAGAGGCTGCCAGACTCGAGCTAGGCTTGGGTTTGGGCAGCTTTTTTGTTTGTGACGGGAAAGCGTTGGCAAGTTTGCAGAGTCGCACCTGGCGCCCCTGGACGTCCGCATAGTGGCTAGTTTGCAGGTTCCCACGTCGGTAGGTCTGCACGTCCGCACAAACTGATTGGCCGTTTGCTCTTATGTAGACACGCGTTTTTCATTGCGCCCATGCGCGTCGCGCTTAGCTCGTGGTTTGTCGAGGTCTCATATGTATATTCCTGACCCGTCTTTGCTGAAAGACACCCTTTACGACCCGCGTACCGAACACGATGCCTGCGGAATTGGCTTCGTGGCCGACGTGCACGGGCGAAAATCGAACACGATAATGCGCCAGGCGCTGACCGTGCTGATGAATTTGCGCCATCGCGGCGCGTCGGGCAACGAGCCAAACACCGGTGACGGGGCCGGCATCCTGCTGCAGATCCCGCACGCGTTCTTCCAGGAGCAATTCTTCCAACAGCGGCATGCGCGCGACCGTTACAGCAACCCCACGCCCGGCCAGTACGGCGTGGGCATGCTTTTTATGCCCCCAGACCCGTACCAACGGCGCGCGCTGGAGGCCCGTTTCGAGGAGATCGTCGGCGTCGAGGGCCAGCGCGTGCTCGGCTGGCGCACCGTGCCCGTCGACGGCAAGTCGCTCGGCGCGACGGCCGCCTCACGCCAGCCGGTGGTCCGCCAGGTGTTCATCGGCCGCAGCGCCCGCCTGGACGACGACCTGGCCTTCGAGCGCAAGCTGTACGTCATCCGCCGTCGGGCCGAGAAAGCCCTCCGCTACGGCGACCTGCCGGGCAACGACTGGTTCTACGCCGCCAGCCTCTCCTGCCGGACCATCGTCTACAAGGGCATGCTCACCGCGCCGCAGTTGGAGGAGTTCTACCCCGACCTGGCCGACCCGGCCATGGAGACCGCCCTGGCGGTGGTGCACTCGCGTTTCAGCACCAACACGTTCCCCACCTGGGACCGGGCGCAACCCTTCCGCTACATGTGCCACAACGGCGAGATCAACACCCTGCGCGGCAACATTAACTGGATGCGGGCGCGCGAGCCCTTGCTCTAATCCGAGCAGTTCGGCATGGACCTGGCGCGCATGCTGCCGGTCATCAACCCGGACGGCAGCGACACGGCCATGTTCGATAACGTGCTGGAGTTCCTGGTGCTCAACGGGCGCTCGCTGCCGCACGCGATGATGATGATGATCCCCGAGCCCTGGTCCCACCACGAGAGCATGAGCCAGGAGAAGCGCGCCTTCTACGAGTACCATAGCTGCCTGATGGAGCCCTGGGACGGCCCGGCCGCCATCGTCTTCACCGATGGCGTGACCGTGGGCGCCACCCTGGATCGCAACGGTCTGCGCCCGGCGCGCTACACCCTGACGCGCGCTGGCCTCCTGGTTCTGGCCTCCGAGACCGGCGTGCTGGACTTCGCCCCCGAGGAGGTGGTCTACAAGGGCCGCCTGCAGCCCGGCCGCATGCTGCTCATCGACACGGAGCAGGGCCGGCTGGTCGATGACGACGAGATCAAGCGCCAGATCGCCACCGCCCATCCCTATCAGCAATGGCTGGACGAGGGCATGGTGGACCTGCACGACATCCCCGCCCAGGCTCTCGCACCGGGCGAGGCGGGGAGGGCGCCGGGCGGGGCGCCAGGCGGGGCGCCAGGCGCCGGGTCGAGCGACGAGGGCGCCCTGCTGCACCTGCAGCGTGCCTTCGGCTATTCCTACGAGGACCTGAACGTCATCCTGGCGCCGATGGCGCGTGATGGCGTTGAGCCGGTCGGCTCGATGGGCACGGACACCCCGCTGGCGGTGCTCTCCAGCCGGCCGCAGCTGCTCTACACCTATTTCATGCAGTTGTTTGCCCAGGTCACCAACCCGCCGGTCGACGCCAACCGCGAGAGCCTGATCACCAGCAAAGAGCTGACGCTCGGGCACGAGCGCAACATGCTCCAGCCGGGCCGGCTGCACTGCCAACAGGTGCGCCTGGCCTCGCCGCTGTTGACCGCCGAGGAAGTCGCTAAGCTCAAGCACATCGACCGGCCCGGCTTCAAGACCGTCACCATCCCCATGCTGTGGGAGCGTGGCGGCGACGGCCGCCCAAGCGAGAGCCGCCCAGACGGCAAGGGTGGCCGGGCAGGCGAACTGATGGAGGCAGCGCTCCGGCGGATATTTGACGCCGCGGACCACGCCATCGCCATCGACGCCAACATCCTGGTCCTGTCCGACCGGGGCGTCGACGCGCAGCACGCACCCATCCCGGCGCTGCTGGCCCTTTCGGGGCTGCACCAATATCTCATCCGCCAGGGCACGCGCAACCGGGTGGGCCTGGCAGTCGAGTCGGGCGAGCCGCGCGAGGTGCATCACATGGCCCTGTTGATCGGCTACGGCGCCGGCGCCATCTGCCCCTACCTGGTGCACGACACCCTGCGCGCCATGATCGAACAGGGCCTGTTGACGGACATTAGCCCCGAGCAGGCGATCGCCAATTACAACAGCGCGGCCGTCAAGGGCATCATCAAGGCCATGTCGAAGATGGGCATTTGCACCATCGACGGCTACCGCGGCGCGCAGATCTTCGAGGCGGTCGGCATCCGGCAGGACGTGATCGAGCGTTACTTCACCTTTACGGCCTCCCGGGTGGGCGGCATCGGGCTGGACGAGATTGCGACCGAAGCCGCGCTGCGCCACGAGCAGGGTTTTGCCGTGCGCTTCGCCAACGAGCCGGCCATCGACGCGGGCGGCCAGTACCAATGGCGGCAGGACGGCGAGGAACACACCCTGACGCCGATGGTCGTCCACAAGCTGCAACAGGCCTCGCGCACGGGAGATTACCGGACTTACAAAGAATACGCCGCGCTGGTCAACGACCCGACGCGTGACCCGAAAACCCTGCGCAGCCTGCTGGAGCTGATTCCGGCCGCGCAGCCGCTGCCAATCGAAGACGTCGAGCCGGTCGAGACCATCGTCAAACGCTTCAAGACCGGCGCGATGTCGTATGGTTCGATCAGCCAGGAAGCGCACGAGGCGCTGGCCATCGCCATGAATCGCCTGGGCGGCAAGAGCAACACCGGCGAGGGCGGCGAGGATCCCGAACGCTACGTGCCGCTGCCCAACGGCGACAGCAAGAACAGCGCCATCAAGCAGGTGGCCTCAGGCCGCTTCGGCGTAACCAGCGAATACCTGGTGCAGGCGCAGGAGATCCAGATCAAGATGGCGCAGGGCGCCAAGCCCGGCGAGGGCGGCCAGTTGCCGGGGCGCAAGGTCTACCCCTGGATAGCCAGGGTGCGGCACTCGATACCAGGCGTCGGCCTGATCTCGCCCCCGCCGCACCACGATATCTACTCGATCGAGGACCTGGCCGAGCTGATCTACGACCTGAAGAACGCCAACCCGCGCGCCCGCATCAGCGTCAAGCTGGTGTCGGAGGTGGGAGTGGGCACCATCGCCGCCGGTGTGGCCAAGGGGCACGCCGACGTGGTGCTGGTGAGCGGCTTTGACGGCGGCACCGGCGCTTCGCCCCAGACCGCCATCAAGCACGCCGGGCTGCCCTGGGAGCTGGCGGTTGCCGAGACGCACCAGACGCTGCTGGCCAATAACTTGCGCAGCCGGATCGTGGTCGAGACCGACGGGCAATTGCGCACCGGGCGTGACGTCGTGGTCGCGGCGCTGCTGGGCGCCGAGGAATTCGGCTTCGCCACCGCGCCCTTGATCGCGCTGGGCTGCACCATGATGCGCGTCTGTCACCTGGACACTTGCCCGGTTGGCGTGGCCACCCAGAACCCCGAGCTGCGCAAGCTGTTCCGCGGCGACCCGCAGTACGTGGTCAACCTGATGCGTTTCATCGCCCAGGAAGTGCGCGAGCTGATGGCCGAGCTGGGCTTCCGCACCGTGAACGAGATGATAGGCCACGTCGAGCGGCTGCAGCCGCAGCGGGCCATCGAGCACTGGAAGGCGCGCGGGCTGGACTTCTCGGCCATTTTGGCGCATCCGCCCGTCCCGCCCGAAGTTGGCAACTATTGCCAGATCGCGCAGGAACATGGGTTGGAGCAATCATTGGACCACCAGGTGCTGATCCCGCTGTGCCAACCTGCGCTGGAGGACGGGCAGCCGGTCAGCGCTACGTTGCCCATCCGCAACTCCAATCGCGCGGTGGGCACCATGCTGGGCAGCGAGGTCACACGACGTTTCGGCGCGGCCGGGCTGCCGGATGACACCATCTGCCTGCAGTTCCAAGGCACGGCGGGCCAGAGCTTCGGCGCCTTCGTGCCCAAGGGGATCACGCTCGAGCTGGAAGGCGACGCCAATGACTACCTGGGCAAGGGCCTGTCCGGCGGCAAGATCATCGTCTACCCGCCCGCCGGCAGCCGCTTTGTGGCCGAAGAGAACATCATCATCGGCAACGTGGCCTTCTACGGGGCGACCGGCGGCGAGGCCTACATCCGCGGCATGGCCGGCGAGCGTTTCGGCGTGCGCAACAGTGGGCTCAACGCGGTAGTCGAGGCGATCGGCGACCACGGCTGCGAGTACATGACCGGCGGCCGCGTCGTCATCCTCGGCCCGACCGGGCGCAATTTCGCGGCCGGCATGTCGGGCGGCATCGCCTACGTGCTCGACGAACGCGGCGACTTCGCCGGGCGCTGCAACCAGGAGATGGTGCAACTGGAGCAGTTGGACCACGAGGAGCTGCGCCTGGTGCAGGTCATGACGCAGCGGCACGTGCAGCTCACCCGCAGCACGCGCGGCCAGTTTGTGTTGGAAAACTGGCCGACGCTGGCCCGCCAGTTCGTGCGCGTCATCCCGCGCGACTACGCGCGGGTGTTGCAGGCCTTGGAACGGGCCCAGGTGGCCGGCCTGGACGGGGAAGAAGCGGTGATGTGGGCGTTTGAGGCCAACAAGGCCGACGCCGCACGTGTGAGAGGGGACTGAACATGGGCAAGCCAACCGGATTTCTGGAATACGATCGCGAGCCGCCGCACCTGCGGTTGCCCGTAGAGCGCGTGCAGGACTATGCCGAGATCCACCTGGAGCTGCCGGATGACCGGCTGCGCAAGCAGGCCGCGCGCTGCATGAACTGCGGCATCCCCTTCTGTCACACCGGGGAAGTCATCAACGGCATGGTCTCCGGTTGCCCGATCAACAACCTGATCCCCGAATGGAACCACCTGGTCTACCAAGGGCTGTGGCGCGAGGCGTACAACCGGCTGCGCAAGACCAACAACTTCCCCGAGTTCACCGGGCGCGTCTGCCCGGCGCCCTGTGAGGGGTCGTGTACGCTGGCCATCAACAGCGACGCGGTGACCATCAAGAAGCTGGAATACGCGATCATCGAGCGTGCCTGGCAGGAAGGCTGGGTAGTGCCCGAGCCGCCTTCTGTGCGCACCGGCAAGCGCGTGGCCGTCATCGGCTCCGGGCCGGCCGGCCTGTCGTGCGCGGCCCAGCTGAACCAGGCCGGGCATTGGGTCACCGTCTACGAGCGCGCCGACCGCATCGGCGGGCTGCTCATGTACGGCATCCCCTCGATGAAGCTGGACAAGTACGTGGTGCAGCGGCGCGTGAACCTGCTGGCCGACGAGGGCATCAGCTTCATCACCAACACTGCCATCGGCCGCGATATCAGCGGCGAACAACTGCGGGGCGAGTTCGACGCGGTCGTGCTGGCCACGGGCGCCACCCGGCCGCGCGACCTGACGGTCGAGGGGCGCGAGCTGCAAGGCGTGCATTTCGCCGTCGATTTCCTCGGGCGTGACACCGCCAGCCAACTGAGCTTGGGCCATGCCGACGGCACCTATATTTCGGCCGAGGGCAAGGACGTGGTGATCGTCGGTGGCGGCGACACCGGCAACGATTGCGTCGGCACCAGCCTGCGCCACGGCTGCAACAGCGTAACCCAGTTCGAGATCCTGCCCCGCCCGCCAGCC
>Ga0209746_1001715_pt1 | contig 10332 bp, 11 predicted proteins | sample BarGraNGADG00211_3_FD_184496 | JGI IMG/M metagenome (GOLD analysis project Ga0209746, IMG submission 184496) | Arctic peat soil microbial communities from Barrow, Alaska - Barrow Graham LP Ref core NGADG0011-211 (SPAdes) (version 2) | ecosystem: Environmental > Terrestrial > Soil > Wetlands >...
CAGTGCGCCGGCGGCCACCACGGCCCCCGCGGCTACCCAGGTCATGACAGCGACCGCTGTCATGACCGCGACCCAGGCCATGGCGGCAACCGCTGTCATGACCGCGACCAAGGCGCCTGCAGCCACCCAGGCCATGACCGCGACCGCTGTCATGACCGCAACCCAGGCTGCTACCTCGGGAGGAACGGCCGGCCAGATCAGCGTCGGGTTGATTACCAAGACCGAGACCAATCCCTTCTTCGTTAAGATGAAGGAAGGCGCGGCGAAGGAGGCCGCCGCCAAAGGCGTCAAGCTGCTGACCGCGGCCGGCGCGTATGACGGCGACAACCAGGGCCAGGTGACCGCGATCTAGAACATGGTCAACGCGGGCGTCAAGGGCATCCTCATCACGCCCAACGACAGCAAGGCCATCGTTCCCACCATCCAGAAGGCCCGCCAGGCGGGCGTGCTGGTGATCGCGCTGGACACCCCGCTGGACCCGCAGAACGCGTCCGATGCCCTGTTCGCGACCAACAACATGACGGCGGGCCAGTTGATCGGCGCGTACGCCAAGGCTGTGATGGCCGGCAAGCCGGCTAAGATCGCGATGATCGACGGCACTCCCGGCACGACCGTCAGCCAGCTCCGGCATGACGGCTTCCTGGCCGGCTACGGCATCAAGGAAGGCGATGCGCAGATCGTCTGCACGCAGGCCGCCAACGGCGACCAGGCGAAGTCCCAGACGGCGATGGAGAACTGCCTGAGCAAGGCGCCGGACATTAACCTGGTCTACACGATCAACGAGCCGACCGCTTTCGGCGTCAACACCGCCCTGAAGGCGGCAGGTACGGCCCAGAACGCGACCGTCGTCTCGATCGACGGCGGCTGCACGGGCGTCAACGGCGTCAAGAACGGCCAGATCGCCGCCACCTCGCAGCAGTACCCGCTGAAGATGGCCTTGATGGGTGTCGATGCAGTCGTCAACTACGCTCAGACCGGCACGAAGGTCTCCGGTTACACGGATACCGGCGTCACCCTCCTCACCGACAAGCCGATGACTGGCGTGTCCAGCAAGGACACGACCTACGGCCTGGCTAACTGCTGGGGCTGAGCGCGCCTATCCATCCGCTAAAGCCAGGCGGCGCCGGATCGGCAACGATCGGCCGGGGCCTGCCTGCACACAGGCAGGCCCCGGCTGATGGAGGCGGGCCGGCGCCGCTGCGCCCTTTCAGCCGATCATCCGCGGTTGAGGAAGATTAATATGAGCGAGGCCGTCCCACGTGAGCAACCCGGTACTGGGGCGGGGGCGGGGGCAGGCGCGCGCATCCGCTAGGGCGTGATGGGGGTGCTCGGTTTGCCCGGCGTTGGCCCCCTCCTGGCATTGCTGCTCGCCGGCGCCTTCTTCACTTCTCAGTCGGCCCAGTTTCTCACCGGACGCAACCTCTCGCTGGTCGTCCAACAGGTCATGGTGGTCGGCGTGGAGGCCATCGGCCAGACGCTGATCATCCTGACCGCCGGCATCGACCTGTCCAACGGCAACATCATGGCGTTCAGCTCGGTCATCCTGACCAGCCTGGCCGTCACTCACGGGGTGCCGCCCGTGCTGGCTGTCGCCGTGGGCTTCCTGGTGTCGATCGGCTTCGGTCTGCTCAACGGCCTGCTGGTCACGCAGATCCGTCTGCCGCCGTTCATCGTCACGCTGGGCACGCTCAACATCGCCCGTGCTCTGACGCTGATCTACACCACCACGACCATCGCTAACCTGCCCGCCAGCCTGACGGCCCTGGGCAGCACCTTTCGCGTGGGCAAGACGGCTATCACCTACGGCTCACTGCTGATGATCGCGCTCTACCTTATCATGTGGTTTGTGCTGAGCCAGACCGGCTGGGGGCGGCACGTCTACTCCATCGGCGACAACCCAGAGGCCACCCGCCTGGCCGGCATCCCCCCCAAACGCCTGTTGACCAGCGTCTACGCCCTGGCCGGCCTTTTCTACGGCATCGCCGGCCTGCTGCTGGTGGCCCGCACGGGGGTGGGCGACCCGCAAGCCGGGCTGACCGACAACCTGGAGAGCATCACCGCCGTGGTGTTGGGCGGCACCAGCCTGTTCGGCGGCCGCGGCAACATCATGGGCACGCTTATCGGCGCGCTGATCGTCGGCGTTTTCCGCAACGGCCTGCAGTTGATGGGCGTGCCCTCGATCTACCAGGTGCTGGTGACCGGTATTCTGGTCATCCTCTCGGTATCCGTCGACCAATTATCACACAGGGGGCAAGGATGATGTCCAGCGCGCAGCAAGTGGGCACACCGGTGCTCGAAGCACGCGGCCTCGTCAAGCGTTTCGGCCACGTCACGGCGCTGAACGGCACCGACTTCGAGCTGCTGTCCGGCGAGATCCTGGCGGTGATCGGCGACAACGGCGCCGGGAAGTCCTCTCTGATCAAGGTCCTGTCCGGCGCCCTAATCCCCGACGAAGGCCAGATCCTGCTCAACGGACAGCCCGTGCAGTTCCACAACCCCATCGCTGCCCGCCGGCATGGCATCGATACCGTCTACCAGGACCTGGCCGTCTCACCGGAGCTCAATATCGCCGAGAACCTGTTCCTGGGGCGGGAGATCCGCCGGCCAGGTGTGTTGGGGTCGGTGTTCCGTATGCTGGACAAGCGGCGCATGGCGAGCGACGCCGTCAGCTACATGGAAGACCTGAAAATCGGCATCCAGTCGATGAACCAGAAGGTCAGGACGCTCTCGGGCGGCCAGCGCCAGGGGGTAGCGGTGGCGCGCAGCGCGGCCTTCGCCAGCAAAGTGATCATCATGGACGAGCCGACGGCGGCGCTGGGAGTGAAAGAATCGGGGATGGTGGTCGAGCTGATCCGCCAGGTGCACGCGCGCGGTCTGCCGATCATCCTCATCAGCCACAACATGCCGCAGGTTTTCGAGCTGGCCGACCGCATCCACATCCAGCGCCTGGGCCGGCGCGTGGCCGTCCTGCGCCCGGGCGAGTGCAGCATGGAGGACGCCGTCGCCATCATGACCGGCGCGCGCAAGGTCGACGAGGTGAACTTCTACCGCCCGTGCGCGGGCTAGCAGCCTGCGCTCTGTCTGGAACGATCCATCCATCTTTGCAAGCATGCTTCCTCTTCTCAGCGGCCAGTTGTGCACCTATTACGCTGGTTTTTTCACGTATCACAACATCGCGTTGTCCACCCATGTCCCTACGGAGGACAGTGATGACCACCAAGCTCCTGATTGCCGACGACCATGGCATGATACGCGAGGGTATGCGCATGTACCTTGCGCTCGAACCGGGATTTAAGATCGTCAGCGAGGCCGGCGACGGTAAGCACGCCGTCCAGCTCGCGCGCGAGCTGCAACCGGATGTCGTGCTCATGGATCTCCGATGCCCGGTATGGACGGGATTGCGACGACGCGCCTTATCCGCCAAGAGCTGCCCGACACGCAAGTGGTAGCGATCACCAGCTTGCTCGAAGAGGGATCGGTGGTAGAGGCGGTACGTGCTGGCGCGATCGGTTACGTGCTGAAGGACGCGAACGCCCAGGAGCTGTGCCGCGTCGTCAAGGCCCGGCCGCCGGGCAGGTAGAGCTTTCGAGCGCGGCCCTGGCACGCCTGGCGCGCGAAGTAGCCATCCCCGCCAGGGCACTGAATGAACCCGCCTGCGCAGAAAAACGCTGCCCAAACGATACTGCTGATCGTCCTGCTCTACATCGGCGTAGCGACGCTGCTCGATCTGCTCGCCGACCGCCTGCTGGAATGGCTGATCAAAGACGCGTCGGTCTACGCACGCGTGCACCTGATGCAGGAATGGATCCTGTTCGCCGTGATCACCCTCATTTTCCTGTACTTCCTGCGGCGCGAGCTGGCGCGCAGCCCACGCGCCGAAGTGTCGCGCGAGCTGGCGGTGCAGGCCTTAGAAGAGGTCCGCCAGGAACTGGAGCGGCCTGCTTCAAGTCCCTGGCTGACGGCCGTTGGCGGCACGAGCCTTGGTGTGGACCAAGCCAATCAACGTGTACTTGAAACGGGCTGGGGCACGAGCAACTACAACTGCAACACCACGACTGTGGCTTGCAGCCGTACCGGTTGGCTCTACGGCGCAGGGGGCGGCGTGAGTCGCATCTTTGCGGAACCCTCGTATAAGACGAGCGCAGGACTCGGCCTGAGCGGACGCGGCGTGCCCGATGTTGCGGCGCTAGCCGACCCGCAGACCGGCTTGCTCGTCTCTCGCGAGCCCAATCTTCGCAGGTCTGATGGCGCTGGCAGACCAAAAAGCCGGCTTCGCGCATGGCTTTGCGAACCCGCTGTTCTACTCGCATTCAGGCATGTTCTACGATGTCCAGTCCGTCAAGACCGCTGTCGCTCGCCGAAACTATAACAATAGCGTCGACGCGAGCGCTGGCACCGCGGACCGGCTGCACACCTTCGACGACTATTCTGGCTCACCGACCCAATTCACAAGTCCCGGCTGGGATAATGTGACTGGTTTGGGCACCCCGACGGGCATCTTTGTGTCGCAGCCATAGATATCTGCATGACGAAACGAATGGCGGCGTTCTCACGCCGCCCTTCCTGGACTTTGGCCCTTTTGAAAAAGGGATTACCGGTGCTGCATCAGAGATAGGCCATGGCCCGCTCCGGGTCGAGGTCAACCGCCTAGCTCCTTGAAAGGAATCGAAACCACATCATCGCGCCCCGGGATCAGCTAACATTGTAGTGATCGAGATCCTTCTCTCTGGCTTTTTTGCGTTGTCTGGTGTCCTTGGGCCGCGTTCGCGGGCTGGCGCCAACCAAGCCCAACGTCGCCCTCAGGCCAAAGAAGGGAGGCGGTGGGAAATTGATCCAGGTATCCGATCGGGTCTATAGCTGGTTTTTCCCCGAACCCAACTCCGACCCACACTCATGTTTGCGTTGCCTCCAGACCAAGGCTGATTGGCCGAACCGTTCCTCACATCCCGATTGGGAGGAGACAAATGACAGGTAAGAAGCTTAGTCGACGTGAGTTCATGCGCCTCAGCGCGCTCGTGGGAGTAGGCTTAGCCGCCGGCTGTGTGCCGGCGACAACGCAACCCGGCGGCGCGGCAGCTCCAGCCGCTCCGACGACCGCAGCTCAGCCGGCCGCCACGGCCGCGCCGGCTGCGGCTGCTACGGCTGCTCCGGTCGCAGAAGCGACCGCGGCAGGCGCGGCGCCTGCTGCCGGCGCCCTTTCCTTCTGGAACATGCCTTTCGTAACCCAGGAAGTGCCCCCGTCGTACGTGCAACAATGGCAGGCTGCAGCAAAGACGGCTTTGCCGAATGTCGCCGTGGACACGTTCTACGGGCCCGGCGATTATGGGCCGTTGCGCCAGAAATACCTCCTGCAGGCCAAAAGCGGGACCCCAGACGTCGTCGAAGGTTTGCTGGAGGATGGGTCGGTCTATGTGACGAACAGCCTGATCGAGCCGCTCGATACCCAGTTTGCTGCCTGGGCCGACAAAGATCAGTTCATTCCCGCCACCGTGGATGCGCTGAAGATCGGCGGCAAGCTCTATGGCATCCCCTATAACACCAACGCCCGCGGCCTGGCGGTACGCAAAGACCTCCTGGACCAGTACAGCCTCAAGGTGCCCACGACCTGGACAGAGATGCTCGATACGGCCCGCACCATCACGCAAAAGAGCAACAAGCAGGTCTATGGCTTCTTCACCTGCACACTGGTGGGAGACCCCCGGGCGCCCCAGGAGTTCATATCCTGGTACTTCCAGGTGAGCAATGGGAAGCACATGTTCGATACTTCCGGCGGTTCGCCGAAGCTGGCCGCAACTGCCGCTCAGTTCGAGCAGGTATTGACCCTCTATAATGACGTCTTGACCGGGGCCAATCCAGCTATGGACCCCAACCAGAAGGGGACAGGCTGGCCGGTGGAGGATCCCGGCTTTGCGAACGGCAAGTGGGCCATGGCCCCCATGGGACCGTGGCTCTGGGGCCGGCGGTCAGAGAGCGCCAACGCCAAGGATATCCTCGAGAACAAGACGGAGATCGTGCCGCTGCCGATCCCCGAGGGTGGGGGGCACTTCACTTATCTGGAAGTGAAGCCCATCATGATGAACCACTACAGCAAGAACCCCGCCGACGCCTGGGACCTGATAAAGTTCATCTGCTCAAAGGACCAGATGGGGCTCTGGTGCGCCGGTTCCGGCGGTATCCCGGCCCGCAAGGACTCGCTGACAATCCCCGCCTTCCAGGGCGCGATCGCCAAGTGGGTGAAGGGCTTTGGCGACCTGTTAACGCAGGGTGTCGCGCTCGAGGCCGTCAACTGGGGACCTGTCAATGAGGCCAACATGAAAGCCGTAAACTACGTGATTTACGGCCAGAAGAACGCGAAGGACGCCGCCCAGTGGCTCGTCGACCAGATCAACACGCTGATCTCGCAGAAGACGATCTGAGCGCGGTCGGAAAGTAAGTGGTCATAAGGATGGGGCATGCCAGGCGCGTGCACCATCATTATGACCAGGGGAGCCGGGCACGCGCGTGCGCTGGCATCTGGCGCCGCGCGCCGAAATGGCGTATACTGTGCGTCAGCAACCGCCTTCATATCCCCCAGGAGCTGGGCATGATACAGAGACGTGCAGGCATCTACCTCATCCTCCCGGCACTCGTGATCATGGCCGTCTTCACAGTGTATCCCCTATTGGACGGTCTGCGGATCGCATTCACCAACTACAACCTGTTAGGTAACGTCGTCCAGTTCATCGGGCTGGACAACTTCCGCCAGATGCTGGCCGATCCCGTGTTCTGGCTGGCCCTGCGCCATTCCATCGTCCTGACCGTAGTGGTGGTTTTCCTGCAGTTCGTGTTCGGGTTGATCCTGGCGACGGTGATGCAGCAGAAACTCCCCGGGATGGGAGCATTCAAGAGCATCATCATGGCGAGCTGGGTGATCCCCGTCGCCGCGACGGCCACCATTTTCAAGTTTATCGCTCAACCTGACGTTGGCGTCATCAACATCTTCCTCAGGGCGATCGGGCAGGGGCAACTCGTGACCTACTGGCTTGGTAACCTGCAGTTTGCCTTCCCATTCATCATGATGATGCACCTGTGGCGAAATGTACCCTTCTATGGCGTCGCCTTTCTGGCCGCGATGCAGGCCATACCCAGGGCCTATTACGAAGCCGCCGAGATCGATGGTGCCGGTGCATGGGACAGGTTTCGCTACGTGACGCTGCCGGGCATCCGCAACATGATCGTAGTCATGGTCACCATCCATGTGCTGTGGACCTTCAACAATTTCGACTTCGTCTATCTTTCCACTGGTGGAGGCCCCGTCAACAGCACCGAAGTGCTGCCGACTTATGTGTACCGCCTGAGCTGGACGCAGTACAATATCGGTTTCGCGTCCAGCATCGGCACCACTATGTTCCTTCTCCTCATGGTCTACTTCATCGTCTACATGCGGATCTATGAAAGGCAGATGACTTCCTGATGAAGACCCGATCAGGCATAAGAGTGCGCACAGCCGTGCTGTCATACCTGGTGGTCCTGATCTCCCTGATCTTTTTCGTCGGGCCGATGTTGTGGATCGCCTATACCTCCTTTCGCGTGGAAAGCTCGATCTTCACTGAGAGCGTGCTGTCGCCCGCCAACGAGTACACGCTGCAGAACTACCAGACGATCCTGTCCGTCACCGATTTCCCGCTCTATTTCCTGAATTCCCTGAAAATTGGTCTGACGGTGACTGCGCTGTCCCTGTTCGTCTCCATTATCGGCGCCTATGGCCTGAGTCGCTTCGACGTCAAGGGCAAGAACGCCCTGATCATCGGCATCTTCTCTACACAAATGTTCCCGCAAGTGCTGTTGATGATCCCCATCTACCTGGTGATCGTCGCCCTGGGCATGCTGAACCGGGTCATCGGGGTCGTGCTTGGCCAGATGATCCTGATCCTGCCATTCCAGATCTGGATGTTGAAGGGCTATTTCGACGGTCTACCACCGGAGATAGATGATGCGGCTCAGATCGATGGCACAAATATCGCCCAGCGCTTGCTCTTGGTGATCCTCCCCGTCGCTTCCCCGGGCGTCGCCGTAGCAGCCTTCTATTCCTTTGTCGTTTCCTGGGGCGACTACCTGATCGTCTCCGTCGTCAGCCAGGGCAACGCGACGGCGACCGTGACCCTGGCGATCCAAAGGTTGACGGCATCCCTCCTGGTCCGCTGGGGCCAGGTGGCCGCGATCACGGTCCTGGCGATCGTGCCGACCATTCTGCTGTTCTCGTTCGTGCAGGGGAGGCTGGTCGAGGGTCTGACGGCAGGTGCCATCAAAGAGGGCTAGCCCTGGCAACGGCCGCCATCACGTCGTCACACACACCCGGAATCCTGTGTCGCTGGCGCGCAGCGGCTCCTGTTCGCGCTGGCTCAGGCAACTGAGCGAGCCGCAGTCCATCTGGAACGAGCCGCCGCACAGCCAGCGGGCGTCGCGCGCCGCCGGGTCCTCGCGGCCGTCGTCGGGCCGGTAGGGGTCACCGAAGAACGTCTTGCCATCCTGGCCCCGGCTGCGCGTGCCGGTCCACTCCCAGACGTTCCCCAACATGTCGGCGCAGCCATAGGGGCTGTCTCCGTCCGGGCTAAAGGAGCCGGCTGGCGTGGTGTCGCCCTCGTTGGCGACCCGTCGCCATTCCGGCCGGCAGTTGCACAGCCGGGGGTGGGCCGCAGGCTCGCCGCCCCACGGGTAGCAGCGGCCGTCGACGCCGCGCGCCGCCTTCTGCCACTCCGCCGCGCTGGGCAGGCGCACCGTCGCCCCGCTCCGCTCGCTTGCCCATTCGCAGAACGCCAGCGCATCGTACCACGTCACCACCATCACCGGGTGGTCTGGCTTGCCGCGCACGTGGCTGCGCTCGCCGAACGGGCGCCGCCAATTGCGGTCCAGGCGGGTGATGGTCTCGGGATCGCCCAGCGCGCTGGGGTCATAGCTGAGCGAGCGCCGCGCCCAGGGTGTGCTGCGCCGCCCGGTGGCATCGGCGAAGGCCGCGTACTGCGCGACAGTCACCGGGTACAGGCCGATGTAGTACTCCGGCAGTTCAACGGAATAGGGCTCGACCTCGGCCGGTCCGCCGGCCCCGCACCCCCCCATCAGAAACGCGCCGGCCGGCACCCGCGCCAGGGCCAGTGTCAGCCCCGCGCCCAGCGCCAGGCTGCGCTCTCCTGCCCGCAGCGGGTTTGTCCGGCGCGCGCCGAGCACCTCGCGGCGGTACTGGGCGTCATATGCCTGCCGGCGCGTGGCGTCTGACAGCACCGCGTAGGCCTCGTTGATCAGCCGCATCATCTCGACCGACGCGCCCTGCCGCCCGGTATCCTGGTGGTACTGCTTGCACAAAGCCCGGTAGGCCGCCTGGATCGCCTCCGCGTCCGCGCCCGGCGACACCTGGAGCACCTGGTAATAATCTGCCATAGACACGCCGCTACGTCCCTCCTCCAGAACCACACAAACTGCTAACCTGGATACATCGCTTGCCCGCGCCCACGCGTAGTCGCCCTGCCAATGCCGGACGACTACGTAGGACCACTACGAAGGACCACTGCGCAGAACCAGTGCATAGGACCACTACGTAGCCAGCATTATGTCGACCGCCCCCAGGGCCCTGCCTGCGACATCGGCGCCTACGAGGCGCCGCCCTACCCCTTGTACTACGTCACATGCCTACGGCCCGTTCCTCTCCACCCGGTACAGCGCGAGATGCCGGTCGTCCGAGCCGCCATTCGGGCTGAAATAGGGCAGCGGCAAGTAGGCCACCTGCACGAGATTATGCCCGGCGCGCAGCGCGGCGATCGGTCCCTCCATCTCCGCGCCGTCGGCCAGCGCGTAGAGGGCGCGTCCCTCGCCCAGCGCCCGCTCCACGAAGGTCTGCCATTCAGCGGCGGACCAGTAAGCCGGGCGGACGGCCGCGCGCCCCGCGTAGAGGATCACCGGCCCAGCATTCAGAGACGAAGCGACGATCGCGTCCGCCGGGGTGACCGCGGCCAGGGTGTCGAACGCGCGCCGCTGCTCGGGCTGCAGATAGCCGAAGGTGGTGAAGTAGGGCCGGCCCGTGGCAATGTCCAGCGTCTCGCGCCCACGCGCCCACAGGCAGGCCAGGACCGCCAACGCAACCAGCAGCGGCACGGTGGCGCGCCAGGCGTGGCCCCCCGCGCCCCAGGCATCGCCAACGGCGTGCCCGCCTTCAAGCCGCCCGAGTCGAAGAACGCGGCCAACACGATGACGATGATGGCCATCCTGCTGGGCGTCCTGTTCATCGGGATCACGTTCGTCGGCACCAGGTTCGGGATCCAGCCCACGACCGAGGCCGGACCGACGGCCATCGCGCAGGTG
>Ga0209746_1001716_pt1 | contig 10332 bp, 8 predicted proteins | sample BarGraNGADG00211_3_FD_184496 | JGI IMG/M metagenome (GOLD analysis project Ga0209746, IMG submission 184496) | Arctic peat soil microbial communities from Barrow, Alaska - Barrow Graham LP Ref core NGADG0011-211 (SPAdes) (version 2) | ecosystem: Environmental > Terrestrial > Soil > Wetlands >...
ATCTGCATTCAGGACGCCTTCGGCACGCCGGGCACCACGCCCAACCCGACGGTGGAACTCATCGGCTTGGACGTCATCGGCTACCATTTCCTGGTGCCCGCCATCGCCATCGCCAGGGCGGGCACCGGCAAGGAAACCGTCTCTTGGTCGCCCAACACGCCGGGATTTGCCCTCCAGGAGAATACCAATCTCCTGTCCACCAACTGGGTGAGTTCCGCCAGCGGCACCAATAATCCCGTCACCGTCACGAACACGACCGCCATCAAGTTTTATCGCGTCTTCCACCCTTGACCCTTGCCGGAAAAGTCATGCACCTTTGAAAATTAAGAAAAGTCGCCTTTCGACTCAATCAAGTCTTCTTCAGTGGCTGGGGTGGTTTCCGTTTCAGGTTAAGCCGTCAACAGCGGCACTTTGCCGATGCGCGTGGCGAAGTCGTCAATTTCCGTGGTTTTTTCAAAGCCGACGTTCAACACGTCCACGCAGCCGAGACCGAGGACGAATTTGACGGATTCATCGCGCAGTTCGTCGCTGTTGCGGTAACGGCCTTCGCCAATCAGCTTCATGCCCACCACGCCTTTGCCGGCAGCGTGGATTTTTTTCAGCACCGGCACAACCTGCTCCGGCGCGGCGTCCATCGAGGCGCCGGTGTGGTTGATGCGGGTATAAACCACATCCACCCACGGCTCGGTCGCGACGGCTTCCAGCGCGGCCAGCGAATGACACGAAACGCCGAGGGCGCGGACGAGGCCTTTTTCCTTCAGCTTGGAAAGCGTGTCCATGTAATGCCGCAATTCCGTCGGCCAGTTCGGCGAGGAGACGCAATGCAGCAGCAGGATGTCGAGATAATCCGTTTGAATTTCCTTCAGAAAACGTGCCAGGATCACGTCAGCCTCGGGTCGTTCCGCCTCGGGAATGCCGCCGCCGTTCCACCAGATTTTGCTGGCGATGACGAAATTTTTCCGGTCCACGCCCTTGAGCGCCGGGATGAGATACGAATGGCTGCCGTAAAGGTCGGCGAGGTCGAACATCCGCACGCCGCGTTCGTAGGCGGCGGCGAGCAGCGCCTGGAATTTCTCCCGGCCAAGGCGCGTCTGGTTTGAGACGCGCGATCCTCCGCGCATACCGGTGCCCATGCAGAGCCGGCTTGGCTTCAAGCCGGTCTGGCCGAGCGCGACAATTTTGTAGGGATTAAACTTTTTTGGGTCGTCGGCTCCGGCAAAGCAGTTGGTTCCCACCAGGAGACCACTGACACCAAGGGCGGAACTTCCGAGGAATTTACGGCGGGTGATTTTCATGGACTGCACGCAACGTCCGGCAAAACAATATTTCCCGCAAGCAGAAAATTCAAAGATACGGCGAAAACAGCCGCGCAATCGCGTCGCGCAATTTTGCGGGCAGCGAACGTCCGTCCACTTCGGCCAGGGTTACTTCGCGCGCGGCTGAAAGTTTTTTCTCAATCACCTTGTCCATTTCCTGCGCGAACCCGCGGCCGTAGCCCTCGACGTTCAATTCAAAATTCAGCCGCAGACTGCGCGCGTCCCAATTGGCCGAGCCGAGCAAAACCCAGTGGCTGTCCACGATCATCAGCTTGGAGTGGTCGAACGGCGGCGGCGTGAGCCAGACGTGGCAGCCGCGTTCCAGCACCTGCCACCACAGCGCGCGCGACGCCCATTGCACGAACGGCAGATTATTTTTCGCGGGCAGAATGATGTACACGCGCACGCCGCGCAGCGCGGCGAGGTTCAGCGCGGTGACGAGCGCGTTATTCGGCAGAAAATACGGCGTGAGAATTTTCACGGAAGTCTGCGCCTCGGCCAGCGCGGCAAGCAGTGTCCAACGCGCGTTTTCAAAATCGGCGTCCGGCCCGTCGGTAATGACGCGCGCGATGACTTTGCCAGCGGTTTGGAGTTCCGCCTTCAGGCGGTTCGTGTCTGTGGCCGCCTGAAGGCGGAACTCCAAACTTGGAAACCAGATTTCGCCGTCGAGAATTTCACCGGTGGTGAACGTCCAGTCATTCGCGAAGGCTTCCTGCAATTGCGTGACCGCCGGGCCGGTGATGCGGAAATGCAAATCCTGCACGGGATGTTTTGGCTGGTCAGCGAGGACGTTTCCGTGGCGAATGTTGATGCCGCCGGTGAAGGCGGTTTGTCCGTCCACAACGAGCGATTTGCGATGGTTGCGAAGATTGATGGTGGCCACATGCCATGGCGTGAAGATTGACGCGGGTAGAAATTTGGCGAACGGAATTTTTGCGTGGCGCAAGGCGTGAGTAATCGGCGGCCACGAGTAACGAGCACCGGCGGAGTCAATAAGCACCAGCACAGCCACGCCGCGTTGGACGGCGCGTTCGAGCACGGCGACAAATTGTTTTCCGCTCGCGTCGTTGTCGAAAATGTAAGTGCAGAGCGTGACGGATTTTTTCGCGGATTCAATCGCGGCGAGCATGGCCGGAAACGCTTCGTCGCCGTTGACGAGCGGTTCGATTTTATTCCCGGCGGTGAGCGGTTGCGTGACGACGCGGCTGACGACGCGGGCGATGTGTTTGAGATGTTCCGCGCCGTCGTGTTCCGGCTCGCCGAGATTTTCGGGGACGGGACGGCTGAAAGTTTTATGGACGCCGAGCTTGAGGGCGTGGCGGCGGATGCGATTGACGCCGAGCGCGAGGTAGAGCAGGGGGCCGAGCGCGGGCAAAGTCCAGATGACGCCGATCCAAATCGTGGCGGCGCGGGTGTCACGTTTGTGGAGCAGGGCGTGCCCGGAGGCGAGCAGGCAGGCGAAAAGATCAAAGCCCGCCGCGAAGTGCGGCCAGAACCGGGAGACTTGATCGAGCCAGTGCATTGTCGGGAAATACTTTTATGGGAAGCACCCGCCGGGCGCGAGGCTTTTAAGTTGGCGACCCTACCGGGAATCGAACCCGGGCTACCTCCGTGAAAGGGAGGTGTCCTAACCGCTAGACCATAGGGTCGCAAAGGGCGTGCAATATATCCATCGCCATGCACTTGTCACGCGGAAATTCACGTTTGCTTCGGTTCGTTTCCTCGCGTAGCCTGCCCACCTTCGCATGAAGATTTTTATTGATGGCAAATTTTGCAGCGAACGCGACGCCAAGGTGTCTGTGTTCGATCACGGCCTGCTTTACGGCGACGGCGTGTTTGAAGGCATCCGCGCCTACAACGGCCGCGTGTTCAAATTGAAGGAACATATTGACCGCCTGTTTTATTCCGCCAAGGCGATTCTGTTGGAAATCCCGATGTCGCACGCCGGGGTGATGAAAGCCACGGTTGAAACCATCCGCGCGAACAAATTGCGCGACTGCTACGTCCGGCTCATCGTCACGCGCGGCGTCGGCACGCTCGGCTTGAATCCGCGCAGTTGCAAAAAACCGTCCGTCATCATCATCGCCGGCAAAATCCAGGTTTATCCGCCGGAACTTTACGCGCGCGGCATGGACATCGTGACCGTGCCGACCGTGCGCAACCTGCACAGCGCGGTCAACCCGGCCATCAAGTCGCTGAATTACTTGAACAACATCCTCGCCAAGATCGAGGCGAACAACGCCGGCGTGGAAGAAGCCGTGATGCTGAACGCCGAAGGTTTCGTGGCCGAATGCACGGCGGACAATCTGTTCATCATCAAGCACGGCGCGCTGTTCACGCCGCCGAATTCCGCAGGTGCGCTTTACGGCATCACGCGCGGCACGGTGATGGAACTCGCCGAACAATCCGGCATTAAAGTTTCCGAATCGAACCTGACGCGCTATGACCTGTTCAACGCGGACGAATGTTTCCTGACCGGCACTGGCGCGGAGATCATGCCGGTGATCAAGATTGACGGACGCGTCATCGGCAGCGGCAAGCCCGGTGCGCTCACGCGCAAGCTCACCGAGGAATACCACGCCTTGACGAAAGTCTCCGGCGAGCCGATATACAAATAAACTGAATTGTTAAAGCCGCGAAAGGAAAATCATGTTCGTCAAATGCAACTGTAACCACTGCTCGGCTCATCTCGAATTTGATTCTGCTAGGAGTGGCGGCTTCTAAAAATCCTCCCCGCCGGAATATGCCGCTCCTGTCCGCCTTCGCCTCCGGTTACGGCGCGACCGGAGGACGGAGCTAAAAAACATTTTGGATTTTCATTTCTACAAATATGCCGCGCCTCCGGCGCTGGGGCGGAGCGCGAGTTGTCCCAACTCGCAGCGGGTGGCAGAACACGAGACGGCTGGGATGATTTCAACGCTGCTTGGTCTGGCCAAGCGCTGCGGTTTGAGACAAACCGCGCTTCGGGAAAACGGCGGAAGCCATTCCTCCGTTCTATTTTTTTGCAATTTCCGCAGCAACAAGGTATTTAATTAAACAGACCGTTTTATTTTTACGGGGACAATTCAACCATTCAACGGTTCACAAAAAAATTTATGGGACGTGTTCGACGCGGCGGATACATTATTACATGGTGGATTGGCGATCACGATCCGCGTCATGTTCACATTCGTAATGCGAAGGGCAAATCGCTTGGCCGTATGGACGTGGCCACGTTGCAAGGCTTGGAAAACTGGTCGCCGCCAAAAGATTTGGTTGGTATAATCGTGGAATTAAAACACAAAGGCCGTATATGACACCAACTTTGACCAGCCTCAAAAAACCGTTCGGCACCGCCAAAATGGTTGATCTGACGGGTGTGCGCTATCTGGCTTGGGAAGACGCCTTTGAAGTGGATTACGAGGACGGCCTGACTTTTATGGAGCCGCACGCGACCATCCGCAAGGCGAATAAAATTTCTCCCAAGGCCGAAATTGAGCGCGTGGAAATGGACGAAGAATGTCACGAAGGTTTTTTTGTGCATTACAACAACGGCCAGACGGCTGAGGTTTCGTGGGCGTTCATCCGCGAACTGCCGCCGCGCAAACAAAAATAATTTTATGCAATGCTGCGTGTGCAAAGAAAAACCGGCGACGGTGCATCTGACCCAGATCGTGGGCGAGAAGATGCAGAAGCTGGACATGTGCGAGGAATGTGCCAAGGCCAAGGGCGTCAATGACCCGACGAGCTTTGCCATGGCGGACTTGATGCTCGGCCTCGGCGCGTCGCAGGAGCTTGATCTGTCGGCCATCGGCGCGGAGTTGAAATGTGCGCGCTGCGGATTTTCGCAGGCGGATTTCAAGAAGTCCGGCCGGCTCGGCTGCCCGGAATGTTACCGCACCTTCGCCGAAGGTCTTGCCGGCCTGCTCAAGACGATGCACAAAGGTGTGCGTCACACCGGCAAGGCGCCGGAGGCCTTGCGCAAGACGCGCGAAAGTGTTGACCGGCTGAAGTCGCTCCAGAAAAAATTGGCGAAGGCGATTGAGACGGAAGATTTCGAGGCGGCGGCGACGTTGCGCGATGAAATCAAAACCATGAGCGGCCCGGCTCCGGCGAAAACCGTCCGCTAAAAAGCACCATTTTCTTAATCGTAATCATCATCGTAATCTTAATCTGTTTTGGAAGATTACGATCACGAGTAAGATTAAGATTAGGATAAAACCAAATGAAAGACATCCATCAATTCCTTTGTTCACCGGCGGATTCCACGCACCGGCATGGGCCGAACGACTGCATCGTGATGTCGAGCCGCGTGCGGCTGGCGCGCAATCTCCGCGACCACGCTTTTCCCGGCTGGGCGAAAAAACCGGAGCGCGTAAAAGTGCTGGAGACCGTTCAGCCGGCCATTGCGAGCCTGCCGGAAATGGCCGATTCATTTTCCGAGGCGATGGATAATCTTGTCGCGCTAGACAAACAAATTCTGGTGGAACGCCATCTCATCAGCCGCGAGCACGCCGCGAAAAATGTCGGCAGCGGCCTCGTTCTGAACCGCACGGAAACTTTATCGGTGATGATCAACGAGGAGGACCATCTGCGGATGCAGGCGTTGCGCCCCGGTTTCCAAATCCGCGAGGCATGGCAGGCGATTGACGGTTTTGATTCCGTGCTGGAGAAGAAATTGGATTTCGCATTCGACAATGAACTTGGTTATCTGACCGCGTGTCCGACGAATCTCGGCACCGGCATCCGCGTCAGTGCGATGTTGCATCTGCCCGGCCTCGTGCTGGCGGATCAGATTAATCCCATCATTCAATCGGTGAACAAACTCGGTCTGGCCGTGCGCGGACTATACGGCGAAGGCACGGAAGCGTTGGGAAATGTTTTTCAAGTCTCGAATCAAATGACGCTCGGCGAAAGCGAAACGGTCATCGTCGAGCGGCTGGAAAAAGTCACGGCGCAGATCATCGAACACGAGGAAAATGCGCGGCAGACGTTGCTGGAAAAAAAGCCGAAGGTGGTCTTCAACCACATCGGGCGCGCCTACGGCGTGCTGGCGAACGCGCACAGCATTTCGTCCAAAGAGACGATGAACCTGCTTTCACTGATGCGGCTGGGCGTGGACATGGATTTGTTTCCGGGCACGCAACGGGCGCTGATTGACGAATTATTTCTGCTGACGCAGCCGGCGCATTTGCAGAAGTCATTGTCTGATAAACTGTCCGCCGAGGAGCGTGATTTGTTGCGCGCCGACATGGTGCGCGAGCGGTTGAAGAATGTCAGCCGGCCGGTGACAAAATAATTCTCTCGGCATTGGACAAATCCGCCGATTTATAGCAGAATGTTTCAAGTATGAGCGATGAAGCCATGAGCAATTTTACGCCGCGCGCGCAGCAGGTGCTGGCGCTGGCACGCAAGGAAGCCGACCGCCTGAACCATAACTTCCTAGGCACGGAGCATCTTTTGCTCGGCCTGATCAAGCTGGGGCAGGGCGTGGCCGTCAATGTTTTGCAAAGCATGGGCATTGACCTCGAAACCGTCCGCTTGGAGGTTGAGAAACAGGTCGGCACCGGTCCCGATCAAAAAATGATCGGCAACATTCCTTACACGCCGCGCGTCAAAAAAGTCATCGCGCTGGCGCAGAAGGAGGCGAAAAATCTCAATCACACTTACGTCGGCACGGAGCATTTGCTGCTCGGTTTATTGCGCGAGGGCGACGGCGTGGCGGCGAAAGTGTTGCGCGCGCTGGACGTGGACATCGAAGAGGCGCGGCAGAAAACTTTGAAGGAGCTGGATCCCAATTTCATCGGTTCACCGGGCGAGGAACAACCGGGCGAACCAGCTGGAAAGGCCGCCACCGGTTCGGACAAGAAAGGCGAGGTCAAAACGCCCGCGCTGAAGGCGTTTGGCCGCGACCTCACGGAAATCTGCCGCAAAGGCGACATGGACCCGGTCATCGGGCGCAAAAACGAAATTGAGCGCGTCATCCAGATTCTTTGCCGTCGCACGAAAAACAATCCGGTTCTCCTCGGCGAAGCGGGCGTGGGCAAGACCGCCATCGTCGAAGGTCTCGCGCAGGAAATTGTCAAAGGCAACGTGCCGGAAATTTTGTTGAACAAGCGCGTCATCACGCTCGATCTGGCGTTGATGGTCGCTGGCACAAAGTATCGCGGCCAGTTCGAGGAACGCATCAAAGCCGTGATGGACGAAATCCGCCGCGCGAAAAACATCATTCTCTTCATTGACGAATTGCACACCATCGTCGGCGCCGGTTCGGCGGAAGGCACGATGGACGCGAGCAACATCATCAAGCCCGCGCTGTCACGCGGCGAAATGCAATGCGTCGGCGCAACCACGTTGAACGAATACCGCAAGTATATCGAGAAGGACGCCGCGCTGGAACGTCGTTTCCAACCGGTGAAAGTCGAAGCGCCTTCGGTTGAGGACGCGATTGAAATTTTGAAAGGTCTGCGCCACAAATACGAGGAGCATCACAAGGCCGAGTTCACGGATCAAGCCGTCGAGTCGGCGGTCAAGTTGTCCGACCGTTACATCACCGACCGGTTTTTGCCGGACAAGGCGATTGACGTCATGGACGAGGCCGGTTCCCGCGCGCGCATCAGCACGATGACGCGTCCGCCCGAGATCAAGGCCCAGGAAGCCGAGATCGAAGTCATCAAGTCCAAGAAGGAAGGCGCGATCAAGAACCAGAATTTTGAAGGCGCGGCGCAGATGCGCGACCAGGAAAAACAGGCGAAGGAAAAGCTCGAAACCCTGCTCAAAGACTGGCGCGCAAAAGGTGACGAAAAACGCATCGTCGTCGGCGAGGAGGAAATTTTGCACGTCGTTTACAAGTGGACCGGCATTCCGCTTCAGCGCATGGGGCAGGATGAAATGTCGCGCCTGCTCACAGTCGAGACCGAGATGGAAAAAGTCGTGGTCGGCCAGCGCGAGGCGGTTTCCGCGTTGTGCAAGGCGCTGCGCCGTTCGCGCGCGGACTTGAAAGACCCGCGCCGTCCGATCGGAGCTTTTCTGCTGCTCGGGCCGACCGGTGTGGGCAAAACCCTTCTGGCCAAAACGCTCGCGGAGCAGATGTTTGGCGACACCAAATCGCTCATTCAATTGGACATGAGCGAATACATGGAAAAATTCAACGTGTCGCGGCTTGTCGGTTCGCCGCCCGGTTATGTCGGTTACGAGGAAGGCGGCCAGCTCACGGAAAAAGTGCGGCGCAATCCGTATTCCGTCGTGCTGTTTGACGAGATTGAAAAGGCGCATCCCGACGTGTGGAACATGCTGTTGCAGATTTTAGAGGAAGGCAAACTGACCGACAGCATGGGCCGCGTCGTGAACTTCCGCAACACGATCATCCTGATGACGTCGAACGTCGGCTCGGATACGATCCGGAAACAGTCCACGCTCGGCTTCTCGCCGATCACCGATGAAAGCACTTACGAACGGGTGCGCGAAAAAATCCTCGAAGAATCCAAGCGCGTGTTCCGCCCGGAATTTTTGAACCGCCTCGACGACCTGATCGTCTTCCGCTCGTTCACCAAGCCCGACCTGATCCAGATTTTGAGCCTGGAAGTGGAGAAAGTTTTGGAACGGCTGCGGAAGAAAAACCTGCGGCTTGAACTCGATGAAAAGGCGAAGAACTTTCTTGTGGAGAAAGGCTACGACCCGCAATACGGCGCGCGGCCGATGCGCCGCGCGGTTGAACGCTTTTTTGAAGACCCGCTCGCCGAGGAAATTCTTAAAGGCGCGCTGCACGAAGGCGATCCCATTCTGGTCACCGCCGAAAATGACAAGCTCGTCTTCAACCAAAAAACTGCGGTAGCAGGTGCCGTGACGAGTTAAATAATTTTTTGCACGAAGCCGCGTTCGCCGGAACGCGGTTTTTTTATTGGCTAAACTTTCGCCAGTTCCACGAAATTTGTCAGCAGTTGCAGGCCGACCTGCTGGCTTTTTTCCGGGTGAAATTGCGTGGCGAAAACATTGTCGCGCCAGATGGATGACGCAAACGCATCGCCGTAATCCGTGCGCGTGGCAATGATGCTGGCGTCCACCGGCTGCGGATAAAAACTGTGGACAAAATAGACGTAGCTGCCATTCGCCACACCGCGATAGAGCGGACAATCCGGCTTCACAATTTCAAGCTGGTTCCAGCCGATCTGCGGAATCTTCAATCCATGTTTCTCCGGGAAGCGGACGACGCTGCCTTGAAAAATTCCAAGTCCGGCGGCACAGGAATTAAATTCTTCGCTCCGCTCAAACAGCGCCTGATAGCCGACGCAGATGCCGAGAAACGGTTTGCCGGTCTGGATGAATTCGCGCGCGGCTTCGAGCAGTTCCTGTTTGCGCAGCGCGTTGATGCAATCATCAAACGCGCCGACGCCGGGCAGCACCATGGCGTCCGCATCGCCGATTTCGCCGGGCGTCTTCACGAGGCGCACGTCGCCGCCAGCCTTGAGCAGCGCCTTGTGGACGCTGCGCAGGTTGCCGGAGCCGTAGTCGAGGAGGGCGATCACAATGAAATTAAAAATGAAAAATTCAAAATGTAAAATGCAGAGTCAGCGGCTTTTCGGTTTCCGTCCGGGGCGCTTTGCGGCTTTCTCCAATTTCAACACCTGCCGGATGAGCAAAATGTGCAGCTTGTCTTTGTCTCTTCCGATGGCTTCCTTGCTTTTGCAGATTTGCTTCAGGGACAAAACTGGAATTTTTAGTCCGTGAAAGGACAGCCATTGGGCACGGGCATATTCTTTTTTAAAAATTTGAAGACCGCCGACTTCATAAATGAAATCCACGGGCGTTTCATCACTCAAAAAAACCTTGTTCGAGCTTTGCACGCTGGCCTTCAATTCGCGGCATAAATTGATCACGCGCATATATTGGCGCTTCGGCAGGCCAATCCATACGTCCACGTCCACCGTTGACGCCAGCACGCCTTGAAGGTTGGCGGCGGACATGCCCGCCACCATGAATTCTACGCCTTCCGCTTGGAGTGCGGCGAACAGTTGAACAATCGGAGATGATTTTGGGT
>Ga0209746_1001719_pt1 | contig 10325 bp, 9 predicted proteins | sample BarGraNGADG00211_3_FD_184496 | JGI IMG/M metagenome (GOLD analysis project Ga0209746, IMG submission 184496) | Arctic peat soil microbial communities from Barrow, Alaska - Barrow Graham LP Ref core NGADG0011-211 (SPAdes) (version 2) | ecosystem: Environmental > Terrestrial > Soil > Wetlands >...
CGTCGCCTGCGGCGCAGGCGACGATCCGTGGCCCGCCGCGACGAGCGGGTGTCTGCCGCGGGTGCGCCCGAGTGCTCGGGTTGCCCGAGGAACAGGTCACTCATCGATGCCGATCCTCCGTCGTTCCAGCGCGATCGGCCGCTGGCCCATCGCCGGTGACTAGTTCGTTCTTCCTATCATGCGCCCCGGCCGTGGTGTCCCGCGCCGCGTCATCGACGGTCACGACCTCGCCTGCGCGGGCAGTCAGTGCGTGCTCCGTCTGGAGCGCAGTCTGCAGAATGATCACTGCCGCGGCCTGGTCGACGACCTGCCGGTGCCGACGACCCGCGCGCCCCGCGGCGTGCAGCGCCTGGTGCGCGCTCACCGTCGTCAGCCGCTCGTCGACCAGCCGCACCGGTACCGGCGCGATCACCCGCGCCAGGGCGTCCGCGAATCCCCGCGCGTCACCGGCGGCCGCACCCTCGACTCCGGAGAGGTGCCGGGGCAACCCGACGTACACGACCGCAGCGGACCGCAGCGCGACCTCGGAGGCAATCGCCACCAGGTCCGCAGGCACCGTGGTCGAACCCGCATCGGCGTCCGACGTGGCCCTGGCCAGCGTCGCGATCGGGGTTGCCACGAGCCCGTCCGGGTCACTCGCCGCGAGGCCGATCCGGACCGAGCCGACATCGACGCCGATCCGTACCCCCCGCACCTACGAGACCTCCTGAGCGGCGATCTGCGTCCGGACGGCTGCCAGCGCAGCCGGCACCGCAGTGACGTCTGTACCGCCGCCCTGGGCCAGGTCCGGCTTCCCGCCGCCGCCACCGCCGAGCACCACCGCGGCCAGCTTCGCGAGCGGACCCGCGGCGAGACCGCGTTCCCGCGCCGCCAGGTTGGTAGCGACGACCACGACCGCGCGCTCCCCTGCCACCCCGCCGACGGCAACGACCACTGGGTCACTGTCGCCGAGCCGGGACCGCAGGTCGAGCGCGAGGGTCCGGACGTCATCCGGGTGCCCGACGTGGCCGGCATCGTGCGCGATCATGCGGGTCCCGCCGATCGAGCTCGCACCGGCAACGATCGACGCCGACGCGGCGAGCAGGGTCGCCTGACGCGCGGCGGCAAGCTCCTTCTCTGCCTCACGCAGCCGGGTCAACAAGCCCTCGACACGATCCACCAGCTCGTCCGGCCGCGCCTTGAGCGTCTCGGTGAGGGTCGAGACGAGAGCGCGCTCGACGGCCAGGGCATGGAATGCCTCGATCCCGACGAGCGCCTCGATCCGGCGGGCACCGGCACCGACCGACGACTCCCCCGTCACGGCCAGCATGCCGATCTGGCTCTAGTTGTCGACGTGCGTGCCGCCGCACAGCTCTCGCGACCAGCGGCCGCCGATCTCGACCACCCGGACCTGCTGGTCATACGTCTCACCGAACAGGGCGATCGCACCAGCCGCCTTCGCGTCGGCCAGCGTCATGTACTGCCACGACACACCCAGGTCCTGGCGGATCGCGCCGTTCGAGACCTCCTCGACCTCGCTCCGGGTCGCGGGAGAGAGTGCCTGCTGCCACGCGAAGTCCAGCCGCAGGTAGCCCGGCTTGTTGTACGAGCCGGACTGCAGCGCGTGCGGACCGAGCACCTCGCGCAGCGCCGCGTGGACCACGTGCGTGCCGGAGTGTGCCTGTCGCGCGCCGAGCCGCCACTCCGGGTCGACCTGCGCGTACACCTCGGTCCCCGGGGTGAGCTCACCCTGGGCAACCTTCACGGTGTGCGCGACGAGGCCCTTGACCACTCGCTGCACGTCGAGCACCTCGAGCCGGACGCCGTCGGCGGTGATGATGCCAGCATCCGATTCCTGCCCACCGGACTCCGCATAGAACGGGGTGCGCTCGAGCACCACCTCGACGGTGTCCCCGGGCATCGCAACCGAGACGAGCTCGCCGCCATGGACGATGCCGCGGACGGTCGCCGAGGTGTTCAGCTCGTGGTACCCGGTGAACTCGGTGGCACCCGCGTCGCGCAGCTCGCGGTACGCGGGGCTGGTGGCGTGACCACCCTTCTTCGACTTTGCATCGGCGCGCGCGCGCTCCCGCTGAGCCTTCATCAGCTCGCGGAACCCCGCCTCGTTGACGGTGACACCCTGCTCATCGGCCATCTCGAGGGTCAGATCGATTGGGAATCCGTAGGTGTCATGCAGCGCGAAGGCCTGCTCGCCGGACAGCTCGGTGCCCTGCGACGACTTCACCTGGCGCACCGCGGTGTCGAAGATCGTCGTTCCCGAGGTCAGGGTGCGCCGGAACGCCTCCTCCTCGGCGTAGGCGATCCGGGCGATGCGCTCGAAGTCGTGCCCGAGCTCGGGGTAGGACCCCTCCATCGCCGCACGGCTGACCGGGAGCAGCTCCGGCAGCGAAGGGTCCTCCACGCCGAGCAGCTGCATCGCCCGGACGCTGCGGCGCAGCAGACGGCGCAGCACATACCCGCGACCCTCGTTGTTCGGCGTCACGCCGTCGCCGATCAGCATCAGACCCGAGCGCACGTGGTCGGCGACGACGCGCATCCGCACGTCGTCCTCGTGGTTCGCGCCGTACCGCTTGCCGGACAGCTCTTGCGCCTTCTGGATGACCGGGAAGACCTCGTCGATCTCGTACATGTTGTCGACACCCTGGAGCAGGAACGCCACCCGCTCGAGACCCATCCCGGTGTCGATGTTCTTCTGCTTGAGCTCACCGAGCAGCGGGAAGTCCTCCTTGCCGCCGCCGGCGCCGCGCTCGTACTGCATGAACACGAGGTTCCAGATCTCGAGGTAGCGCTCCTCGTCGACGATCGGGCCGCCCTCGGCGCCGTACTCCGGCCCGCGGTCCACGTAGATCTCCGAGCACGGGCCGGCTGGCCCGGGCTGTCCCGTTGACCAGAAGTTGTCCTTCATCCCGCGGCGCTGGATGCGCTCGGTGGGCAGTCCGGCGATCGACTTCCAGAGCGAGGCGGCCTCGTCGTCGTCGTGGAACACGGTGACCCAGATCCGCTCGGGGTCGAGACCGTAGCCGCCCGCGCTCTGCGGAGTCGTGATGAGCTCCCAGGCGTACTCGATCGCACCGGCCTTGAAGTAGTCGCCGAACGAGAAGTTGCCGTTCATCTGGAAGAACGTGCCGTGCCGCGTCGTCCTGCCGACCTCGTCGATGTCGAGTGTGCGGACGCACTTCTGCACGCTGGTGGCGCGCGGCCACGGCGCAGCCTGCTGACCGAGCATGTACGGGATGAACGGCACCATGCCGGCGACGGTGAAGAGCAGCGACGGGTCGTCGGAGATGAGGGAGGCCGAAGGCACGACCACGTGGCCCTGACGCTCGAAGTAGTCGAGCCAGCGGCGTCGGATCTCAGCGGTCCGCATGTCGTCCTCGGGATGTGGTGGGTGACGGGTGGCGCCGCGGCGCCCGGGCAGGGATCAGAACTCGTACTCGGGCTCGTCGACGTCGTCCAGCGCGGCGCGACCAGTGCGACCCGCGCTCGGTGCCGGCGCCTCCCCGAGCAGCGCCGAGGTGAGCTCCTGCTCCCGCTCGGCCATGCCGTCGAGGATGTCGGTGCCGATCTCGCGCAGAGTCGCGCCGATCTTCCCGGGCAGCGAACCAGCCTGGTCGACCAGGCCCGCCGGTGAGTACTTCTCCGCGGTCGCGCTGAGCTTGCGGGTCACGACGACGGCCGCGGCGGCGCCCAGGCCGAGCCAGAACAGCCGGCGCATCATCGGCCCTTCTTGGCCGACCGCCGACCGATCGCGCGGCGGACCCCGTAGGAGAAAGCCGCGACCTTGGTCAGCGGCGAGCCGACCGTGGCGGCGAACAACGAGGTCAGCGCCGAGACGTTCTCGCTCACCTGCGCCGCCGCCGAAGTGATCGTGTCGACCTTGCCGAGCTGGACGTTCGTCGACGCGACCGTCGCCGTGGTCTCGTCGAGCAGCGGCACCGAGTGGTCGGTGAGCGTCCGGATCGAGATGCGCGTCTCGTCGAAGACGCGCGCGAGCTTGATCATCGGGACGGCAAGGAAGCCGACGAGCGCTACGAACGCGATGGCGGCGATCAGGCCTGCCACGTCACCCACGGACATCTTGGAACCCTCCCAGTGCTCGGCCGCGGCCTCGATGGCCGCGACGCCTACCCGACCTTACCGGCACGCACGAACGCCCCGCTCACGGCACAAGCCGCGTCGGGGCGTTCGCCGTGTTGATGTCGGAGCCAGAAACAGCGCCCAGGGTCAGCGGGCGTAGTACTCCACGACGAGCTGAACCTCGCAGGTCACCGGGACCTCGGACCGCTTCGGCCGACGAACCAGCTCGGCGTACAACTTCTCGAGGCTGACGTCCAGGTACTCCGGCAGCTGCGGCAGGACGTCGCGGTGCGCACCCGCGGCGGCGACCTGGAACGGCGTCATCGCCTGGCTCTTCGGCTTGATCTGAATCGTCTGGCCAGGCTTCACCTGGAACGAGGGACGGTCCACGATCTTGCCGTCTACCAGCACGTGGCGGTGAACCACGGCCTGGCGGGCCTGCAGGACCGTACGAGCGAAGCCGGAGCGCAGCACGAGCGCGTCAAGACGCATCTCGAGCAGCTCGACCAGGGCCTAGCCGGTCAGACCGGGCTCCTTGCGGGCCTCGGCGAACGCGCGAGCCATCTGCTTTTCGCGGATGCCGTACTGAGCGCGCAGACGCTGCTTCTCGCGCAGACGGACCGCGTAGTCGGACTCGGTGCGGCGACGGGCGCGGCCGTGCTCACCGGGCGGGTAGGGACGCTTCTCGAAGTGCTTGACTGCCTTCGGGGTCAGCGCGAGCCCCAGAGCGCGCGAAAGGCGCACCTGGCGGCGGGAGCGAGTAACCGAGCTCAATGCTCTTCCTGTCGTTGTCGGGACATCACAACCCTCGGAGGCAGCCACTCCGGTGAGGGGTTCGGGTCCATACATCCGCTGTCCGCGGAAACGGTCCCGGGAGGTCGCTCCTCCGTGCGAGAGGGTTCAAGCACGCTGAGCAACCGCATAATTCTAGCGCACCTGTGCCCCGATCACGTTCGCGAGCCGCGTGGTGCCTATCACGCCTCCGGTCCCGGCGCCGTTTCGCCGGGTCCGTGCACTCCGCCGTGCGGCTTGTTGTCCCCGTCGGTCCCCGCGAGGATCCGCCGGATCCGTTCGAGCCGGGGCCCGATCTCCCGCTCCAGACCGCGCGGGCCGGGGTGGTAGTAGCGCGTCCCCTGCAGCTCGTCGGGCAGGTACTGCTGGGTCGCGATGCCGTGCGGCTCGTCGTGCGCGTAGCGGTAGCCCTGGCCGTGACCGAGCCGCTCGGCCCCCGCATAGTGCGAGTCGCGGAGGTCGCTCGGCACCGGGCCGGTCCGCCCCGCCCGGACATCCGCCAGCGCTGCGTCGATGGCCAGGTACGACGCGTTCGACTTCGGCGCGGTGGCCAGGTGCACGACGGCCTCGGCCAGGATGATGCGCGCCTCCGGCATCCCGATGAACGCCACCGCCTGGGCGGCGGCGACGGCGGTCTGCAGGGCCGTCGGGTCAGCCATCCCGACATCCTCGGCGGCGGCGATCACGATCCGCCGCGCGATGAAGCGCGGGTCCTCCCCCGCCGCGATCATCCGCGCGAGGTAGTGCAGTGCGGCATCGACGTCCGACCCACGCATGGACTTGATGAACGCGCTCGCCACGTCGTAGTGCTGGTCTCCAGCCCGGTCGTAGTGCACCGCCGCGACGTCGATCGCCCGCTCGACGGTCGAGACGTCGATGACGGCCGGGTCCTCGGGCCGGGGACCGACGTCTCGTCCTTCGAGCACGGCTCCGACCGCGGCCTCGAGGATCGAGAGCGCTTTCCGCGCGTCCGCACCGGCGAGCCGGACCAGGCGATCTGCCGCTTCGTCGGTGAGCGCCACCGTCCCGCCGAATCCGCGCGCGTCGGCAATGGCACGCGCGACCAGGACGCGCACGTCGTCGTCGGAGAGCGGGTGGAGGGTGAGCAGCAGAGAGCGCGACAACAGCGGCGCGTTGACCGAGAAGCTCGGGTTCTCCGTGGTCGCGGCGACGAGGGTCAGCCAGCGGTTCTCCACGCTCGGCAGCAGCACGTCCTGTTGCGACTTCGAGAACCGGTGCACCTCGTCGACGAAGAGCACCGTCTCCGCTTCCCCGGTGGCGAGACGGCGCCGCGCGTCCTCGATCACCTCGCGCACCTCCTTGACTCCAGCAGTCACCGCGGACAGCTCGACGAAGCGCCGTCCCGAGGTGAGCGCGATGAGGTACGCGAGAGTCGTCTTGCCCGTTCCGGGCGGACCCCACAGCACGACCGACGACGGCGCGGCCGGCCCTGGCTCGCCGCTCACCGGCGCGAGCAACCGCCGCAACGGCGATCCGGGTTCGAGCAGGTGCCGCTGCCCGACGACCTCCTCGAGCGTGCGCGGGCGCATCCGGACCGCCAGCGGCGCCCCGGGCCGCACCTCGGGCAGTCCTTGTGGCCCGGTGCCCCAGGCATCGAAGAGGTCCATGCCGCGAGCCTACGCAACCGCACGGCCACCGGCGGCCGTGACATTGCCCTCAAGGAACGGGCAAATCTGCGATATTGGGCCGGTGTTCGAACACCTCGGCCGACTCATCGCGCGCCACCCGAAGTTGATCGTCGGAACTTGGCTGGTCCTCGCAATCGGCGCGTTCACCATCGCCTCCGTCGGCGTGGACGGCACCAGCCTCTTCGACCGGCTCTCCACCGGGGAAGTGCGGGTCGCCGGCTCGGAGAGCGACCAGGCTCAGAAGTTGCTCGCGAGCGACGAGCAGGGCGCCTCGCTGACCCTCGCCGCCGAGGGAATTGCGCCGGATACCGCGGGCCTCAGCGACCTGCTCAAGAAGGCCCGCACCGACCTCGCCCAGATCGACTGGGTCGAGACCGTCATCGATCCGCTCGCGCTTCCTGGTGGCCTCGCGAGTCCACTCGCCGGACCGCTGCTTTCCGAGAACGGACAGGGGTTCCTCGTCGTCGTCGATCTCAAGCCCGGGCTCTCCTCGCACGCCGAGAGCGTCGGGCTGGCGCGGGTCAAGACGCGACTCGACACGCTGCGGAACGACCTCGCCGGTCTTGAGCCGGGCGCCGGCGGCATCGTCGGCGGGAACTCGTTGATCGTGTCGGCGATCACCGGTCAGATCGAGCGCGACCTCACCACCGGTGAGGCGGTGGCGCTCCCGATCGCCCTGCTCGTGATGGTGCTCGTCTTCGGCGGCTTCCTCGCCGCTAGCATGCCAATGGTCGGTGCGCTCGCCTCGATCGCAGGGGGCCTCGGTCTGCTCTACGGCTTCGCGCACGTCGTCGACCTCGACTCGAGCGTGGTCAATGTCGTGACGCTGCTGGGTCTCGGCCTCTCGATCGACTACGGGCTCCTGATCGTCTCGCGGTACCGCGAGGAGCTGCACCACCTGGTCAGCGCGGATGAGCGGCGGTTGGTACGGCGGCGGCGTGGTGACGGCGTGGTCGTGCATGCGCTGGTGAACACGATCAAGACGGCCGGGCGGACGGTCACGTTCTCTGCGCTCACGGTGGCGATCGCGGTCGCGGGCCTGATGGTCTTCCGTCCGTCGATCCTCCGCGCCTTCGGCGTCGCCGGGGTGTCGGTCGTGCTGCTGGCCCTGCTCACAGCCCTCACCCTCGTTCCCGCCGTGCTGGTGCTCGCCGGCCGTCGGCTGGCTCGGCCCGGCCTCGCCGCCAGGATCCCCGGCCTGCGCACGGTGCTCGCCCGCACCGCGGACGTCCGATCGGAGGAGGGTGCCTTCTCCCGTCTGGCGGGCGGCGTTCAGCGCCACCCCTGGTGGGTTGTCGTCGGCACCCTCGCCCTGCTCGCCGGCCTTGCCTCGCCACTCATGAACCTTCAGTTCCGCAACTCCGGCATCCAGCTGCTGCCGGTCGGAAACGACCAGCGGGAGTTCGTCGCGCTGCTCGCTGACGAGTACCCGGCCTCGTCCAGACCGACCGTCTGGGTGATCGGAGAGACGACTCTCGACTCCACGTCGTCCTGGGTCGCGTCGCTCTCGGCGGTCCCGGGGGTGACGTCGGTCGACCCGCCGACCACGAGCGGGCCCTACGTCGTCGTCGGCGTGCGGGCGGCGACCCGGGATGCAGGGGGAAATGTCGCCCAGGACGTCGTGCAGCGACTCCGCGCGCTTCACCCGCCGTTCCGCACCTGGGTCGCCGGCCAGGCGGCCAACCAGATCGACTTCGTGTCTTCGCTCCGGCGGAGCGCTCCGGCGGCGCTCGCGATCGTCATCCTGGCCACCTTCACTCTGCTCTTCCTGATGACCGGCTCCGTCGTGGTCCCGCTCAAGGCGCTGCTGGTGAACTCGTTGTCGCTCGCCGCGTCGCTCGGGGTCCTTGTCTGGGTGTTCCAGGAGGGTCACCTCCAGGGCCTGCTCGGGTTCACCTCGACCGGCGGTATCGAGACGTACGTGGTTGTGCTCGTGCTCGCCTTCGGTTTCGGCCTCGCGATGGATTATGAGGTCTTCCTGCTCTCGCGGATCAAGGAGTTCCACGACAGCGGGCGGCCCAACGACGAGGCCGTGCGGCTCGGCCTCCAGCGCTCCGGACGGATCATCACCTCGGCGGCGGCGATCATGGTTGTGGTCTTCGGCGGCTTCATCTTTGGCAAGCTGCTGGTGATCAAGGAGGTCGGCTTCGCACTCGCCGTGACCGTCGTCGTCGATGCGACAATCGTGCGGCTCCTTCTCGTGCCCGCGACCATGACGGTCTTGGGCCGCGCCAACTGGTGGGCGCCGCGCCGATTCAAGGCTCTCTACGAGCGCTTCTCCATCACCCACTGACGCCGCGCTGCGCGACCTGGCCGCGCCGCGTCGCGCCTACGTCAGGCGCCGGTCGATCGCCCGGCTTGCGACCCTCGGCTCGCTCTTGGTCGCCGGATGGTTGATCTACCTGATGGTCCGAGTTCTGAACGGTCCGGTGCGGCCGGTCGCTCTGATCCTCTGGATGCTGCTCGCGGCGCACGTTTCGCTGTCCGCCGTTGTGCTGTGGAGGCTCTGGTCATGCTCGAAGGCCGCTCGGCCGAGCCCGTTGACGACTCCCGGCGAGGACGTGCCGGAGCGTGGGCCGCCCTCCACCCCCTCAATCCGCTGGAGTGGTTCTGGTCGATTCCGACCAGGTGGCGCTGGGCGGAGAAGGCGCGTCAGCCCTCCGGCGTCTGAGCGGCCACCTTCGGCTTGGCGTCGACGCCCGCCTCGCGGCGCTGCTCGATTGTGATCGGCGTCGGAGCCGAGGTGAGAGGGTCGTAACCGCCACCCGACTTCGGGAACGCGATCACGTCGCGGATCGACTCCGTCTTGGCGAGCAGGGCCACGATCCGGTCCCAGCCGAACGCGATGCCACCGTGCGGCGGGGCGCCGAAGCTGAAGGCGTCGAGCAGGAAACCGAACTTCTCCTGCGCCTCGGCCTCGCCGATGCCCATCACCTCGAACACGCGCTGCTGGACGTCGCGCCGGTGGATACGGATCGACCCGCCACCGATCTCGTTCCCGTTGCAGACGATGTCGTAGGCGTAGGCGAGCGCGCTGCCCGGGTCCTGCTCGAACCGGTCGATCCACTCCGGCGCCGGCGAGGTGAAGGCATGGTGCACGGCGGTCCACGCGCCGCCGCCGACCGCCACGTCGTCGTCCTCGCCGGTCGGCTTGAACAGCGGCGCGTCGATCACCCAGAGGAAGGCCCAGGCGTCCGGGTCGATCAGGGAGCAGCGACGTCCGATCTCGAGGCGCGTGGCGCCGAGCAAGGCCCGCGCGGGCCCGACAGCACCGGCGGCGAAGAACACGCAGTCCCCGGGCACCGCACCGGCGGCGGCGACGAGACCAGCACGCTCCTCGTCGCTGAGGTTCTTCGCCACCGGACCGCCGAGCTCGCCGTCCTCGCCGACGAGCACGTAGGCGAGGCCCTTGGCGCCGCGCTGCTTGGCCCAGTCCTGCCAGGCGTCCAGCACCTTGCGCGGCTGGGACGCACCACCCGGCATCACGACGGCACCCACGTACGGCGCCTGGAAGACCCGGAACGGGGTGGTTGCGAAGTACTCGGTGAGCTCGACGAGCTCGAGTCCGAAGCGCAGGTCAGGCTTGTCGGTACCGAACCGCCGCATCGCCTCGGCGAACGTCATCCGCGGGATCGGCGTGCTGAGCTCGTGTCCGATGAGCGCCCACACCGCGGCAAGGATCTCTTCCGAGATGGCAATCACGTCGTCCTGCTCGACGAAGCTCATCTCGACGTCGAGCTGGGTGAACTCCGGCTGACGGTCCGCGCGGAAGTCCTCGTCGCGGTAGCAGCGGGCGATCTGGTAGTA
>Ga0209746_1001720_pt1 | contig 10324 bp, 12 predicted proteins | sample BarGraNGADG00211_3_FD_184496 | JGI IMG/M metagenome (GOLD analysis project Ga0209746, IMG submission 184496) | Arctic peat soil microbial communities from Barrow, Alaska - Barrow Graham LP Ref core NGADG0011-211 (SPAdes) (version 2) | ecosystem: Environmental > Terrestrial > Soil > Wetlands >...
CGACATGTCGAGTGCGCGTATCTGGCCGAGCGTCCGTGGCGGGTGCTTTCGCAAGGCTAACGTCAGCGCGTGCTGATTGGCCGGGCGCTGATGGCGAAGCCGCGCGTGCTGATTCTTGATGAGCCGTGCGCGGGACTTGATCCGGCGGCGCGCGAACATTTCCTGCAATTCCTCCAGCGGCTCGGCGCGCAGAAAAATTCGCCGACGCTGGTTTTGGTGACGCATCACGTCGAGGAAATCATGCCGGTATTTTCGCATCTGCTGGTTTTGAAAAATGGCCGTGTGCTGGCGACGGGAGAAAAGGCGGGCGTGCTGAATTCAAAAAATCTTTCCAACGCGTTCACGGCGCGAATGCAATTACAGCGCACCGGCAGCCGTTACGCGCTGAAGGTCACGATGAAATCGAGGACGATGATGTGAAAAATCAAACTGGACGCGCTTAAAATGAAACTCTACCGTTCGGCACATGGATTTGCCACGCCGATTTACCTACGGTCCGCAATGGCGACAAATCGTGATTATGTTTGCATTGGGTGCTGTTATACTCGCTCTCGTAGGTAGAAAGTCTTTTGGATTTGGTTTGGCATTTAGTTTCTTGCCCTTGTCATTTGCGTTGATGGGAACTGTGCGCCGACTTTTCCTCCCGCGATTTCTTGAGGTGAAACAGGACGCGCTTTTGCTTCAAACCGGTTTTCTTCGGACAAAAGTTAAAAGAATTCCGTATGCCGAGATTGAGCAGACATCGGAGGTCAAGCGCGGGCGCATGACAGTTTTTTATCTGCGAACCAAAGAACGCACATTTGAAATCAATTCCATATTGTTGCCGAACATGGCCAGCTACGTTGCAATCAAAAATTTCATAACCTCATGCGTTACACCAAAAGAAAAAATCATCCCGCCGATTGAAGCTGGCAAGTATTGCTTCAGGTGCAGCTACGAAGGCAACGGCGAGATTTATGATTCCAATGGAGGAATTCTCTGGCGCTTCAAAACATTACACAAGCGTCCCCACTATCCATATGGATTGTTTCGATTGCCAGATTTTGTTGCCTATGACAAGTCGGACAAAGAGTTGTTCAGGATAAAACTCGAACGGAAATGGTCGCTCGGTCAATTTGTGATGCTAGAAAATGGTCTGCCGGTCTGCACCGTCAACCAGCGGAGCTTCCTGCGGAACAAATTCACCCTCAATTTTACCAACGGACAGAAATGGGGTTTCCATATGCCGTTATTCACGGTGAAGTTCGGGGGCTTGTCAGGCACGGGCGATAAAATTCGCGTCCGCGTTCGGACTCATAATATTTGGTATGTGATGATTGATACCAAGGCTGACAGCGCACAATTAGCAGTCGCGTTGGCATTCATTCAGCGAGAGCGGCTGCGATTTAATTAAACGACCGTTATGCACTGAAGGTTACGATGAAAACGCGGGCGATGATGTGATCATTGCGGCGCGACCGCGACTTTGGCGATTTCGGCGGGTGTGGCCTTTTGCCCCCAGCCGAAAAGGTTTTTGGCTTTGATGACTTCAAAGATTTGCGGCGGGATGAGCTGGGCGAGCGCTTCGTCGCCGGAATGGATTTTGGCGAGGACTTCGCCGGAATAAATCTTCAGGCTGCCGGCGTTGAAGCGGGTGATGTCCACGATGAATTTATTTTCCACCAGATGCGCGTAGAGATGGCGCAGGTGCGGCACCACTTCCAGATTTTCGATGGTGGTAAGCTTGCCGGTGTTCGGTTTGTCGGTGCTGGGGTTGTTCACCGTTTTTCCTGCGGCGGAAAATATCCAAAAGCCGCACCTTGTCCAACAAGCTGCGATTTCCGCTTTTCGCAAAACCCGTTTTCGCTACACTGCTCCTCATGTATCGGACGCAGGATTTACACGTTAAAGAAATCATCCGGCTGCTCTCGCCGCGCGAACTCAAGGCGCTGACGCCGACGACGGAAGCGGTGAACGCCACGGTTGCGCAGGCGCGTGAACGGGTCGTCCGCATTTTGAACCAGCAAGACCCGCGCCTGCTCGTGGTCATCGGGCCGTGCTCGATTCACGATGAAAAAAGCGCGCTGGAATATGCGGTGCGGCTGAATGCGCTGCGCCAGGAATTTTCCGACCGGATGGAAATTGTCATGCGCGTCTATTTTGAGAAACCACGCACGACCATCGGCTGGAAATGGTTGATCAACGACCCGCACCTCGACGGTTCGCAGGACATCGAGACGGGCTTGAAAATCGCGCGCCGGCTGCTGTTGCAGATCAACGGCCTCGGCCTGCCGGCGGCGACGGAATTTCTCGACCCGATTGTGCCGCAATACATCGCGGATTTAATTACCTGGGCGGCGATTGGCGCGCGCACGACGGAATCGCAGACGCACCGCGAAATGGCGAGCGGCCTTTCCATGCCGGTCGGCTTGAAGAACAGCACGGACGGCAGTCTGCAGGTGGCGATTGACGCGATGGGCGCGACGCGGAATCCGCACAGTTTTCTGGGCGTGAACGAAGAGGGCGCGACGGCCATCGTCCGCACTTCCGGCAATCCGCACGCGCACGTCGTGTTGCGCGGCGGCCGGGCGATGACCAATTACGATGCGGCGAGCATCAAGACGGCGGAGGAGAAATTGGTTTCCGAAAAATTGCCGCCGATTTTGATGGTGGATTGCAGCCACGCGAATTCGTCCAAGCAGTTTGCCAAGCAGGAAGACGTGTGGCACAGCGTCATCGAACAGCGGGTGGGCGGCACGAAGTCGCTGATCGGCATGATGGTCGAAAGCCATTTGAGCGAGGGCAACCAGCCGATTCCGAAAAATCCGGCGGAACTGCGTTACGGCGTTTCCATCACCGATTCGTGCATCGGCTGGGAAACCACGGAGCGGATGCTGCGCTGGGGTTACGAGACGCTAAAGAAATAGCCGGCGAAAATCAAACGGCCATCAGCAGTTTTAACGCTGAACCACCGATCAAATTACACAGCCTGCAACCGATCTTTCTCAATCACATTTCCGATTACGAACCAGTGAAAGCCTGAAGGCTCTTAGCGCAACGGCGCGCTGCTCGGCAACGGCGCGCTGAAATCGCGTTCCCGCTTGATTTTTCTGACGGCGAAAGTCATCCAGACAATCGCCAGCACGATAGCCAGCAGCACCGCCGCCAGCGCAAACCACGGCCACTTGTAATTTGGTTTCGGAAGATTTTCGGCGGGTTTGTTCATCGCAGTTTGATGGTCGCACAAGTCAAGCTGAAGAAAAAATAATTTCACATTCTTCCCGCGACATTTTTCAATCCGTCAAAACTCGACCGCGCGGATTATTCGTTTAAGTTGTCCGCCAGATTTCATGCACGAAACCGAATCCCAGGAAGATTTGTCGCCGCCGCCGCCGGGCCGCACGCCGGATGACCATCCCTACGCGGTGTTCCGCAACGCGGACTATGCGCGCTACCTCGTCGCGCGCTTCATCGCGTCGTTCGGCATGCAGATGCTCGTCGCGGCGGTGGACTGGGAGCTTTACAAGCGCACCGGCTCGGCGCTCGCGCTCGGCTACGTCGGCCTGGCGCTGATGATTCCAATGATCCTTTGCACGCTGCCGGCCGGCCATGTCGCGGACCGGTTCAGCCGCAAAAAAATCATTCTTGTCAGCACGCTTGTGCTCGGCCTGGCCAGCTTCGGCCTCATGCTGGTCTCCACCCTGACGGCACCGATGGATCCGCTGTTCAAGGCATACGTCTATGCCCTGCTCGTAGTCGTCGGCGTGGCGCGGACGTTTTTGTGGCCGGCCAGCGCGGCGTTTGTGACCAGCCTCGTGCCGCGTGGACAACTCGCCCGCGCCATCACCTTCAACAGCGGCGCGTTCCAGCTCTCCTCCGTCCTCGGGCCGGGCGTGGGCGGCGTCCTCATCTGGCTCACCCACGGCGCGTGGGTGATTTATGCCCTCAACGCGGTGGCGGCGGTAATCTGCTTTTTTCTCGTCGCCGGCGTCCGGCATGAGCACAAGATTGCCGCGCGCGAACCGATGACCATCAAGAACCTCATCACTGGGTTCGGGTTCGTGTTTGCGAACAAAATCATCCTCGGCACGCTCACGCTGGACATGTTTGCCGTGCTGCTGGGCGGCTCGGTTTCGCTGCTGCCGATTTTTGCGAAGGAAATTCTGCACAGCGGACTCGGCGGGCTGCACACCACCGCCGACGGCCTGGATTTCGGCCTGCTGCGCGCCGCCACGCCGGTTGGCGCGATCATCTGCGTGTTCATCATCGCGCACCGGCCGCCGCTGCAAAAGGCCGGCCGCGCCATGCTCTGGTGCGTGGCAATTTTCGGCGTGGCAACCATTCTGTTCGGCCTGGTCAACGCGCAGTGCCTCGGCCGGTTTCTCGCCGCGCCGGACGCGCTGTGGTTCTGGCTCGCGTTCGGGTTGATGGCCTTGAGCGGCGCGGTGGACAACGTGAGCGTGGTCGTGCGCGCGACACTGGTGCAGATTTTGACGCCGGACGAAAAACGCGGGCGCGTCTCGGCGGCGAACAGCCTGTTCATCGGCACCTCCAACGAGCTGGGCGGCTTTGAGTCCGGCTTCACCGCGCAACTTTTCGGACCGATGATGGCAAACTCCATTGCCACCGGGACGATTTTATCTACCGTCGGCGGCGGGTTCGGGACGGTTGTCGTGGTGCTGGCCGTGGCGTGGATCTGGCCGGAACTCCGGAAATACGGCAGGCTGGCGTGAACAAAAGCATCCGCAGATTGCGCGGATTTTCGCAGATGAAATGAAATTAAAATCTGCGGCATCGGCGTAATCTGCGGACAAAATGTCGCGAAGCGACGCGGAAATTAGCCGGCTACGAAGGCTGTTTTCCCAAATTTCGAGCAACCACTTCAACTTGACGCCAACGGGCAGAGGTTTATTTTCAGCACATGAAAAAGATTTCACTTTGGTTTTTAATCTTCACTTTTGCCATGTGCGCCTCGCGCGGGCAGGACGCCGCCGCGCAGCAGCAGATGGACAAGTTGAGCGGGCAAATCAAAGATTTGACGGATACAGTCGAAGTTCAGCGCAAGCGCATTGACACACTGGAACGGGAAATCAGCGAGCTGCGCGACAAGGTCAACACGCCGCAGGTCAACGACAGCGCGAGCCGCGAAGATTTGAAAGCGCTCGCGACGCAGGTGCAGGAGATTGACAAGAAACGGCAGGACGACCGCGAACTGATTTTGAAGGAGATCGAGAAGCTCGGCAAAGTCGCCGCCGCCCCGGCGCACAAACCGTCGCCGAATGTTTCAACGCCCAAGCCGATGGACGACACCGCGACCGCGCCGGCCACGCCGCAGAAGGGTTATGATTATACGATTGCAGCGGGTGACACTTTGGGGGCGATTGCCAAAGCGTATCACGCCCAAGGCGTGAAGGTGACGAAGGCGCAGATCATCGCGGCGAATCCGAAAATGAATCCCAACGTCTTGATCCCCGGAAAGAAAATTTTCATTCCTGACGCGGCGGCGAAGTGAGTGAGACCGGATCGGTTTAACGCAAAGGCGCAGAGGCGCAAAGTTTTTCAATCAGGCAAAAATCTTGGGATTGCTTTTCCCTTCTCCGCGACTCTTTGCGATCTCTGCGTCTTTGCGCCTTTGCGTTTTTTCCACCGAGCTTTAATCTGCGCTCCTATTTCAGCAGGAAGATAAAAATCCCGATTGCCAGCGCGATGCGATACCAGCCGAAGGCGCTGAACGTGTGCGTCTGGACGTAGCGCAGCAGCCATTTCACCGCGATGAAGGAGACGACGGCGGCGATGATGGTCGCGAGCAAAACCAAGCCCCAATTTTCATGCGGCGCGTTGGGCAATGGATGATGCAACGCTTTGAAAATTTTCAGTCCGCCGGCGGCGAGCATGGTTGGGATGCCGACGAGAAAGGAAAATTCGATTGCCGCCGGACGGCTTAAGCCGAGGAGCAGCGAGAGAATAATCGTAGAACCGGAACGCGAGGTGCCGGGGAAAATCGCCGCGACGAGCTGGCCGAGGCCGACGGCGAGAACAATGGTCCACATCACGTTGTCGCTCATTTTTTTTCCGCGCAGAAAAAATTCCAGGACGACAAACGCCACGCCGCCGATGAGCAAGGCCCACGCAATCGGAGTGAGTTCCTCCGGCAGTTTGAATCCCTTTTTTTCGATGATCAGCCCGCCGACGCCGGTGATGGCGAAGGCGGTGAGAATTTTCAGCAGATAGCTTTGCGTTTCTTTGTCGCCGAGTTCAAAGACGAATTTGTAGAGCCGCTGCGGGAATAGCGGCAGCACGGCGATGACGGCGCCGCATTGGATGACGATGTTGAAGAGGTCGGTCTGGTGCGTGCCGAGAATTTTTTCGGTGATGAGCAGATGCCCGGTGGACGAGACGGGAATGAACTCGGTGATGCCCTCGACGAGGCCGAGGATGATTGCGATGAGCCAGTCGTGCATAAATTATTTTTTGCCGCCCCAGAAGGTTTTGGATTCCCCGGCGCGTTGCTTGACCTTGAGCTGGCCGAGGATGGCGTGCCAGCCGATGTAAATCTTGTGCCACTGCGATTCGAGGCTGCGCAGCGCGCCTTCGTTCATCTCGGCGAGATAGCGCAGCGACGGGGCGTTGCCGATGAGCGCGTGGATTTCCTCGCGCGTGGGCGCGACGACTTCGACGGCGGCGAAAATCAATTCCAGTTCCTGCACGATGATGCTTTTGATTTCGAGAAAGTTATTTTCATCCGCCGGGCCGAATTTTTTGGCGTGGGCGATGGTGATGAAATGGTTGAACTGTTTCCAGCATTCGATGTGCGTCTCGATCTGGGTGACGAGCTGGTTGATTTCCTTGGGCGTCATAGGCGTGAGATGGTTGGCGTGGGTGACAAAGCGGTTTGCGGGAACAGGAAAATGATCGCGCCGCCGCGCAGTTCGCGGGCGGTGATGCGCAGGCTGCCGAAATGCAGGCTGACTTCGGCGAGCGGCATCTGGGCGACCCGCGCTTCACTGAACAGCGCCAGCACGTCGCGCCCGATGTCCTGCAATAATTTTTTAGGATACGCGGAGGACACGGTCGAGGTGACGACCTGACCGTCGCGGTTCACCGTGATGGTGCCGGCGGGCAATTGCTGGACGGCGGCATGACGGCCGGCAAATATTTTTTTTAAGAATCCCATGACGCAACGAGTTTACGGCTTTTTTCAGGCAAATTTTCGGTGACCTCCGTCGGCCAGCCGACCAAAAACGCGCAGTCGCCGTGTGCTAACATCAGCACCTGACGTTCCTGATTGTGACCGGCGACGTGCAGGAGCGGGCCGGCTTCGAGACGGTCGCCGAGGCGGCGGGCGATCTCGGCGGTGTGGCGCGTCCACTGGCTGAATGCCGCGACACTTTGCGTGCCGAGCGCTTCAGGCTCGCCCTGGCCTTCGGGCGGCACGGCGACGACAAAGTCCGCGCCTTCGCGGGTGAGCTGGGATAATTTCCACATCGTCTTGCGATGGCTGGCGCTTTCAACCAAATCGGGTTCTTCGCTGGGATGGATGGCCTCGTCCATGTTTTGCGCGGATTCAAGGAGCAGGGCGTTGATGGGTTTTTGAATCGTGCGCTCGCGTTCGGGTTCAGCCGGAAGATTTTCAAACGTGCCGGTTTTCCACGCCAGCGCCCGTTGAAAGGCGGCTTCGCCGCGCGCGCCTTCGGTTTCGGCGTCAATCAATTCGCCGTCCTGAATCCACAATTTCGCCACGAGCGGCCCGCGCGTGATGCGCAAGACGGTCGAGCTGCGCGAGAGGCATTCCATCTGGATGATGTCCATCAAACTTTTGCTCTGGATGCCCCGGAAGCCGACATCCTGATCGCGGCCGAGCAAGGATTCGAGACATTCGGTGAACAGTTTTGAGTTGCGCTGCATCTCGGTCTTGAGCCAGAACAAATCCACGCCGAGCGCGTAGGCACGGGAGCGATAACTCTCGTCTTCCAGCCCGCTCAAGACGATGGTGCGGACATCGGGAAACTGCCGCCGGACGATGGCAAGCATTTGCAGACCGTCAATGCGCGGCATTTTCAGATCGCAGATCAGGAGCCGCACGGATTCGGTTTCGAGCAATGCCAGCGCGCGTTTGGCGGTGTTGGCGGTGAGGATTTCCGGACGGCTCGGCACAGCGGTGAGCAGGTCGCGGCACAGCGCGAGCCAGTCCGAATCATCATCGAGAACCAAAATTTTATGACGTTTGTCCATTCCGATTGCTGCTAACCGCTAACTCTGTTTGCGCCCAAACTCAAGCGTGAAAGTGCCGACGGCATTTTATCAGCAACCGGCGTTCCCGCCAGAAACGCGGTTTAGTGCCGCAAATGGGACAGATTATTGAATCGCCAGTCCCATGACTGGACAAAACGAGCGGCCATTTTCATCAGGATACAACAAAATGAGATGATGGCTCAGATGTTGCTAAAACTTGCTCGTGCGGCCATGATGGCAGCACAAAAAATCACAACCAAGTCATGGCAACATCGGTGAAATCAAAATTGATTGGCCTGCTTCGAGGTCTGCTGCATCGGTTCGAAGGTGATGAGACCCCGCGACCGGCGGCTGCGGCAGCCCTTGGGACGGTGGCGTCCGGTGCCCAGGCTGCCAACTCTTCCTCGCCAAAAAACCTGGCATCCGCAAATGAAATTGAATTGCTCCTGGGACCGATTGTCACGGCCTTGCCGATGGATTTGCGGGCGAAACTAATGTCTGTGCCGGCACCGGAAGCAACCATCCGGCTGCCGGTGGAGTTGGTGATGAGCCAGCTTGCGTTTGGCGCGGTGAAAATTTCCTTCGGCGAACTTCGCCAGTTCGCGCCCGAAATTTTTGCCAACACCGGCGGCGAACTCGACCAGCAGCCGGTCAGTTTGCCGCTCGGCGAAATTCTTGCGCGGCTGAATCCGGCGCTGCTCGCCCGCCGCCAGACTAAAAAAGTTGAAGTCGCCGAGGAGCTTGCCGGACCGTTTGCCGGCCGCGGAACCGGTGTCACCTTTACCACGCAGCCGCTCAAGGCTCCCATCGCCATACCGCCTCCGGTGCCAGCCCCGGCACCGCTGCCATCAATTGCCTTCACACCGCCGGCACCGCGTCAGGTTGCGCCGTCGCCAGCCGCGCCACCACCACCGATGCCGCCGCGCGCCACCACGCCATTCCCAACCAGTGCGCCGCGTTCGGTGACGCCTACCAGCCACGCCAATGGTCCGGCGCTCCCGCCGAGCCGGCAGTTTTTGGAACCGGTGCCGCCGACGATTTTTGCCTCGCTCTCCGACCTTTCGGAAAACTGGCCGGAGGAATTGCGGAATGAAATTTCACGTTCACCGCTGGCCGACGCGAACGTGCTGCTGACCGGCAACATCATCGAACCGGGACTCAAGCGCGGTCGCGTGGCGATGACGTGGAAGCAACTGCGCACACTGGCGCAGCCGAGTTCTGCCGCTTCGGCGAATGACAATCTGGAGCTGGAACTGCCGTTGAAAGTCATCGCGCCGCTTTTCCTCGCGGCAAAAAAAAATTCGTTGCGGGCACAGCCGAAAGTCTCGGTCTCGCCGGAAATTCCCGATTTGTTTTTTGGTTTCCCGCAGCCGTCCGCGCCGCCCGTGCCGGTGGTGCCGGCGTTGCCCAGACCGCCGGAGCAGAAAAATGCGGACACAAATTATTATGTCAGGGGCGAAAAAGGTGAAGCTCCGCAGGCGGACGAAGCGGCCTTGCGGCGCGGCGAAAATTCACAGACAGATTTCTTGAACTGGCAGGCGCACCCGAAGGAAGTGGTGTTCCGCGCGGCGCAATTGCCGGGGGTGGCGGGCGCCATCGTCGCCTTGCCGGACGGTCTGCGCGTGGCCAGCCAGGTGCCGGCGGATTTGAACGCGGACATGTTGGCGGCGTTTTTGCCGCAGATTTTTGAGCGCGTGAACCAGAGCACGCGCGAACTGCGGATGGGCGCGCTGAACAACGTGAGTTTCACCGTGGGCAATGTGCCGTGGAATATTTTCCGCGTGAACTCGGTTTATTTCGCGGCGTTCGGACGGGCGGGCGAGGGATTGCCCTTGGCGCAACTGGCCGCACTGGCGGCGGAAATTGACCGCAAAAAACAAAAATAAAATTTATGGCCATCATCAATCAAGCGACGAAAGAGTTGCAGGTAAAAATCGTCTATTACGGCCCGGCGATGGGCGGCAAGACGACGAACCTCGTGCAGGTCCACGACCATGTGCAGACGACGGCGGGCAACAAGGGCAAGCTCGTCTCGCTGGCGACGAGTTCGGACCGCACGCTGTTTTTCGATTTTCTGCCGATCGAGGCGATGACGATCAAGGGGTTCAAGACG
>Ga0209746_1001721_pt1 | contig 10317 bp, 6 predicted proteins | sample BarGraNGADG00211_3_FD_184496 | JGI IMG/M metagenome (GOLD analysis project Ga0209746, IMG submission 184496) | Arctic peat soil microbial communities from Barrow, Alaska - Barrow Graham LP Ref core NGADG0011-211 (SPAdes) (version 2) | ecosystem: Environmental > Terrestrial > Soil > Wetlands >...
AGGTCTTGAAAAGGCTATACAGGAACTTTGTCTGTCGGTTGAAAAAGCCGTTGACGATGGAAAAAACTATATTGTATTAAGCGACCGGGGTGTTGATGCTATACATGCGCCAATTCCTTCACTTTTAGCTGTATCTGCAGTACATCTTTATTTGGTACAGAAAAGAAAAAGAATGCAAATTGATATCGTGGTAGAATCAGCTGAACCGCGTGAAGTAATGCACTTTGCGCTTTTATTCGGATTTGGAGCTAATGCCGTTAATCCATACATGGTTTTCGCTATTATAAACGATAGAATCAAAGCCGGAGACATTCAAATGGACTTGGAAACAGCTAAAAAACATTACATTAAAGCTGTAAATAAAGGTTTATTAAAAGTATTATCGAAAATGGGTAACTCAACCTTGAGAAGTTATCGTGGAGCTCACATTTTTGAAGCAATTGGAATATCATCTGCATTTTTGGATAAATATTTTAAAGGCATTTCATCGGCTATCGAGGGTATTGACATGGAGGATATTGCAAATGAAGTAATTAAACCTCATACAGAAGCATTTTTTCCACAAGAAGGTGATACTACCCAATTAAAAAATCTTGGTCAGTATGCCTATCGTAATGATGGCGAAAAACATGCCTGGAATCCCGAAACGATTGCACGATTACAAATTGCAACAAAGACAAATAGTTACGAAAAATTTAAAGAATACACAAAAACTGTTGACGAAAAACCAACACCTATTTTCATTCGCGATTTGATGGATTACAAACGTAATCCGATTGATATCAACGAAGTAGAACCGATTGAAAAAATTATGAAACGCTTCGTAACCGGAGCTATGTCATATGGTTCCATTAGTCGTGAAGCGCACGAAGCAATGGCAATAGCCATGAACCTGATTGGCGGACGAAGTAATACCGGTGAAGGTGGTGAAGATCCTGAACGTTATAAAAAACGTGAAGATGGTTTAAGCACGCGAAGTGCTATTAAACAAGTTGCTTCCGGACGATTTGGTGTTACAGCTGAATATCTGGTTAATGCCGATGAAATTCAGATTAAAATTGCACAGGGAGCAAAACCGGGTGAAGGCGGACAGCTTCCCGGTTATAAAGTGGATAAAATCATAGCTAAAACCCGTCACTCCATACCGGGAATTTCATTGATATCCCCTCCGCCTCATCACGATATTTATTCAATTGAAGATTTGGCACAACTTATATTCGATTTGAAAAATATCAATCCTTCGGCTACAATCAGTGTAAAACTGGTATCGGAAACCGGAGTTGGAACGATTGCTGCAGGAGTTGCCAAAGCTAAAGCCGATTTAATTTTAATCAGCGGCGCTGAAGGTGGAACAGGTGCAAGTCCATCAAGTTCAATCAAACATGCCGGACTTCCGGTAGAAATCGGTTTGGCTGAAACGCAGCAAACTCTTGTACTGAACAACTTGCGTGGGCAGGTGCGCCTACAAACCGACGGACAGTTGAAAACATGACGCGACATTATAATTGCAGCTTTATTAGGAGCTGAAGAATATGGTTTTGCAACCAGCGCGCTGATCATACTTGGTTGTGTGATGATGCGTAAGTGTCATTTAAATACATGTCCGGTAGGCGTTGCCACCCAGGACGAAATACTGCGTAAACATTTTGTTGGAAAATACGAATATCTTGTCAATTTCTTTCATTTCATGGCACAAGATGTTCGAGAACACTTAGCCGAAATGGGTTATCGAACCATGGATGAAATAATTGGACATGCTGAATTGTTGGAACGGAAAAACATTGAATACAGCAATTCAAAATTGAAAAAAGTAGATCTGTCAAAAATAATGTTCGTACCGGGTAAAGAATCAGATTCAGCTCTTCGTCATGTGAAAAATCAGGATCATAAAATTGAAAACGTTTTGGATCATGAATTGATAAAAAAATCACTTCCAGCTCTGGATTTATGTATGCCGATTGAAATCAATAGCAAAATTAAGAATACCGACAGAGCAGTTGGCGCCATGCTTTCGGGCGAAATTGCAAAACGTTACGGTCAGGTAGGATTGCCCAATGATACGATTAAAGCTTATTTCACGGGTTCTGCCGGACAAAGTTTCGGTGCATTCCTGAGTAAAGGTGTATTTTTCAAACTCGAAGGTGAAACAAATGATTACCTTGGAAAAGGCCTTTCAGGAGGAAAAATTGTAGTTGTGGCTCCAAAAGAAAGCACATTTAAACCCGAAGAGAACATTATTGCCGGTAATACCAGTTTATATGGTGCTACTTCAGGTGAAGTCTATATTAATGGTGTGGTTGGTGAACGTTTCTGTGTGCGTAATTCAGGTGCAATTGCCGTTGTGGAAGGTGCCGGCGATCACTGTTGCGAATATATGACAGGTGGACGTACGGTAGTTCTCGGACCAACCGGACGAAACTTTGCAGCCGGAATGAGTGGTGGTGTGGCTTATGTACTTGATGAAACAGGAAATTTCGACTTTTTCTGTAATATGGAGATGGTTGAACTTTCGCTTATTGAAGATAGTCACGATAGTAAAGAATTACACGGATTTATTTCCAATCACTATAAATACACTGAAAGTAAACTTGCCAAAGAAATTTTGGACAACTGGAGCAATTATGTTGATAAATTCAAAAAAATTGTTCCTATTGAATACAAAAAAGTATTGCAAGAAGAAAAAATGGAAGCTATCAACAAGAAAATTGCGCAGGTTGAACGCGATTATTAATACAGCCCCCTAACCCCCTGAAAGGGGAATATCAGTTGAGTAGGAAATTAGGGAAATAAACAATGAAATAAAATAATAACTATAAATATAGCTAATCTTAAGTCCCCCTTTAGGGGGATTTAGGGGGCTTCAAAATCATGGGAAATCCTAAAGCATTTATAAATATACCCCGCAAAGAAGCAGGTTATAGACCATTATTTGAGCGTGTTACCGACTTCGGAGAAGTTGAGCAGACATTAAATCGTGAAGACCGTAAATTACAGGCATCACGTTGTATGGATTGTGGCATCCCATTTTGCCACTGGGGCTGTCCTCTGGGTAATAAAATGCCGGAATGGCAAGACCTTATTTACAAAGGTCAATGGAAAGAAGCGGTTGAAAATTTACACGAAACCAATAATTTTCCAGATTTTACTGGTCGGATTTGTCCTGCACCATGCGAGAAATCATGTGTACTCGCTCTACATGATGCTCCAGTTACCATTCGTGAAAATGAAGCTGCAGTCACTGAAGTTGCCTTCATCGAAGGTATGATTAAAGCTAGACCACCTAAAACCCGTACCGGTAAGAAAGTAGCTATAATTGGCTCAGGACCTGCAGGATTAGCAGCTGCTCAACAGTTAAATCGAAAAGGACATCTTGTAACAGTTTTTGAAAAAAATAACGGGTTAGGAGGATTACTTCGGTATGGAATTCCAAACTTCAAATTAAATAAAAATATCATCGATCGTCGTTTGGCTTTACTGGTCGAAGAGGGTATCGAATTCAAAACCAATACCGAAATCGGTAAAGACATTTCAGGAAAAGAAATTATGAAAAGTTTTGATGCTGTTTGCATTGCAGTTGGTGCCGGTCATCCCCGCGATATAAATCCTGAATGTCGGGATTTGAAATGAATTTATTTTGCCATGGAATTTCTTAGTCAACAAAACCAACTCATTATGGGTGAGCCCGTTGATGATAAAAACTTAATTTCAGCAAAAGATAAACATGTATTAGTGATTGGCGGTGGTGATACCGGTTCTGATTGTGTGGGAACATCCATTCGTCAGGGAGCTGTCAAAGTTACTCAGATTGAAATTTTGCCCCAACCGCCGATAGATAAAAACCCTGATACACCATGGCCATTTTATCCTAATATCCTTAAAACATCAAGTTCACATCAAGAAGGTTGTGAGCGTAAATGGAGTTTGAATACCAACAAGTTTACAGGTGTAAATGGTCATTTAACAGAAGTTTTGGTGGAAGAAGTCGATTGGACGAAAGATGAAAGCGGACGTTGGGACATGAAACATACCGGAAAAACCGAAACGATAAAAGCTGATTTGGTATTCCTCGCTCTTGGCTTTATTCATCCGGTTCACGAAGGGTTATTAACCGAATTAGGTGTTCAGTTTGATGGTCGTGGTAATGTGGCAATTGACAAAAACAGCAAAAGTAATGTTAGTAAGGTTTTTGCAACCGGTGATGCCGCTATGGGAGCAAGTTTGGTGGTTCGTGCCATTGCTTCCGGACGTAAAGTTGCCGAAGACATTCACAATTTGTTGATTGGTTAATTTGTAAATTCGTTGACTGATATACGATTTACCTATTAATAAATTAACTTAATCAAACTTATAAAACTATTCAAAAAAACTAAAAAATATGTGTGGAATTGTATGTGCATTTGATATCAAACAACCGGTTCAGGCTTTGCGGCCGCAAGTATTGAAAATGTCGAAACGGGTACGGCATCGTGGGCCGGACTGGTCGGGAGTATTTTCTGACGATAAAGCTATTTTAGCACACGAACGCTTATCAATTGTAGATCCGGAATCAGGGAAACAACCTCTTTTCAGCAAAGATCGTAAACTGGTACTGGCTGTAAACGGCGAAATATATAATCATCTTGAAATAAGAAAACAATTTGAAGGAAAATATGAATTTCTGACTAAATCGGATTGTGAAGTAATTCTAGCGCTTTATCGGGAAAAGGGACCAAATTTTCTGGAAGATTTGAACGGTATTTTTGCTTTTGCACTGTATGATATTGAAAAGGATATTTATATGGTTGGTCGTGATCATATCGGTATTATTCCACTTTATCAGGGCTGGGACACGGAAGGCACCTATTATGTTGCTTCTGAATTGAAAGCACTCGAAGGATATTGTTCTAAAATTGAAGAATTTCTTCCAGGACAATACTATTTCAGTCCGGACAAAAAAGCTACTCAATGGTATTCACGCGATTGGGTAAGTTATGATGCTGTAAAAGATAATGTTTCGAACATTGAAGTTTTACGCGATGCATTAGAAGCTGCCGTTGAACGTCAATTAATGACCGATGTACCTTATGGCGTGCTGCTTTCGGGCGGATTGGATTCGTCCATCATCTCGGCCGTTGCCAAAAAATATGCAGCCAAACGAATTGAATCAGGAAATAAAGAAGAAGCCTGGTGGCCCCAACTTCACTCTTTTGCAGTTGGTTTGGAAGGATCTCCCGATTTAATAGCAGCACGCAAAGTCGCAGAACATATCGGTACCATTCATCATGAAATTCATTTCACTGTTCAGGAAGGTTTGGATGCCGTTCGGGATGTGATTTATCATGTCGAAACGTATGACGTAACAACAATTCGTGCCAGCACACCCATGTATTTATTGGCGCGTGTCATCAAATCAATGGGGGTAAAAATGGTACTTTCGGGTGAAGGAGCTGACGAAATCTTCGGTGGTTATCTTTATTTTCACAAAGCGCCAAATGCCGAAGAGTTTCACAAAGAAACTGTTCGAAAACTGGATAAACTACATTTGTACGATTGTTTACGTGCCAATAAATCTTTGGCTTCGTGGGGTGTTGAAGGACGTGTTCCGTTTTTGGACAAAGAATTTATGGATGTTGCAATGCGTTTGAATCCGAAAGATAAAATGTGCGGATTAAATGGAAAAATGGAAAAATGGATTTTGCGTAAAGCATTTGAAGACTATTTGCCGGAAAGTGTAGCATGGCGTCAAAAAGAACAATTTTCAGACGGTGTTGGTTACAACTGGATTGATTCGCTTCGTGCATTGACTACCGAAATGGTATAGGACGAACAAATGGCGAAAGTGAATGAAACATATCCGATAAATCCGCCAATGAACAAGGAGGAATATTATTACCGGACTATTTTCACCGATTATTTTCCTTCAGATGCAGCAGCTTTATGTGTACCATCTGTACCATCTGTGGCATGCAGTACACCCATTGCGTTGGAATGGGATGCCGCTTTCAAAAACCTGAATGATCCCTCGGGACGTTCGGTAAGCAGTGTTCACGAACAGGGATATAATAAATAAGTTGACAGTTTATAGTTGACAGTTTGAACAATAGAGGCTGATCTGAGAAATTCAGGTCAGCCTCTTTTGATTTAGAATATCATATTGCTAATTCGCTTCAAAGATAAATTTTCAATCTTCTTCTTTTGCTTTGAATGATTCCCACACAAAGTAAGCTATTAATGCTAAAAAGGCAACCAAAGCAGCAATCTGTGCCCCTCTCCCATTTGGATCTAACCACACATTCAGATTCATAACTTCTCCATTGCCGGTAAAAAATATAATAAATGCTCCAATCACGCCAAACAAAGCAGCTCCGGCAATAAATCCGGAAGAGATAAGTATACCCCGCTGAACGCGTGCATTGTTAAGCTTTTCATTCTTTGTACTTTTTGAAAACCAATGATTTAATAAACCTCCCACCACAAGCGGAGTGTTCAACGGCAGCGGAATAAACATTCCAAGGGCAAAAGCAAGCGGAGATATATTCAGCCAGTTTATGAGAATAGAAATAACCGCACCTATACCCAACAATACCCAACTTACACCTGTACCCGACATAAGCGGTTCAATAATGGCAGCCATGGCATTTGCCTGAGGAGCAGTCATGGGTTGCGGATGCGCCGGAGTTTGGACAAAACCATAAGCCTGATTCAATATAAAAATTACAATTCCTACTGTAGCGGCTGAAACGAGTGTTCCTAAAAATTTATAAGTTTCCTGTTTTGCAGGAGTTGTTCCAAGCCAGTAACCAACTTTTAAGTCTGTAATAAAACCGCCGGCCATTGACAATGCCGTGCACACGACACCTCCTATTATCAAGGCACTAACCATACCTTGCCAACCTTTTAGCCCAACAGAGACCAACACCACAGAAGAAAGAATCAAAGTCATTAATGTCATTCCCGAAACCGGATTTGAACCAACAATAGCAATGGCATTGGCAGCAACAGTTGTAAAGAGAAATGAAACAATAAGAATAGTTATCAAAGCAACTACAGCCTGCAATAATGTGATTTTAACTCCAATTATCAGGAAAACAAATACGGCGACCAACGTTAAGAAAATAAGAAGCATTACAAACGACATTTTCAGGTCTTTTTGAGTTCTTTCCACTTTTACTTCAGAATGAGTTTTTCCACCAACACCCAACGCTAATTTGAATGCACTGCCTATCACGCCGGAAGATTTAATAATTCCAATAATTCCTGCCATGGCAATGGCACCAATACCAATAGGTCGAACATACAATTTGAAAATTTCTTCTGCCGTCATTGCTGTAAAAGGATTGATGCCTCCGCTCAACGAAGCGGAAAGTGCTCCGATTTCATTAACCATAGGAATAAGTACAAGCCATGACAACAATGAACCGACCGTAATGATTAATGCATAACGAAGTCCCACCAAATAGCCGAAACTAAAAATAAGTGCACTCACATTAAATTTTAGCACCATTTTAACTTTATCGGCGAGAATTTCACCTATTGGGACTATGCGGGTGGTAATTTCTTCGCTCCAAAGTCTAAATGCTGAAAAACAAAAATCAAAAAATCCTCCAATTAAACAACTCACAATCAAAAGTTTTGCCTGACTTCCGCCTTTTTCGCCAGTCATTAAAATTTCAGTTGTTGCTGTTGCTTCCGGGAAAGGTAATACACCGTGCATATCTTTTACAAAATATTTACGGAACGGAATTAAGAACAAAATTCCAAGGAAACCTCCCAATAAGGATGAAAAAAATATTTGCCAAAAGTCAACCTGAATTTGTGGAAATTTGGCCTGAAGAATATAAAGACCGGGTATTGTAAACACGGCTCCTGCAACAATTACGCCTGAAGATGCACCAATGGATTGAATAATTACGTTCTGCCCCAATGAGCCTTTCTTACGCATAGCAGCCGATGCTCCAACAGCAATAATCGAGATGGGTATGGCAGCTTCAAATACCTGTCCGATTTTCAAGCCTGAATAAGCTGCTGCTGCTGAAAAGATAACAGCCATTAAAAGCCCCATTCCGAGGGACCATGCAGTAACTTCGGGGAATTTACCTCCAGCAGGCATGACGGGTTTATATTCTTCGTCTTCATTTAATTAACGATAAGCATTTTCGGGTAATCCGGTGATTTTTTCTTCTTCCATTGATACGAATTTTACAAATTTATTCTAATTAAACGAATTATGTTTGACTATATACTAATTATCTCAATATTATCAATAGTTTTAAGCAAACTATAAACTATGAACTTCTTTCATCCACTTCGTGCTTTTTTAAAAACAATATTATTTAAAATCAGAAAGAAATATCGTAAATCGGTAAGGAACTCACCTTTCTTTTCGCATGCAAGCAAGTATTTCATTTCAGATTCCTGAATTTCCTCTAAAGTTTTTGGCAAATCTGCATAAAAAGGAGGCATAAGTCCGGGTTTATGCATATTGCGTTTTTTCTGCAATTCTTTGTTATATAAACTAAAATATTGAGCACTCAATGGGCGAACTCCAACCAGTTTCATTTCGCCTCTAAACAAATTAATAATCGTAGGAAGTTCATCTATCCAATATTTTCGCATTATACCACCAGTTGTTGTGACTCGAATATCTTTATTAAATTTACCACCGTCTTTTATACTATTATTTTCATAAATATAACTTTGCAAATATTCTGAATATGGATGCATAGTTCTCATTTTGTAAACTTCAAAAGGCTTTCCATCTTTTCCAAATCGTCGCAATCGAATTAGTGGTCCATAAATTCGTTTTTGTAGCGATGCGGGTTGTTTTTTCCGCTCAGCAATGACATAAGTCAATTTACCTACTTTTTCATTTTTTATAACTTCAAATCCAAAACAATACAATCTGCCTAAGATTTCCGGTTTTGAAAAAATACGGTTTTTACCGCCCGAAATAAAAAAATACAGATTACGCGTAATAAAAATTTTAGGCAGAATCCTTTTTATGATAAAATCGATTATGTAATAAATATAATTAATCCCTATCACATGTTGGGTTAAAATTCTACTTTTACGCGTACTTTTCGATTCGAAACAACACACAAAGATTCCATTATCCGGGAGTTTTTCGTTCAGAATTTTAAGTTTTCTATTTATTCCCCGCGTATTATTCAACCTCTCGAGCTGAACTATCGAAGAATATTTATAAATTGGCATCATTTGCAGATTATCCGTATCTGTCGAAATATAGACTAAAGTACCATTGCTTGATAAATTGATATTTTCTTGTAAAAAATTTAAAACACTGACCGATGAATGAGAACTGATAGTAGAGCATATTTGTTTGTAGCTTTCCTCATCAATGGGCGTTGACTGGCGAATCTGAGCATTAACTCGTTTTTTAACCGGTTTAACAACAATATCATTATATTTAACTGCAAAACGATATGCATAGTACAATGAAAGAAAGATATAATTTACAGAAAACACACCCAATGAGATGGTTAAAAGAACAAAACCGGAATATCCTTTAAAGAAAAAATGCAATAATGCCCAAAAAATCAGAAATACAACAACAGTTGTTTTAAACAATTTGATAGTCGAATCAAAGTAATTTTGTCTGTTAAGAGATTTATAGCGCTTGAATATTAAAGAACAAAAAACCCAGGTAAGCGTAAAAAAGAGTGATGGTAAGGAATATTTATTGAATGGAATATCTGTGGTAAGCGGAAACCAGTCTAACACTACATAAAAACTTAAAAGTAGCATTAAAAGGTCAAAAAACAAATATCTCCTGGAGAATTTACTGAATTTCATCTTATAAGTGTAAGTTTGTGCAAATATAGTACAAATCTGAACAGATTAAAACAGATTTCGGTGAGATTTACACTTATTAAAATGGGTTATACCAACTGTACATATAAAACAGTCCAATCTGTTTTATATGTCTATTGTTGTTAATGCCGATGATTACAAACAAATAGAACAATAAGACGAACTTGTCCCGACTTGACGGGAGTCGAAATTGGACTATATTGTTTGTTCAATCGGTATTATTTCAGAATTTCCAATTTTGTGCAAGTTCATTCGTAGAAAAAATTATATTTGCACTGAAAAAATCTTACCTTATCGAACTCGAATTCATTATCCTTTTCGAACTATCCATCTCTTGATTCTGTTTTTAGCATTTTGCAAAACTAACTCCAGTAACCATTCTACAGGTTTATTAGTCCAACGCTGAGGATGAGTGGTAATCATTATCACATTTTGAACAGGGTTGGTTTGTAACCAATCTATAAAATCGAAGGTGGAGTGAATTGTAGGTTGAGTTGTTGAGTTGTT
>Ga0209746_1001722_pt1 | contig 10314 bp, 10 predicted proteins | sample BarGraNGADG00211_3_FD_184496 | JGI IMG/M metagenome (GOLD analysis project Ga0209746, IMG submission 184496) | Arctic peat soil microbial communities from Barrow, Alaska - Barrow Graham LP Ref core NGADG0011-211 (SPAdes) (version 2) | ecosystem: Environmental > Terrestrial > Soil > Wetlands >...
CCTTGGCATGAGGATAGTCGAGACCGAATCCGGGATATACCACAGCGACTCGGCCAGGGTCACTGCCAGAGAATATTGCCCGACCCCTGCGACGCCGACGAAGATGTTGACGATGAATACATCAAGCCGATAGTTGAATTGCTGTGAGATGGTGCCGAGCCAGCCTCTGACGCCATACCCTAACAGCGCCTTTCTCCACTTGATGGATGGGCGCAGCTTTGGGCGAAAGTGCATGACTCGTAGCCAGTACGCACCGAGAAACGCAGTACAGGCGGCGGCAATCCCAGAAGAGACCATTACCGTGAGCACGTTTAGTCGCGTCAAGGCAAGAAGCACCGTGAGAATGCCGAGGTGTACGATCCCCGGCACCATGCGCAGGATGTTGAAGCGACCAATCTTTTGCATGCCAAGGAAGACTGCAGACCACGTACCACTGATGGTCAGGATCGGCAGCAGCAGCAAACTGAGGAAGATCAGCGACATTGGCAGACGGTTTTTCAGGATCAACCGGTCGACAATAGGCAGCAGCAGGATGACGAGGAGGATAGCGACGAGGTTCAGGAGTAACTGGAGCACTATCGACGAGCCAACGATTTGCTCCTTTTGCACGCGCTCATGACTGAGATAGTACATGGTGGCCGAAGTGACTCCCAGACCGGTGATCAGGGATAGGATGCCCGTGAAAGTGGTCAGCAGAGTCAATTGCCCTTTGCCGTCTGGCCCCAGACTGCGCGCAATGATGATGCTGGTGACGAAAGCAATGCCAAACATGAGCACTTGAGTTCCGAATACAGAAACTGCTTTTCTTAGGAACATACCAATCGGCTTTCAGCGACTACATGCCTTGCATAGCAACGCCAGGTAGTGTGTGCGGCGGAGAAATGGCATGACATCTGCCACTTGCGCCAGCAAGTTTGACCGATGCAGCAGGCGCGGGTTGAGCGCAGAGTGCAGGGTATCGATTGCCACGATGTCGCAACCCGCAAACAACGCAAGCAGATCTGTGCGCTCGATACCGTGCAACGGACCGCTTGGGAATGACCCGCGCATGTCGTACCACAGAATGTGGCCACCCGGCCGCACTACGCGGACCATTTCACCTGCCACTGCTCTCTGCATGGCGATTGACATCGACGAAAAAACGGTGAACTGGGATACGAGGTCAAAGTTGCCGCTGGCAAAGGGCATATGAGTTGCATCACCGCAGGCGTACCAGAGACCTGGGTTCCCGCGCCGTGCCTGCTTGACACGCTCGGCCAGCAACTCGCAACCAAATGTGCGACGGGGATCAGCGCCCAGGGATACCAGGAAGCGCATCAGCCCACCACTGCCAGAGCCGACGTCTAGTATGCTCACATTATCCAGGTGGAGGTGCTGAGCGTTGAACAGTTTGACCAAGGCGCGTTCCTGAGCCTGGCGATAGTAAATCGACATCTCATGGCGCGGGTGCCAGCGGTAACTGTAGTCGCGCCAATCCAACCGGTACTCTGTCGCGTATCGATGGCGGATCTCGTTGAGATCGTCAGCTAAGTTGGTCTCTGCCATCATTCTCGATTCTTTTGGCCACCAGCACTTTCAGACTAGGCCCCGTGGTGAGTCTGGCGGCGAGGATGCTGTCCACTAAGCATAACGAAGCTCCGATCACATGGTTCAGCCACGCAGTCCACCGGCGTGCATTCAACCTTTGGACACGCTGGAGGCATGCCAGCGTAAATGACGCCAGGCGCTTGGCGGAGTCTCTGTTACACATGGTCGTCGTCATTGTGAAGAAGATCGGCGCGACAAGTATAGTGCGCATGCTATTACTTGTCAGCATCTCCGCATAGGCGGCGTAGCTGCGGTGATACTCATGGTAAAAGGGACCGATGCCGGTCTTGCAGAAGCTATCACTGATGAACAACAGCCCGCCTGGCTTTACCATCTTGGCTAGGTTTCTTCCTGCCTGAGCGAAGGCCACATCTTCGGTCACGTGAAACAGGATATCGAATGCCGTCACGATGTCGGCAGGCTCGCCAATGCAGGACACGTCCGCGCAGATATTCCCTTGATAGAATCGCAGGTTCGGATAGCGCTGGCTAAGTGTAGAGACGCTGGCCGCGGTAATGTCCAAACCGCTGATCTCTCTCACGCCGCGCTTTTGCCAGAACGGTATCCAGGCACCGCTGCCCACTCCCACGTCGATGACCGATGCATCATGCGTTTCCACATGCAGTTTTCGGAGCGCTCTGTCAAGGGCATGAAAACGCGCCTGGTAAAGCCAGTAGTTGTACGCGTACCCAAGGCGGGCATGCCCGACGGTAGATATGTCAAGTTTTGGCGAGAGACGCTGCTCCCAATAAGCTTGCGGATCGTATGCTTGTCCCATAGTTGCAACCTCACCCCTGCCTGACTGATTCGTAGATGTTATGCAAGCGCCGACCGACCACAGAGGGCGCAAAGAGTCCCGCAGCATACTCAGCAATCCGGTGACGCGAATAACGGTGCAAGCGATCCAGCATGGATGCCAGACCCGCGCAAAGAGCTTCCGGGTCGCGTGGAGGCACGATGAGGCCGACGTCCGGCTTCACAAACTCGGCTGGGCCACCACAGTCGGTAACAAGCACCGGGAGACCGCTGGCGAGTGCCTCAGCCGTGGCCACGGAGAAGGTTTCTACAGTGCTGGGCAGCACAAACAGATCCGCCTCTCGCATCATCTCTGCAACCTCGGACTTCGGCCGAGAGCCGTGGAACACGACCTTGTGTCCAATACCCAACTGGCCGGCCATGGCCTGGTAATCTGCCATGTTGGGACCAGTGCCAATTATGTCCAGGGACCAGTCACTGCGCTGCTTTGACAGCAGCGCTAGCGCCAGCATCAGGTATTCCGTACCCTTCACCGGTTCCAGCGACCCTACATAAAGGAGTTTTTTGCTCAATGGCTCTGGCCGCACGCCCGACAAGGGGTGAAACTCCTGCGTGTTCACGACGTTCGGGACTATTGAGAAATCGGCCCGGATGCCGCTGTCCTCGAGCGCCCTCTGTTGGAAGGCGCTCACAGGCATGACAACGCGAGCGTGGTGAAAGGCGAAGCGCGCCTTACGCAACTCGACCCTGTTGAGTGCCTTTCTGGCAAACGCACTGTAATGCTCCGTCATCACTACGGGCACGCCCGATAACTTGCCGATGAGTAATGCCGGCGGTCCCACAGTGTAGATGTTGGCGTGGATGACATCGGGCCGGAACCCAGCGGCCAATATCGTGCGGAATCCCTGCCAGGCGGACCATAAGTAGACCGCGTACGAAGTCTTGGGTACAGGTGACAGGCGATACGATACTCGATAGGTGGGGATGCCCTCGGTCAAAATCATGTCGGTTTCCTGCTCCACCCGCCAAGCTGCTTCCAGCTCCGGCATCAGGTCAAGGCAATGCAGCACTACGACGTCGTCGTAGAGCCGTACGGCCTTCGCATGCTCTCGGACAAAAACGCCCTCTAGCGAGGCTCCCCCGCGCGGATACCACCCGGTAATGAATAGCACCTTCAAGGGACATCCGGGAATCTGATCACAAAACCCGTCCCTGCAGCCTGTATGACCGGCACGCCGGCCCCGTCCGTCTCGACTTTCACGCCCTCTTCCAGGCACGTCAGGCGCAGTATCTCGGTGGCCTCATCCTGGCCGTCGATACCCACCACCACGTAACCGGCCCGGCGCACTTCGTCCAGCGCCTCCCGGGCGGCCGCGCGCAGGGCGCGGTAAACGCGCAGCGATACGTCCATGTAGCTACGTGTGAGGTTCACTTTCAAGGCGAGTCCCGAGGGGGTCAGAAAATAGCGCAACTTGCGCCGCTGGAGATGGGTGACCTTAACGTACCCTTTGCCGATCAGTCGCTTCAGATACCAGTTGACGCTGCCCACGGCGACGCCCATCTGGACGGCCAGGCTGGCCTGTGTCAGATCGGGATTGCGCTCAATTTCCTGGAGGATCTGCAGCTCGTTCTCTAGCTCGGGCATCGGCTCACTCCGCCAAAATTCAATGGCTGAATTTTAGCGCGAACGGTGCCAGATGTCAAGGAAGCGGGGTTACAGGGCGCTCGCCAGCGCGTCCACGATCCGCCGGCTGGCCTGCCCGTCGCCGAAGTTCGGCGGCGGCGGCTCGACCGGCCAGGGCCGGCGCACGGCTTCGAGGATGGATTCGACACCGTCCCAGGCCAGGCGGTTCCAGCCGGACTCGACCGTCTCCACCCATTCGGTCTCGGGGCGCAGCGTCACGCATGGCACACTGAGCCAGAAGGCCTCCTTCTGCATGCCGCCTGAATCGGTCAGGATCAGGCGGGCGTTGCCTTCAAGCATGAGCATGTCGAGGTAGCCGACCGGCTCGATCATCCTTACGTTGCGCGCGACGGCCGGCCGGTGCAGTGTCTCGCTCAGTTTCGCTATGTTTCGCTGCGTGCGGGGGTGGACGGGGAAGACGATGGGCTCGCCGATCTCGGCGAACGCCTGCAGAATAATGCCCAACTGCTCGGGAGCGTCCGTGTTGTAGGGCCGGTGCACGGTGGCGAGCAGGTAGCTGTCGGGGGACAGGCCCAGGCTTTCCAGGATCCTGGAGCGTTCGCGCGCCAGCTCGCGGAACTGCCGGACGGCGTCGAACATGGTATCGCCGACCAACTGCACGCCCTGCCGGATGCCTTCGTTAGCCAGATTGTCGACAGCCGTCTGGGTAGGGCAGAACAGCAGGTCCGCGCAGTGGTCGGTCAGCACCCGGTTGTGCTCCTCGGGCATCTCCCGATTGAAGGAGCGCAGGCCGGCCTCCACGTGGGCGATGGGGACGCGCAGCTTGCAGGCTGCCAGCGCGCCGGCCAGGGTGGAGTTGGTATCACCATAGACCAGCGCCCAGTCCGGCTTTTCGGCCAGCAGCACTTCCTCGACCGCGCTAAGCATCTGCCCGGTCTGCGCGCCGTGCGGCCCAGAGCCGATGCCCAGGTTGTAATCCGGCTCGGGGATCGCCAGCTCGCGAAAGAACACTGCCGACATCGCGTCGTCGTAGTGCTGGCCGGTGTGGACCAGCACTTCGCGGTGCGCCTGCCTGAGGAAGTGACTTACCGGCGCCGCCTTGATAAATTGCGGCCGTGCGCCAACGATCGTCACGACTTTCATCTTCGATCGTCCTCCGAACTCATGCCCGGCGACGGGTCAGGCTTTCCTGCTCCACGGGCTGTCTGACATCTCGACCGTGCAGCCGCGGCGGGCCGACTCATACATGGCCAGGACCAGGGCCACCGACTTGCGGGCCTCGAGCCCGTTGGTGCGGGGCGGGCGGTTCTCCTGGATGGCGGCAAGCATGTCGGCGATGACTGTCTTGTGGCTCTGACCGTATACGGAAGGCGGATCCACCTGTTCCCGGGTCAGCAGCTCGCGCTCGTGCTCGACCTCGCCCGCGATCTTCCAGAAGACCTTGCGATTGAGGGCGGTGCCGCCCACTTTCACCGAGCCGCACTCGCCGAACAGCGCGACCGAGCCTTCCAGGTTCTCGGGATAAGTCACGGTCGAGCCCTCAACACTGCCGACCGCGCCGTTCGCGAAGCGCAGCACGGCCACGCCGGTGTCCTCCGCCTCCATCCGGTGGGCAAGAGTGGCCGTGTAAGCGAACACGCTCTGGACGTCGCCCATCAGCCATTGCAGGGCGTCGATATGATGGATGGATTGGTTCATCAGAGCCCCGCCGTCCATCGCCCACGTCCCGTGCCAGCCGTCCTCATAGTATTCCTGCGGGCGATACCAGCGTACAGTCGCGTTGCCTAAGATCAGGCGGCCGAGGCGGCCCTCGTCCACGACCCGCCGCAGGTCTTGCATGGGAGGGTTGTAGCGGTTCTGGAGCACCACGCACAACTTGACCCCGGTCGTCGCCGCGGCCGCGATGATCCGGTCGGCGTCCTCCAGCGAGAGCGCCATCGGTTTCTCGATCACAACATGCTTGCCGGCCTGCATGGCGGCAATCGCCATCTCGGCGTGCAGCCCGCTGGGGGTGCAAATGCTCACCATATCCACGTCGGGCCGATCGAGCAGGCGGCGGAAATCGGTATAGGCTTGAGCGCCGTAGTCGTGGGCGAAACGTTGCGCCCGGCCTTCGATCACGTCCGCCACGGCGACCAGGCGCGCTTGAGGTAGTTCGCTGATGGATTGCGCGTGGCGCGGCGCCACCCGGCCGCAGCCGATGAGGCCGGCATTGACGACTGGTAGTCCGTTATCTGAGACCATCCTCACCTTCAAGTGTCGTTCAGGAATTCTTCACGGGGCACGTCGCGCACACGACGGGCTGGCGCACCCATCACGACGGTGGCCGGCGCAACGTTGCGCGTAACCACTGAGGCCGCGGCGACAAAGGCCTCCGCACCGACCTCGACGTTCGGTAACAGCGTGACGTTGGCGCCGATGCGCGCGCCGCGGCGGACGGTGCACCCGCCCCGTTCTTTCAGGCGGCGTTCGGTGCGGCCCATGGTGTTGTCGTTAGTGGTCACCACACACGGCCCGAGGAAACAGTGGTCCTCGACGGTACACCAGGCGCAGAGGTAGACCCCGGTCTGCAGCTTGCTGTAGTCAGCGACCGAGACGTCATTTTCCAGGGTCACGTGGCTGCCGATGATCACGTAGCTCCCGATGCGGCAACGGTCACGAATGAAGGCATGGTCGCCGACCAGGGTTCTTTGGCCGAGCGTCGTCCCGGCGTAGATCACGGCTGCCGCGCCGACGATACAGCCGGCCCCGATCCTCAATGGCGCGAGGTCAGGCGGCGCCTGAACGCTGCTGGTGGCTGCGGGACGGGGTGGCCGCCCGAGCACTGCGCCGTCCGCTACCCAGGTACCTTCGCCGATCACTGTGTCTCGGTGCACGACGACGTGATGCCCCAATTCAACCTCGGCGCCGATCACAGCGCCGGCCTCGATGACGACAAATTGGCCCAGGCGCACGTTAGGGCCGAGTGTGGCGCCGGGATCGATCGCGGCGGTCATGGCTGGCTCACCCTTGTCCGTTCTCCGCCTCGCCGAGCAGGGCGCGCAGGCGGGCCGTGACCATGTCGATGGCCACGTCATTGAAGCCGCCTTCGGGAATTATGACGTCTGCGTAGCGTTTGCTGGGCTCTACGAACTCCAGGTGCATTGGCCGCACGGTGCGCAGATACTGGTTGATCACCGAGTCCGGCGAGCGCCCGCGCTCGCTGATATCACGCTGCAACCGGCGGATGAAGCGCATGTCGGCATCGGCGTCGACGAAGATTTTGACGTCCATTAGCTCGCGCAGTCGCTTATCGGCGAAGATCAGAATACCTTCGACCAGGATGACCGGCTGCGGATCGACGCGTCGCGTGGTGGTCGTGCGGCTGTGGGTTTTGAAATCATAGACCGGGATCTCGACGGCTCGACCGGCCTGCAACTGCCGGAGGTGGGAGATCAGCAGCTCGTTATCCAACGAATCCGGGTGATCGAAGTTGAGCTGCGCGCGTTCGGCCGGCGGCAAGTCGCTGGCATCGCGATAGTAGGCATCGTGCGGCACGTACGCGATGCGGTCGAAGCCGACCCGCTCCAGGATCTTCAAAGCCACCGTAGTTTTGCCTGAGCCGGTACCTCCGGCCACGCCGATGGTGATTGGTTTCATGGTCCTCACCAGAAGAGCGAGCCGGCCTGTCCGGCGGCGAGCAACGCGGCAGCCAGGCCGGCGAACGAGAGCACCGCCGGCGGCCAGGCGCCCAGGCGTTTGGCCCAACGGGCGCTTCCCAGCATCAGGTAGGCGCCGCCGAGCAGCCAGGCGACGACCAGCCACAGATCGGCCGGCACGCCCCGCCAGGGCACGGCATAGGCTGCCATTTGCCAGCTCCAGCCGGCCAGCAGGGCAGCGGTCAGCCAGGGGTAACCGGCACGCAGGACGGCGTGCGCCGTTCCCGGTGCTGCCTCGGACACGGTTGCGTTCACGCGTCCCTGCCAGAGCGCAGCCAGGTTGCCGGCGAAGACGAACAGCCAGCCACCCAGTCCCAGGCTTGCCAGCCCACTGCGCAGCCCAAACAGCCAGGTGTGGGCCTGCGGAGCCGCTGGCGGCACGACAATCCAGGCCAGCACGGTTGCGCCCAGGATGAGCACGCCCGTCGCGAGCAGGCCCCCACCATACGCGAGCCGCCCGCTGGCCCCCACTGCGCCTTCTGTATCGCCTGCCGCTTTGAGTCCGGCAGCGCCGGCGAACCGCGGCCCGCCTGCGGCGTGCGGTGCTCCTCCGGCGTGCGAAACCCAGGTGCCAAGCAACAAAGCGGCGCCTGCAACCAGCAGCAGCGCCTCACCCGCAGTCGCGCCCGGCCAGGCCCGTTTGACCCAGCCTTGCCAGGCCAGCCCGCCGACGAGCGTGGCAAGACCGAGATAGGCGCAAACGGCAGGTCCGCGGTCCGTCAACTCGCGCTCTCTCTCTTGCACCCCGCCTTGTCCCGCTGCTCGCAGGGAAACGGCCAGGCAGAGCCCGCCGCCGATCAGCACCATCAGCCCGGCGACCAGCCAGAGGACCAGTTCAAGGCGCATCGGCCGCCTCCGTGCCTGCAATCAACCCCACTAGGCGCTGTAATACACCCCGGTCGCCGGCGGGCGAAGCGGCGGTCGCGACGGCAACTAATGCGCCATCCGTGGCAGTCACGTCGATCCAGGCCCGGGCGTGTCCCCACCACAACGAAAGGACGATACCGGCCAGCAGCAGCAGACCTCCCAGGGCCAGCGGCGCCAGCCCCGGGACGGAGGCGGCGCTCAGGACTGCGTGTTGTTCCCGGCGCAAGACAAACGTCGCGTCGCCGACGAAAATGGTGGCCTCGTTTTCAACCGTCCGCGAGAGGAGGGGTTTGCTCAGGTCGCTACCCCCGTAGGCCTCGATCAGAAACACCGGGCCCGAGTAGCCTTGATCGGGCAGCGCGGGGTAGTTCACGACGCGAAAAATGATGTCGCGCTGCGGCGCGGCGAAGGCCTGCTCGGTCTCAGAGGATGTAAACGGAAGGCTGATCACCTCACCGGTTTCCTGGCCGGCCGCGCGTTGCAGCAAGATGGCCTTCCCGGAAGCGTCGCGTGCCGTCACAGCCAGGGCCGGACCGGTGGCCCGTTGCACGATCCAAAGAGTGCCCCAGATGAACGGGCGTGTGTAGCCTGCCGTGCCGCTGCGCGTGCCCCCTGGCACGCTTGCCACAACCGATGATACGGCATCTGCGCCGTTTCCGGCGATCGCCTTCAGGCTGATGTCCAGGCTGGTGCGCGGCGCCCGAGCGCTGCCACCTGGCGCAAGGGTCACATCATTCAGTACCCAGCCGGCCGCGCCATTGATCAGCAAGCCGAGGAGCAAGCACAGACCGCCCAGGTAGCTGACCAATGGGCCGGCGATCTCAGGACCGCGCCGCTCGGCATAGACGAGCGCCCCCTCGGGACTGCTCTCCAGCGCCAACGCGGGGTAACGGTGCACCAATGCATCGGCCAGGCGCTCCATGGCTGGGTTCAGCGGCCCGGGCAGGGGAATCTCCCGTGATGGCAGGCCGGCGTGGACCGGCGCTGGATCCTGGGCCTGGCGCCGCGCGAGCCAGGTGGCGCGAGCCTGGTTCGCCAGGCGTAGCAAGAGATGAAAGGCGATAAGCGCCAGCAAAATCCGGCGCCACGGGCTGGCCAGCAAATTGAAGATACCCAGGTTGCGCAGGGCAGGCCCCAGGCCGGGGTAACCAGCGGCGGCGGCCGAGAGCCAGCGCTCTTCCGCTGCGCCGTCTAGCCCAGGCGGTTGTTGGGGGAAAATCGCGGCCACGGTCAAAGTCAGCGCGAGGGTCACTGCCAAAAGGATGGTCGCAGTGGTGCCACCGGCCGCGCGCCACAAGGTATCAAACAGGTCAGGGCGCGGCGTGCGCTCGGTGGTTTTTGCGATCAAATGGACTTCCAACTTCTGGTTCTCGGGTGGCGGGTTAGACATAAGTCTTGGTGAGTATACCACGGCGCGCAGTGACAACCAAACCACCTGGTTTGGAACCGTGCCAGCGATCCCCTGCCAGCGTGCCGGCGTGCCGCAGGCCGCCGCCCTATCGTCTTCGGGCCAACGACGCACGCGTGGCAGGGGGGAGTCCCTTCAAGCGTCCGATGGCAGCACGGGGATCGGGTTGCCTGAACACGATCGACCCGCAGCACAGGATATCTGTGCCTGCTTCGATCAGCTCCGGCACCGTTTGATCGCGAATGGCGCCGTCCGCCTCAAACAGCGCCGGCGAGCCCGTGCTTTCGGCCAGCTCGCGCAGTTTTCTGATCTTGCCGAGCACGGACGGCACAAAAGGCTGGTTGCGATAGCCG
>Ga0209746_1001723_pt1 | contig 10311 bp, 5 predicted proteins | sample BarGraNGADG00211_3_FD_184496 | JGI IMG/M metagenome (GOLD analysis project Ga0209746, IMG submission 184496) | Arctic peat soil microbial communities from Barrow, Alaska - Barrow Graham LP Ref core NGADG0011-211 (SPAdes) (version 2) | ecosystem: Environmental > Terrestrial > Soil > Wetlands >...
ATAATATAGTTGTAAATAATATTTTTTTCATATTTATCAATAGTTAGTCGTTCCTTATAAAGTCATTTTCAAGCAGCAAAGTAGACTACATTCTCTGGAAAAAGTATTCGTAAAAAGAAATAAAAAAACTTTTTCTTCAGCTTTTCCATCATTTTCCTCATATTCCAAGCTGTTGCAGCCATGTATGCATTGATTTGTATTCCTTTTTCACCTAAGAGATAATTTTGTGACATTCGGAAATCTGTTTTTAGATGTCCGATAATTGGTTCTATGCCAGCTCTTGCTTTGAATTTAGTACGTTTCTGTTGTTTCTGATAGGCTGTATCGCTCGCTTTTGGTTTACCTGGAGTCATAATCTTCACCCCTTTTATTTCTGATTTTCCCTTGCCGCCTCGGTCATAAACCAATTCTTCAGGTAATTTTAGATCGTTCTTCTCCATTTGTTCAAGCAATGGTTCTATGGTGTGTCCGTCAAATGGATTATCCAAGAATGCTTTTATTGCTGTTATAATTTTCTTCCCTTTTTTACCTGTAGTTATCAATCCAACTTTGTTTCCAAACTCATATTGTTTGTGTGGCTTGCCTTTGGCTATGCAACGTGTGAAAGGCTTGTGTATGCTGTAAATCTTGTCGTTATCATTTCTTTGTTGATTCACGGCACGTTTGCAAATCTCCATCTCATTTTCATGTCGCTGTTTCTGGCTATCATTCATCTTTCGTTCCAACTCGCGTAACTGGGTATTGGCTATTGTTTTCAAACGTCTCTTTGCTTTTTTTGCCTGCTTTGCACGTTTTGGATGCTTACCATTGTAGGTGTCGCGAACCAATTGTTTACTTTCACGAGTATAACGCTGTCTTTGCTTAATACCTTCTTTTTCGGCAATTTTATTGCATTTGTCTATCACTTTCTTACACAATTTTGCGTCCGTGGGAAAGGTCGTATTGTTTTCCTGGACAGTAGTGTCGGATAAAACAAATTTAGATTTCTTGGGCAATTCTTCACTGTGCATCATCACACTGTAAGCAAATATCTTCCCGATACCAGCCTCACCAACGCGGTTGCGAAAATGAACAAAATCACTTGGATCAAAAGGAAAAGTGTGTTCGAAAAACACTCCACCACAAAAATACTGAAAGTAAACATCTCGAACCCAATACTCTGGAATACGCTCATCCCCAAGATTATAAAGATGTTTTAAAAGCAAACAACCTACCATCAGACGAATTGGAACACTGGGAGCTCCTTTGTCTGAATAATAAATTGAGAACTCTTTCTCAAAATAGGACCAGTCGATACTCTCTGACAAAAGAACTAACTCGTGATTCATATCAATAAAATCCTCAAGCATCGGACGAAACATATCTAACTGTTCCTTTTTCGCTAATTTTCCTATCATAATTTGCAAGTTTTTGTACTACAAAGATACTAAATCCTGCAAATATATACAACTATTTTGGAGATTATTTTATTGACTTATAGATATATAACCGCATTTTAAGGAACGACTATTTATTCAAATAAAAATCTATTTTATTGTTAGGTCTTTAAAATTTCAATTGAATGCTGAAAATTGTTTGTTTTATTTAGGGTACTTCTAAAAACTAATTTATTGAGAAATATTTTCATAAGTCGTTGATATTTATTATCTTTACAGTTTAAACAGGTAAATCAATAAAAAAATTTAAACGCCATAGAGACTACGGATTTTTCGATCAAGATATTCATTTGAGCAAATTAAGCCAACTTGGCGACCACGAACAATCACAGAATCACCGGCAACCAGAGCTTTAGCAATAGCAGTTGAAAAGTTTAATGGAGTGGAAATGGTGCCGCTGGCAGTTGAAGTCCCTGTTGGGGAAACATAGTATGTGGCTGCAGAAGTGATGAAAGAAATCGCTGAAAAAATAGCAATTAAAAAAGCTTTAGTAATATTGTTGGACATAGTAAAAGTGTGGTTTTATGTTGGTTCTTTCGTATCAGAATTCAGTATAATTTGACACTGCAAATATAATTAGGATTAGCAGGTTCTATGTGGATTTATTTACAGAAAATGTGGATAATATACAAATTAATAGCCTTTTAACTATAAAGAGAACTTTTATCGACAAAACAATTGCATTTGTATCACATCAAATGAAAATACAGGAGTTGGAAATTGGAATAAAAAAGCCAATCAGAGGTTTTTTTATTCCTGACTGGCTTTTTTTGTATTCTCAAATTTTCGTTGAAAACTTCAACTAAAAGATTGATGCTATTTTTTATTTGAGATACAATCCCTCAAATAGTTCGGATCTTGTTCGGGGGTACGCATACCGGCTACTTCCAACGCTTTCAGAACAAAAACATTCCAGGAAAAAACGCGTGTGCTTAGCCACCAACAATTAGGGGCAGTCAGATCGTAAGGTAAAAATTCATGACTGAAAGGTTCATCCGGATTTAGTGTTATTTCTGTTGTAAGCCTGTCTTTTATTCTTTTCTCAGCCGGTTTCCAGCCATGTTTCAAACCGCAAACATAACCGCAAATTTCTTCACGCATCCAACTTCCGGCATTATAATAAATTCCGTTATCCCAAAACAGATTGGGCGAAAAAGGTTTATTTTCCATAGTGAAATACAGATTTTTCGCATGAAAAATCAGTGGTGAATATCCGTTTTTAGTAGGTACTTTATCCAGGGTATTGTTCACCATTTCGGAAGTCAGAATCGGTTCGTTGAACAACCACAACGAAACAAATTCGGGTAAAAGCTCATTGAAAGTGATAACATAAGGATATGCTTTATTATCGATTAAATAACCACGTTTCTTGTCATAGAATGCACGGTAAGCGGCATTGGCTTTTTCGATAGTTTCATTCTGAACGGGCATTCCCAGTTCCTGAGCCACCCGAAGCGTCACAGCCAACATTCCCTGGTTGACTGCCAGATTTGACGTACGGTCGGGATATTCCACGCAATCATTTTGCCCCAACACAAAACGGGCACTGCAAATGCCATCGCCATCGGAATCTATTTCTTTAATAATATAATTGAATGCTTTGGTTATTTTATCCATTGGTGGTGGTGTTCCGTACTGCCGTTTATTTACCATTGCAAACCAGAGAAATTCTAGTGTCGCATCGTTTCCTTTCAATTCTTTACTACCCATCGAAGGCGTAATGATAGTACCAATGGTTCCCGCTTCATTTTGCGTGGCAGCCCATGCATTGAATATCTTTTCGCTGCTTTCTTTGTCGTATACGCCCATCTGACTCCAGAACGAATCGCGGTTGTACATATCCGGCGCATAATTGATGCTCGGAACACTCAATGGCGTAAAGTTATCGGAACTGGTAATCCACATCAGCATTTGATAACAGGCGTACAAACATTTTTCTTCGGTAGTTCCTTTGAACCGCAAGCCATCGGCAAGGTAAACCTGCGAAGCAAGACGAACATCATGAAGTGTCGGTTTAGCTGGTGCAACAAAAATAAAAGTCCGTTTAGTGTTTTTTTCACCGGCATGCAATTGATGATAGGCTCGTTCATTGGCTACCAGTTGAATCACTTCCAGATCTTTTATTTCCAATTGATAAGGTTCGCCTATCTTCAGGTTCGATGAAGCAATCAGCAGATTGGTAATTCCACCTTCCGTATTTGCCAGAAAAACGGTTTCTTCCTGTTCTGTCCATTCGGTGCTCGACGAAGGAATATTGGTTTGATAGTGAAATCCCTGAACATCGTTAGCTGAAGTTCCCTCATTTTTCCAAAGTCTGAGTGAAATCGGATGATTGGAACGATGTTTAAAACGAACTGTATAAAATCCATCGGGCAAATGGTAAGGCAGACGGAAGCCTGCCATGTCTGAACTTGCTTTTTTCCCTTTAATACTATAAATTTCTTTGTCTTTCGATACTTCCGCACCATTATACGGTTTCCAGTCAGTAATTTCAGGCGTTTTATAATTAATCTTATCCTTGGGATGATTGAAATCCGACAGTTCACCGAAGGTTAGTTTAACGAAGTTATTTCCATCCCTGCGGTCAGCTTGTGAAGCGATTCGATACAAGTTGGCATCACATATTTCCTGAATTGCCCGAAAGCCTACTCCACCTGTTGATGGACGACGACGAATATTGCGGGTCCAGAGATTACGGTTTCCGGCATCTGTCAATAGTCCTACACCCAAAGAATCTCCTATCATATATCCCGCAGCAGGATAGGATTCATGCGCCACACCGCCTTTGTTATCGGCATTATCGAAGCTCCAGAATCGTGAAGGCTTATCATTCAGATTCAAAGAAGTATTGACTGAATAATAAAGAAGAGACAAATTGGTTTGAAGTAGTTCTATTCGTTTTTCTACCACCTGATTATTTACAATTTCATAAATAACAGAAATTGACAGATCCGTTTCCAGTTTGGGCAATTTGGCAACGCCGGAAAGCGTAATAGAATTTGCCTTTTGAATAGCTTTTGTTGCTTTCCAGTTTTTTATATATTCACGTATGGAGCAATCCTCGTTTTCAACAAACAGATTCAATTCGCCGACCTTTTCCTGAGTTGATACTGGTGTTGATCCATAATACAGATCGACATAAAAACCGGAAGCCGAGTCTCCCTTTATCTTCATATTTAACTCATTTGCTGAAAGGGTGGAGAAGATGAAAAGGAATAGAATAATAAAATAATTGTGTTTGATTTTCATGAGATTAATTCTTGTATTTGTTTATTTTTACAGGAAACTCTCAAAGGTCCTTCGCACTCTTTGAGGTTTGATATGATCAGATTTCCTTCTTGATTATCTTCGCTTTGTAGCTATTCCCCGAATCAGCAGTTGCTTTTAAAAGATAAAAACCGTTTGGAATACTTATCTGAATATTTGTATTTGAATCTGTCGTCAGAAATACTTTCTTTCCAACTAAATCAAACACTTCAATTTGACTGATATTTTCACCGGTTGGCAAACTGATATGAAATTCGTTTGAAAAAGGATTTGGATAAACTTTAAATACGGTTATGATCGTATCTTCAATTCCTGCTTTTAGTTTGAAAGTCGTTGGAAGAAGACGAATGATTGACTGTGCTAAATCAGCATCATATATTCGAACTTCATCTACTGTTCCTTTAAAACTGTAATCGGAAGTTCCTTCATCTTTTCGGGCGATGGTCAGGCTTTTGGCAGTAGTTTGAATAAGTCCGGTCTGGGCTTTAAACGCAGAAAGTTTTCCATTGCGGTATAACTCCAGTGAATAGCCGGTGTAAATGCATGTAAAATGGTCGAATTTCCCGGTCTGAAGGATAGTGTCGGCATCCACATCAACTGTCGAAAGAGTGGTTTTCACCGTCCAGCGAACTTTCTTATCAGGCGTTATAGATACTTTATAACGTTCTTCCCAACTGCCATGTGAAAGAATAAATTGTTCGTTATTGGGCAAGGCGTCGGGTTTTACCCAAAAGGAAATGGCTATCTTATCCTGAAAGTTAAGTGCAGGTTCGTTGGGAGTGTAAAGATATGCAGCACTTGAAGGAAACTGATAGGCGTTGTTGGCTATTCAGTTTGCACCTGTTGTGGAAACCGCGTTGACTGAAACGGCGTGATAGGCATCCTGAGCCTGATTTTTTGTATCGCCATTGAAGGAATAATAAATAAGTGGCGTTGGTTCTGTAGTTAAGGAAAGGTCTTTCACTAAAACGGATTTGGTAAACGTTGAGGTTCCTGAACTGTTAGTGACAGTAAGTGAAATGGAATAAATGCCCGGCGAAGCGGGCAAGTTCCAGGTTGGCGTAGCGATAAGATTGTTTGTAAGGGTTCCGTCGATTGAGTTCCATGCATACGAAACATCGGGTGTATTTATTGTTGCAGTAGGAGTTAATGATGAATTGATACCGAAAGGCATAGTCGTTGAAAATGTAATGTCGTTAATAATGGGTGGGATGATTAACTTGTCTACAACAGTAATAGAAATTGGTGGCGATGTCACCGTATCTCCATTCTCGGAGACTTTGCATTTCAACTGATAATTTCCTGCCGTTCCAGGAGCTTGCCAACGATAGGTTCCTGTGTTTGTAGTTCCAACTAATACATTGTTTTGAAACCATTGGAAAGAAGGAGTTGCCGTAACCGTGTTTTCGGTAAGGCAATAGACATTCAGCGAATTCAATTTTTGTACCAGCGTGTCGGATACCGAAAAAGCCTTGATACGGATTGCATTCGTATAATTATTGTTCGAATGAAAATCAATCACATGACCGTCGATTGTTTTAAATCTTCCTTTCAATTGGGTTGTTTTTCCGGTTAGATAGATCACCAACAATTTAACGGCATCTGGATCGATATTGAAGTTGATGATACCGCTGACATTCGTTTTTAAAACGGTTTCGGAAATAGCGTCATATACATCATAATTACCGGTTGGTAGATTTATGTCAACCGTTTGTGAAGTTATGGTCGGATTGTAATACAAATAATTCGGATAGTTGTTTTCTCCTCTGAAATCAGTTTTGTTTAAGTCAATCCGGAGTATTCCTTTCACATTTGTTGAATCAATAACGGCCGCTAAATAACCAACGGCTGAGCCGCTGTACATCGATAAATCCGTTGCCGCCCAACCGCCTTTTTTCGCATCGCCCATGGCAACAGGTTGTGTTCCGTTCCAGTTTTGCTTCATCGATTCATAGGGAATGCAGGCATTTGTGTCGTATTGAGTTGACCAGGCATAACTTGCGGGTTCCTGATTAGCTTGTGGAAGGGCATTCCTGTAAAACAACCGACTGGCATTAGCCAGATTTAATATCCATTTGCCGATAGCCCGCGCATAGCGTTTGTCGTATTTGGCAACGGGCGCTAAAGCCGCAGCATGTTGAAAGCCATTCATACTAAAAGCATAATCGTCACCGCTATCGTTGGCTTCGCCTATCAATCCGGAGACATCGTATCCGTTCCAGTTCCCGACTATACAACCCCAACCCCGCAAGGTATTCAACCCCGAAGAGAAAGTCCAGTTCATCATCTTTTCAATATTGTAATTGGTGCCCTCCATAGCATTCATTCGGGCAGCTGTGGCAATTCCGTAAGGCAACTGAATTTCGTAGGATGGATTCGTTGTCCAGTTTTGAAGAAAATCCATAGAAAGTTCCGCACCTTGTAAGTATTTTGGATTATTAGTTTTATTATAAGCCTGATATAAGATCCAACCGATGGAACCGGCAGTTTCCGGTTCGGGAACACTGGTGGTATTAGGCAAGCCTGTCATTAAATTAAAAGCCCGGTAGTTCATAGAAGGGACATTCCAGGGTTGAACTTTTCCGCCTAGCTGATACAACACTTTTAATTCCATATCGGCAATAGTCGTGAATTGTGAATCGAAATCCGCATCTGCATTCGGATACAAAGCATATAGCTGATAGAAAAAAATATTGGGCATAACTTCATACAACCAATCATCACCTGTTCCTGTAGAATAACTGTTCAGATAAACATTCTGTCCATTTTTCAGATTATAAAAGTCTTTAACTTTCTGCACCCAGTTGGTATTGAAATGTGTGGTTTTATCAACCCCGACAAGTGATGCTCCAACAATAGCCGGCATGATATTAATGGCTTCGGCAGCATTCCCATGATCGGTTTGACCAATATAAGTATCCATCCGAATGGTTTTCAAAGTAGGATAATTTATACCATTGGAAGTGCTAACCTTGGTTATTGGTAAATAAGTTCCGGTCCGGCTGGTATCGAAAATAAAGTTATCGTAATCTACCGCCACCTGCTTCCAATCGCGCATGGCATAAGGAGCCGGAAGATTTGGCATCTGATCAACGCGTGGAATGGAGATTTGCTGCGCATTTATAAAGAAAAGCGAGCAAAGAAATAATATTGAAAATATTGATTTTCTTATTGTTTCTTTTTTCCGCCCCAAGCCCCTGAAGGGGATGTAAGTTAGTTTCATATCTTTATTTTTTTGATAATTTTTCCAAAGTTCAAAAACTTTGGAAAGATTAATGCAAACTGGTTTTATATATCAAAAATCCATTTGACTTTAAAACCGTATTTCCCATTAATATTTTAGCTCCGGCTGGAAGGTCATAGTTCATTTCTTTTCCAAAATTTATAATCACTGTAATTTTATCCGCTTTATAAATTCGGGTAAATTGTATGATATCACCCTCTCGTTCCAGGTTTTCATACCTCCCGTACTGTAGGGTTTTTTCATTATTCCTCAGTTCAAGCAATGCTTTGTAGGTATTCAGGATTGAACTCTTTTGTTTTAAAGCCTCCTGAACATTGACTTTCGTGTAGTCATCATTCACTTTTATCCAGGGTTTTCCTGTTGTAAAACCGGCATTCAGATTATCATCCCATTGCATGGGGCTGCGCGATTTATCCCGGTTGTGATTATTGCCTTCGGCAAGCGCTTCGGCGGACGTTTTTCCGGCATCAATTGCCAATTGATAAAAGGTTTTTCCCTGAATATCTTTTATCTCATCATAATTGTCGGCGGTGATATTTTGCATTCCTATTTCTTCTCCGTAATAAACAAAAGGAACTCCTTTGGCCGTCAGCACAAGTGCCGCCAAGGTTTTAGCCCGATCAATATTTCCTCCGGCCAGACGATTCATTAATCGGGGATTATCGTGGCTACCAAAAAACAAGGTAGGGTAATCGCTCATATTCTTTTCCATGCTTTTCAATTCTCTGAAAAGCCTTTCGACTGAAAAGGCAGGGATACTTCCGAAATTAAAATTAAATACCACATCCATCAGCTCAGGCGATTGATATTGTTTGAGTACATCTATCTGATCGTTCCCGACTTCACCGACAGTAAAGCGGTCTTTATATTCGTTGACGGTGGATTTGATAACTGCTATGGCCCGTTTCACATTGGGTTGATTGATATTATAAACAGCCTGCAGTTTACAGTCTTTCACAGGGTTATCGGTCATCATATCATCGGTATTCAGAAAATTGATGACATCGAACCGGAAACCATCCACACCCAGATCGAGCCAGTACCGGAGTACTTTTTGAATTTCTTTTACGACTACCGGATTCGACCAGTTGAGATCTGCCATGCGTACGGCAAATTTATGTAAATAATACTGATGGGTGAGTGTGTCCAATTGCCACGCTCCTCCTCCAAAAAAGGATTCCCAGTTATTGGGTTTATCTTTCCAGATATAATAATCGCGATAGGGATTGTCTTTCGATTTCCGGGATTCCTGAAACCATTTGCTATCTGTTGAAGTATGATTGACTACCATATCCATGATGACTTTTATGCCTCGCTTATGAGATTCTTTTAGAAAGTTAGTGAAATCGTCCGTATTCCCATAAACAGGATCAATCTGATAATAGTCGGCTACATCGTAACCGTTATCCACTTTAGGTGATTTCAAAAACGGGGTGAGCCAGATGCCTTTGATGCCTAATAACTGGAGATAATCCAGGCGGGTTGTCATTCCTTTAAAATCGCTTATTCCATTGCCATCGCTATCCTGAAATGAAGGCATATAGATTTGATAAAAAACAGTTTCTTTCCACCATTTTTCAGCGGTGTTCAATCTATTTGATTGAGCAGAAACGGTTATTGAAAGTAGAATTAGCAAGTATTTAATGGTATTGTGTAACATAGTTTTTGAACATAGACTAAAATTGGGCTAAAATTACTTCCTGACTGAGTCACATCAGCTTCTGACTAAACCACATAGCTTCCTGACTCAGCAACATCGCCTTCTGACTCAACCACATCACTTCCTGACAAAGTCACAAAGGCTTCTGATAAGTTTTCCATGGTTTCTGAAATAGAAACAAAGGGACCTTACTTACGAATAAGATCAAGTCCCTTTTCAGAAAAACTAATACATGTTTTTATTTATTTTCGTCTTTATACAATTTGGCAACCTGTCCGGCAGTCAAAGCGATATTATAAACTTTCAGTTCATCCATCGAGCCAACAAAACCATCCCAGTTTGCAGGTGTTTTTGCCCAAACCCAGTCCCATGTTGCATTTGCTTCAGCATAAGTTGTACAAGCTCCGATCATTAAAGGCAATGTGTTTTTATATACCCAGGCTCCTGTGCCAGTTAATCCGGGTTTCGTTGTAGCATCCCATTCCATAGTACTTGCACCATTCACATAAAAAGTCAATATTTTGGTATCCATATTCAAAGTTACCACCAAATGTGTCCATGCATTGTTTGGAGCAGATAAATCGGCTTGATTGTCTGCATCTACCCAACCATCAGCATTGGTGTGTATGGTGAAGAATGGTTTATTTTGTTCCTGTAATTGAAATTTCCATGAATTCCAATAATTATAAGACATAATGTAGTTT
>Ga0209746_1001725_pt1 | contig 10305 bp, 7 predicted proteins | sample BarGraNGADG00211_3_FD_184496 | JGI IMG/M metagenome (GOLD analysis project Ga0209746, IMG submission 184496) | Arctic peat soil microbial communities from Barrow, Alaska - Barrow Graham LP Ref core NGADG0011-211 (SPAdes) (version 2) | ecosystem: Environmental > Terrestrial > Soil > Wetlands >...
GCCGCCGCGGGCGCGAACATCGAGCCTAGCTCCATTTCCACCATGTCGGCGTCGATCATGCGCAGCAGTTCGAGCGTCTTGAGCGCCTCGTCCTCGTCGAGCCGGCTGATCGCGAAGCCGACGTGGACGATCACGTAGTCGCCGATCGCGACTTCCGGCACATACGCCAGGCAGGCTTCCTTGCGCACGCCGCCGAAGTCGATCTTACCCATGCGCAGCGGCCCGTCATCACTGATCTCGACCACCTTGCCCGGGATGCCTAGGCACATTAGATTGCTCTCCTTGTCTCCGCAGGCGGAAGCTAGGACGCGGCGGCGCGTGGCGCCGAGGCCAGACGCGCAGCCGCCACCGCAGCCTGACCGTAGCTGATTCCGCCGTCGTTCGCCGGAACCAACCGATTCGTATGAACCTCGAAGCCGTCGCCGGTAAGGCGCCGAACGAGGTTAGTCGCAAGCCACTGATTCTGGAATACGCCGCCCGAAAGGACGACCGTGCTCAGTCCGGTCGTCTTGCCGACCTCGGCGACGAACTCGCGAGTCACCGCGGCGATCGTCTCCTGGAAGCGGGCGGCGAGAAGTTCCGTGGCGGCGCTTGCGGCGCGGCCCTCGAGCAGGGCGACGATTGTCGGCCGAGGGTCGTAGACGATGAGCCCATCACGCCGAACGAGTCGGTACGGCAGCGGCTCGACACTCCCCTGCTCTGCCAGCAGTTCGAGTTCGATGGCGGCCTGGGCTTCGTACTCGGCGACGTCGCGAATGCCGAGGAGGCTCGCCGCGGCATCGAACAGGCGGCCGGCCGACGACGCCACCGGCGCATTCAGCCCGCGCGCCAGCTGCACGCGGACAACCTCGACTTCTCGGGGGTCGAGGCGGTCGAGAAAGGCGCGCGTCAGCTCTGGATCGAGCCAGTCGAATACGGAGCCTGCGCGTTCGAACGACTCGGCGGCCATGAGGTACCCGAGTGCCATGCTGTACGGCTTCTTGACCGCCAGCGCGCCACCGGGCATCGGCGCGCGGCCAAAGCGGCCGGCGCGGGCTACGATTTCAATCGGGCGATCGCCCAGGTCCGCCGGGACCGGACTCCCAAACCCGGCGACCTCGCCGGCCGCACCGATGTGCTTACGGTTCTGTCCGCAGAGGAAACGGTCCGGCGGATGAAGGCCTCCAGGATCCTGGCGGTCAAAGGGCCCGATCCCGCGCCCGGGACGACGGTCATAGGCATTCCCGTGGAGTATGTCCCCTTCTCGGAAATCAACGACGCCTGGTCCAAGGCTGACAAGGCCGAAGCCATGGCCGTCGCCGACCGCTGGATGAAAGGCGCCGCCCGGATCGAAGGCGTGAGCCGGGCCGAGATCGAGAATTCCGCGGCCATGTACCTCGGCCAGAAAGCCGTGCTGAAAAAGCACGGGGCGAACGCGATCACCATCAATTGTCTGGGAGGGTTCTACGGCGGGCATATCCATGCGTATCCCTGCCTGGGATTCCACGAGCTCAACAACGAGGGGCTGGTCGGCGGCTGCGAATGCGACGTCCCTTCGGCGGCGGCCATGGTCGCCGGCGGGATTCTGACGAACGGACGGCCGGGCTTCATCTCGGATCCGGTCATGGATTCCGCGAAGCGCCAGATCATCTATGCCCATTGCGTCGCCTCGAACAAAGTCTTCGGACCGAAGGGGCCGGCCAATCCCTACGAGATCCTGACCCACTCCGAAGACCGCCAGGGGGCCTCGATCCGATCGATCCTGCCTTCGGGCTATCTGACGACCAGTATCGAAATCTCCAACGACCGCAAGGAAATCCTTTTCCACCAGGCCAAGGCCGTGGGCAACGATCCCGACGACCGAGCCTGCCGGACGAAGCTCGCTGCCGAGCCCTTGGGCGATTTCGAAAAGCTCTACACCATGTGGGACCGCTGGGGCTGGCACCGGGTGACATTCTACGGCGACCTGAAAAAGCCGGTTTATGCGCTGGCCGACGCCCTTGGCTGGAAGGTGATCGAGGAGGCCTGATCCCGGACAGACCTTTGACTTCCTGAGGGGGGATGCTATAATAATCGCCCTCATATGGCCACCCTCAAGAAAAAGCCCAAAAACCGCGTCTGTGTCATCGGACTGGACGGCGTCCCCTATGATCTTCTCCTGGACCTGGCCAAGAAAGGGGTCATGTCCGCCATGGGGAGGATCATCGACTCGGGGCACCTCCACAAGATGAAAGCGAGCCTGCCCGAAATCTCCGCCGTCAGCTGGACCGATTTCATGACCGGGACGAACTCCGGCACGCACGGCATCTTCGGCTTCACCGACCTCAAGCCCGGGACCTACGAGCTCCGCTACCCCAATTCTCTGGACGTCAAAGCCCCGGTGTTCTGGGAGACGCTCGCCGCGAAAAACGTGAAATCGATCATCATCAACCAGCCGTCCACCTACCCCGCCTGGCCGATCAACGGCGTCCTAATCTCGGGCTTTGTGGCCGTGGAGCTCGCCAAAGCCGTCCATCCCCTTTCGCACAAAGCCGCCCTGGAACAGATGGGCTACCAGATCGACATCGACACGCTCAAGGCCCGCGAAAACACGTCCGTCCTCTGGAACGAACTCATCAAGACTCTCATGGGGCGGCAGAAGGCCCTAAACCATTTCTGGTATGAGGAGTGGGACTATTTCGAGCTCGTGCTGACCGGGACGGACCGGCTCCACCACTTCCTCTGGAGCGCGTACGAGAACCCGGCCCATCCCCACCATGAGAACTTCCTCGATTACTACCGCCAGATCGACCGCCTCATCAATAAGATCTACATTTCGTTCCGCAAGACCTCGGGGGATGAGGAGAACATCTTCTTTCTCTCCGATCACGGCTTCACGGGAATCCGGCAGGAGATCTACCTCAACGCCTGGCTGGAGAAGGAGAAATTCCTGAAATTCTCCAACAGCGCGCCCCGGGGGCTGGAGGACATCTCCCCCAAGTCCGTGGCCTTCGCCCTGGATCCGAGCCGCATCTACATCAACGCCAAGGACAAGTATCCGCAGGGCTCGGTGAAAGCGGGCGAGGCCAAGGCGATCAAAGAGGAGATCATAAGGCGGCTCGGGGCGCTCGAGTTCGAAGGACGGAAGGTCATCCGGAAGGTGTACAACGCCCGGGAAATCTATTCCGGGCCGTTCGTCTCCAAGGGGCCGGACCTGGTCGTGCTCTCCGAGCCGGGCTTCGACCTGAAAGGATCGGTCAAGAAGAAGGAGATCTTCGGCCGCACCCCCGGGCTCCAGGGCATGCACACCTGGGACGATGCCTTCTTCCTGGCCAAGCACGACTTCGGGGCCTACCTGGCGATCTCGGACCTCTCGAAGATCATCATGGATCGTTTCTGATGTCCGCCGACGTCCAAAGACGAGCGATCCATAGCCTCCGCCCGCGCCGGCGCATCGGGTCGGCGGGACGGCTCCCCAGCGCGATCCTTCTCCTGCTCGCCGCGGGAATTCCGGCGGCGGCCTACATCGGCCCGGGCGCGGGCTTCGCCTTCCTCTCCTCGTTCCTCGTCCTGTTCCTGACCTTTTTCCTCGCGATCTTCTCCTTCCTGTCCTGGCCGTTCCGGTTCCTCTTCCGCGCGATCCGCAGCAAGAAAGCCCTCCGGAAAAGCCGCGTCGATCAGGTCGTCATCGTCGGGCTGGATGGCATGGCTCCCGAGCTCGCGGAAAAGTACATGGCCGAAGGAAAGCTTCCCAACCTCGCCCGGCTCAAGGCCGAGGGCTTCTACGGCCGCCTGCAGACGACGACGCCGGCCATCTCGCCGGTGGCCTGGTCGTCCTTCATGACCGGCTCCAACCCGTCCAAGCATAACATCTTCGACTTCCTGAGCCGCGATCCCCGCACGTATCTCCCCGACCTCTCCTCGGCGCGAATCGGGAAGCCGAAACGGACGCTGTCGATCGGCAAATATCGGGTCCCGATCTCGAAGCCCGAGATCAGGGGCCTCCGCAAGAGCATCCCCTTCTGGAAGATCCTGGGGGAAAATGGGATCTTCAGCACCGTCCTCCGCGTGCCGATCACGTTCCCTCCCGAGAAGTTCCGGGGCCACCTCCTCTCGGGCATGTGCACGCCCGACCTGAAGGGCAGCCAGGGCACGTTCTCGTTCTACACCTCCGACCCGGCCAAGGTCCAGAAGCATGAGGGCGGGGTCATCTTTCCGGTGGAGGTCAAAGGCGACCGGGTCATCACTTATCTCAGCGGGCCCGAGAACACCATGCTCAAGACGCCCGAGGAGATCCGGCTGCCCCTCAAGATCGCGATCGACCGGGCGAAGGAAAGCGTCGAGATCGAGGTCTCGGGCCAAAAGCTCACGCTCGCCAAGAACACCTTCTCGCCCTGGACGCTGGTCGCGTTCCGGCCCGGCCTAGGCGTCAAGATCCGGGCCATCTGCAAGTTTTATGTCTCCTCGCTCGCGCCCCACTTCGAAATGTACGTCACGCCGCTCAACATCGATCCGGACAAGCCCGCCCTCCCGATCTCGCATCCGTTCATCTATTCGGTCTACCTGTCCAAGCTGCTGGGGAATTTCATCACCTTGGGCGAGGCCAACGACACCTGGGCCCTCAACGAAGGCGCCCTGAGCGAGAAGGCATTCCTCGAGCTCACCTATTCCAACCACAAGGAATGGGAAGGGATGCTCTTCAACGCCCTGGACAAGACGCGCAGGGGCATGGTCGTCTGCGTTTTCGAGACGACCGACAGCATTTCCCACATGTTCTGGCGCTACCTCGACAAGGACCATCCCGCGCTGAAGAAAGGGCCCGCGACCCTGAGCGACAAGGTCCTCGAGGACCTGTTCGTGAAGATGGACGAGATGATCGGCCGGGTGCGGGCCAAGATGTCGCCGCGCGGGGCCCTGTTCATCATGTCCGACCACGGCTTCAAGCCCTTCCGCCGGGGCGTGAACGTCAACTCCTGGCTCTACCGGAACGGCTATCTGGCTTTGAAGGACGGCGCCACCCGGAGCGGCGAATGGTTCAAAGGCGTGGACTGGGCCCGGACCAAGGCTTACGCCCTCGGCCTGGGCGGGATTTACGTCAACCAGAAAGGCCGCGAGGCCCAAGGGACGGTCACGCCTGGCGCGGAGGCGAACGCCCTCCGGTCCGAGCTCGCCGCGAAGCTCACCGGCCTGAAGGACGATGCCTCCGGGACGACAGCCGTCAACACCATTTACGACAAGGACGCGATTTATTCAGGGCCTTATAAGGACAATGCGCCCGACCTCATCGTGGGCTACAACGCGGGCTACCGGGCGTCCTGGGACGGCGTCACGGGCATCGTGACCGGTGCGGTCTTCGAGGACAATACGAAGGCCTGGGGCGGAGACCATTGCATCGACCCGCCGTGCGTTCCGGGCGTGCTGTTCTCGAACTTGAAGCTCGCGTCGCCGGCGCCCTCCATCATGGACCTCGCCCCGACCGTCCTGGAGCTGTTCGGCCTCGGGGCGCCCGCCCATATGGACGGCCGCTCGCTTTTGCCGGGCGCAGATGCGGCCGGGCCCTCCCTCCCGGACCCCGGAAAAAATCGACCGGCGCCTCCCCTTCCCAAAAAAGGCCGCGAAGCGCAGAATGGAGTGGGCGCTAACCGCCGGCCCGCGCCGCAAGGAAAAAGGAAATGAACCGTCGTGATTTCATAAAAACCGGAGCGGGCGCCGCCGCACTGCTCGCCCTGGGAACGCGCCCCGATGGCGTCATCCGGGCCTATGGCCAGAAAGCGACCGCAAAAAAGATCCTGGTCCTCGGCTTCGACGGCATGGACCCCCATCTCACCGACATTTGGATGAAGGAAGGCAAGCTGCCCGCATTCAAGCGCCTGGCCGCGCAGGGAGGCTTCCGGAGGCTGGGAACGAGCATCCCTCCGCAGAGCCCGGTCGCCTGGTCGAACTTCATCGCCTGGACCAACCCTGGCGGCCATGGGATCTTCGATTTCATCCACCGGGATCCGAAGTCCTACTTCCCCACGTTCTCCGCATCCGCCACGGAAGGGGCGACGAAGACGATCCGGCTCGGGAACCTGGTCTTCCCCATCAAGAGCGGCACCGTCCGGAATCTCCGCCGGGGCAAGGCGTTCTGGCAGGTGCTCGAGGAGCACGATATTCCGGCCACGGTCTTCAAGATGCCCGCCAATTACCCCCCCGTGCCCAGCCGCCAGAAGACGCTCTCGGGCATGGGGACGCCGGACCTCGAGGGCTCGTACGGGATGCTGAACTATTACACGACCGAATCCAAGTTCGTGAACGAGGACATCGGCGGAGCGCGGGTCCATCAGGTCTATGTCATCGGCAACCGGATCGAGACGAAGCTCCCGGGCCCGGTCAATTCCTTCAAGTCGGACCGGCCCGCCGCGGAAATCGATTTCAAGGTCTATCTCGATCCCCGAAACGCCGTGGCCAAGATCGCGATCCAGGGCCAGGAGTTCATCCTCCGGGAGAAGGAATGGAGCGGCTGGAAGCGGGTAAGCTTCCCGCTCATCCCCACCCAGAGCGTCGGCGGGATCTGCATGTTTTATCTCAAGGAAGTGCGCCACCAATTCAAGTTGTACGTCTCCCCGATCAACATCGACCCGGCCCGGCCGGCGCTCCCCATCTCCACGCCCGTCTCCTACGGCGAGGATCTCGAAAAGAAATTCGGCCCGTTCTTCACCAAAGGCCTTCCGGCCGACACGAGCGCCCTCGACAACGACATCCTGGATGAGGGCGAGTTCCTCCAGCAGGACGATTTCGTCCTCCAGGAAAGCCGGGCGATGCTGGACTACGAATTGGGCCGATTTGACTCGGGGCTCCTGTTCTACTACATCTCGAGCACCGACCAGCGCCAGCACATGTTCTGGCGGCTGCTCGACGACAAGCACCCCGCTTACGACCCGGTTCTGGCCCGGACGTTCGGCGGGACGATCGAGGCCACCTACCGGGAGGCCGACGCCATCCTCGACCGGGCGCTGACGAAGGTCGACAAGGAGACCGTGGTCCTGGTGATGTCCGACCACGGCTTCAATCCGTACTATCGGAGCTTCAACCTCAACACCTGGCTCCGGACGAACGGCTATCTGAAGCTCCAGAACGAATTCAAGGAGGAGGAGCTCGAGTGGCCCTTCGTCGGCACGAACTGGGCAAAGACCCGGGCCTACGGGATCGGCCTGAACGGACTGTACATCAACGAAAAGGGCCGGGAGGCCGAGGGGATCGTCGCGCCCGGCGCAGAGAAGGACGCTCTCGTCCGCGAGATCGCCCGCAAGCTTGAAGATTACCGGGACCCGATGACCGGCGACAAAGTGTTGGCCCGGGCCTACGTGGCCAGGGACGTCTACACCGGGCCGTTCGCCGGGGACGCCCCGGAAATCGTCCTGGGATTCAACCGCGGCTACCGGATCTCATTCAAGTCCCCGCTCGGCCGCGTCCCCAAGGACATCCTCGAAGTGAACAAGGCCAAATGGAGCGGCGACCACATGGGGGCGGCCGAGCTCATGCCCGGCATCCTCCTCGCGAACCGGCCGTTCGCGGCCGAAAGTCCCGCCCTCACCGACGTGACGGCGACCATCATGGACGTCTTCGATATCGAGAAGCCCCAGGAAATGATCGGCGCCTCGATTTTTAAATAGCGCCGCCGGAGGGAGAACGATATGGCCCAAGACAAGATCAAGATCGAGAAGGCTCTGCTGGACAAGGTTCGGAAATATGCGGAGATGTCCGGCTATTCGTCGGTCGAGGAATTCGTGACCCACATGCTCGAGAAGGAGCTCGCCAAGATCGAGGAAGCCGACTCCGAGGATGAGATCAAGAAGAAGCTCAAGGGACTGGGCTACATCGGCTGACGCCCCGCCATGGGAATCCTCAACGCGGTCCTCGGAACGGTTTTCGACCTCTTGGTGGGACCGTTTCGATACATGAACCCCTGGATCGCGATGATCGTCGTCTCCCTCCTGACCGGGCTCCTGATGCTCGCCGTTTTCCGTTGGACGTCAAACCAGGACGGCATCCGGAGGTCCAAGAACGCCATCAAGGCCCATCTCCTCGAACTCCGCCTCTACAAGGACAGCTTGGCCCAGCAACTCCGCTCGCAAGGCCGGGTCCTTCGGGCCAACGGCCGCTATCTCGGCCACGCCTTGAAGCCGATGCTGGTCATGATCGTGCCCGTCCTGCTCATCCTGGTCCAGATCAACCTCCGGTTCGGCTCCCGGCCGCTCGCCCTCGGCGAAACCGCGATCCTCAAGGTCAAGCTGGCGGCGGGCCACAATCCGGTCGAGACGGGGATCGTCCTCGAAGCGCCGCCGGGCATCGCGGTCGAGACGCCTCCCCTGCGGATCGAGGAGGACCGGGAGATCGACTGGCGGCTCAAGGCCGCCGCCCCGGGGGCCCACGAGCTCACGTTCCGGCTGGGCGCCGACGCCTTCACCAAGGCGGTCTTCGTCGGCGAACGCGGGCTGAGCAAGATTCCGAACCTCAAGCCGGGCCGGTCGCTCCTGGATCAGGTCTTCAATCCGGGAGAACGCCCGATCCCAAAGGGCGTGCCGGTCGAGTCCGTGGAAGTGCTCCATCCCGAGCGGCGGCTGAACCTCCTCGGCCTGCGGGTCCATTGGCTGGCCGCCTTCTTCATCCTGTCGATCGTCTTCGGCTTCGCCCTCAAGGGCGTGTTCAAGGTCGAGATCTGACCCGAGCAGCGCGCTTCTCGTCAGGGCGCGTTGAGGACATAAGGCAGGTTCTTCGACCGGAGCCGGATCGACACCCTCATCTCCCGGTCCTTGCCCTCGGGGTCTTTCTGGGGGAAGACGAGCGACAGGTCCTGGACGATCTGGATCTTCGGCGGTTCGGGATCGTCCTTTTTCTTCAGAAGGTCCTTGAGGAGATTGTAGATCGCGCTGACCGCGCGGACGATGTCGATGGAGTTCCGCATGGGATCGGGCTTGTCCCGGTTGATCCAATAGTCCGGATTCCATCCCCAGGTCAGGGTGTTGACCGGGACGTTGAGCTTCCACGAGACCGGCGTCTCGGTCTTGCGGCTCGTCATCACCAGCTCCCCGCCGACGTACATCGACAATGAAAACTCGATCGGCCGGCCTCGCGCCGCCGAAGGCGCCGGTTTCGGGAGACTGAGAGGGGACGTGACTTCGACGTCTAAGTCGATCTCTTTCTTCAGGACCAAGTTCCCGGCCTTGAGCTCGAGAAGATAGGTCCTCCGTCCCGGGTTGAGGAAGAGCTCCGAGGCGTCGAGGCCGAGGACGTTGAACCCCGATTTGAACTGCCCCGCTTCGAGGACGTTCGCCCCGAGAGAGAACTTGTAGTAGGCCTCGCCGGAGACGTCGACCACGATCGGCATGAGGCCTTGGGGGATGATCACTTCGTTGCCTACACCCTTGACCAAGGCGATTTCCGAGACGAACGGGTACCGCATCTTCCAGACGTTGAGGTAGCCGATGATGTCCGTCTGGTTGAGAAAATCTAAAAAGACGAAGCCCGAGTCCTTGGCCCGGCCAGTCTCAAAATATTCGACGATCCAGCGCGTTTCGTTGGGGATGTCGTTCTGGCGCGCGTAGGAGAAAGCCAGGATGGCCGCCGCGTCGGGCTTGTCCGCCGCTTCGAGGGTGTCGTAGGCGGGGAGCACCGCTTCGGCGACGGCCTTGTAGTTCTTCTCCCGGCTGAACAGGCGGGCGACATCGTCCCGCCACTGAGCCGCGAGCCCGCCCGCGGTCAGGGCGGCCATCAGGAGGAAGAGAAATGACCGCTTAATAGCCATATTGGAACACGAACACCATGTCCAGGGCGGATTTTGGGAAATCGGCCGGGAGCGCAGGAAACGGGCCGCTCGCCTGGAGAGCGTGGAGCGCCGCTTGGTCGAGAGCCTCGACCTTCGAAGATGTCTCGATCTCCACGGCCAGGAGGTCGCCGTTCCGGGCCATCATCACCGAGACCCGGACTTCGGCCCGGTACCCCGAGTCCTCGGCGTTGTTCAGGGTCCAGTTTTGCTGGATCCTCGTCATGACGCCCGTCGCCCACGGGACGAGATCGTATCTCGCGACGTTCAGGGTGACGCTGGCCCCGCGGCCCGGCCACTGTCCGCCGCCGCCCCCGCCGGAGCCCGATTTTCCGATGCCGATCCGGCCCGAAGGAACCATGGCCCCCGGCTCGGGCCGGAGGTACTTCGAGAAATCGATGTCCGTCCGGGTCCGGTACCGGCCGGGACGCAGGATTTCGTCGATCGATGTTTCCGCCGGTTTGGTGAGCTTCAATTGGCTGCCGAGGGGGTACGTCAGGCCGAATCCCGCCGACACTCCCTGGGAGGCGGCCCCGCCCCGT
>Ga0209746_1001726_pt1 | contig 10304 bp, 10 predicted proteins | sample BarGraNGADG00211_3_FD_184496 | JGI IMG/M metagenome (GOLD analysis project Ga0209746, IMG submission 184496) | Arctic peat soil microbial communities from Barrow, Alaska - Barrow Graham LP Ref core NGADG0011-211 (SPAdes) (version 2) | ecosystem: Environmental > Terrestrial > Soil > Wetlands >...
ATGATCCGCCGGTCGGCACGACGGCTGCTGCACCCACGGCTTGGCGACCACCAGGCCAACCACCAGCACGCCGAGCATGGCGAGCCCCGCGATCGCGGCGACGGCCAGCGCGCGCCTGGATCGACGGGGCGCCGCGCCTCCTCCGGTCACGGGCGTCTCGTTCGCCGGGAGTGTCGCCTCGGGCTCCATCCTGGTCGCTCCGTCTGGGGGTTCAGCCGCCGATCAGCCCGGCGTTCACCCGGGCGGTCTGATCCAGCTCGACGAGTGTGGCGATGTTACCGCGACTGAAGGCGAGGCCGACCCGTGGCGGGGTGCCGTCGAGGATCGCGGCCGTGAGGTCGTCCACCTCGGCGTGGTACTGATCGACCGACGCGACGTCGATCTTCCTGGAGTCGCGGCCGCGCCACATGGTCAGCGACGGCGGCGGCCCGTCCGGGGCGGGCAGGAACCCTGCCGACTCCTTGGCGGATACTCGCAAATGGCGCTTGAGCAAGATGGTAGCCTAGCTCCGAACCACGGCCGTTTAGCTAGGAAACGTGGTTCTCAGGAGGAGTCAAGCGATCATGGTCAATCGCAACGTGGCGGCGCTCCTCGCGTCCGCCGCGGTTGTTTTCGCAGCCTGTGGCGGAGGTGCGACCCCCACGCCGAGCGCCCCAGCCGCCGCGTCGGCCGCCGCCTCGGCCCCCGTGTCGGCCCCCGTGTCGCCTCCCGCCTCGGCCGCCGCGGCCGCCGGGTGCACCGTCGGCGTCTCGTGGAACAACTACCAGGAAGAGCGCTGGGCAAAGTGGGACGAGCCGGCCATCAAGGATGCGCTCAAGGCCGGCGGTGCGACCTACATCTCGAATGACGCGAAGTCGTCGGCCGAGACGCAGGCGAACAACGTCGACAACCTGATCAGCCAGGGCGCCAAGGTCATCATCATCCTGGCCCAGGACGGAACGGCCATCAAGCCGTCCGTCACCAAGGCCCTCGCCGCGGGCGTGCCGGTCATCGCGTACGACCGCCTGATCGAAGACCCGAAGGCCCTCTACCTCACGTTCGACAACAAGCTCGTGGGCAAGCTCCAGGCTCAGGCGGTCCTCGCGGTCAAGTCGAGCGGGAACTTCGCGATCATCAAGGGCAACAAGGCTGACGCCAACGCCGACTTCCTTCGGAGCGGCATGGTCGAGGTCGGTATCCCCGATGTCGGCAAGACCGACCCGGCTGGCAAGATCGTCCTCGTCGGCGAGACGTACACCGACAACTGGGATCCCGCCAACGCCCAGAAGGAGATGGAGCAGATCCTGACGGCGAACAACAACAAGATTGACGCCGTCATCTCCGAGAACGACGGCATGGCCGGTGGCGTCATCGCCGCCCTCAAGGCCGTCGGCCTCGCAGGCACGGTCCCGGTCTCCGGCCAGGACGGCGACCTCCCCGCCCTCAACCGGATCGCTCTTGGCACCCAGACGGTCGACGTCTGGAAGGATGCCCGCCTGCTCGGCAAGGCCGCCGGCGATGCCGCGGTCCAGCTGTGCGCCAACCCCGACATCACCAAGGTGGCCGGCACCGCGCCGTTCACGAGCCCCGGCGGCAACACGCTGACGTCCCAGCTGCTGACGCCGCAGGCGATCACCAAGGACAACCTGAACGTCGTCCTCGACGCAAAGTGGATCGACAAGGCCACGCTGTGCCAGGGCGTTACGGCGGGTTCCGTCGCCGCCTGCAACTAGCGGGCTGACGATCACTCGCGCTTGATGCGCCCCGCCCGCGGCATGCCGGGGGCGGGGCGTTCCCACATCCATTCACGGGCAGATGAGGCTCGGCGATGACTGAGGCGACAGGCACGGTCCCGGAGTCAACCCGCGAGCAGGCGCCGCGCTCCCTGCGCGGGCTGCTTCAAGCTCTGAATCTCGACACGCGCCTGCTCGGCATGGTCGGCGCCCTGGCGGTCATCTGGATCGGCTTCCAGATCCTGTCGGGCCTGACCGGCCCCAAGCACGATATCTTCTCGGGGACGTTCCTCACGCCCGTCAACCTCTACAACCTGGCCCAGCAGAGCGTGTCCGTCGGGATCATGGCTACCGGCATGGTCCTGGTCATCGTGTCGCGCAACATCGACCTGTCGATCGGCTCGATCCTCGGGTTGACCGGCTACACGATGGCGATGGTCCAGGTCATCTGGATCCCCAAGTCGCTCGGTCTCGGGTTCGACCAGCCGTACACGTGGATCATCGCCCTGGCGATCGGGATCGCGCTCGGGGCCGCCATCGGCGCCTTCCAGGGCTTCCTCATCGCGTACGGGAAGGTGCCGGCGTTCATCGTCACCCTCGGCGGCCTGCTCGTCTGGCGCGGCCTCGTGTTCGAAGAGCAGCAGGGCCAGACGATCTCGCCGCTCGACAAGACGTTCCAGCTGCTCGGAGGCAGCCCGACCGCATCCCTTGGCGACGTGGCGAGCTGGATCCTCGGCGTTCTCGCCTGCGCCGGCATCGTCTATACGCTGATCGCGACGCGGCGGAAACGGCGGAAGTACGGGTTCCCCGTCCGCCCGACGTGGGCCCTCGCCGTCCTCGTGGCGCTGGGCTGCCTCGCCATCCTCGGCTTCGTCTGGATCATGAACAGCTACGCGTGGCCGCCCGGGCTCGCCACGCAGTACGCGCACGACCATGGCATCACCCAGCCGCCCGGTGGACTCCAGATCGCGACCGGCATCGCCTACCCGGTGATCATCCTGATCGGGGTCACCCTGGTGATGACGTATATCACCACTCGCCGCCGGTTTGGGCGGTACGTGTTCGCGATCGGCGGCAACCCTGACGCCGCCGAGCTGGGCGGCATCAACGTCCGCCGGACCATCATGCTGACGTTCGTCCTTATCGGCGTCCTCGCCGCCATCAGCGGCGCGGTGCAGTCGGCGCGACTCCAGGCCGCGGTCACGAGCCTCGGGACGCAGGCGGAGCTGGACGTGATCGCCGCGGCCGTCATCGGCGGCACATCGTTCTCGGGTGGCATCGGGACGATCCCCGGCGCTGTCCTCGGTGCCGTGGTCATGCAGTCGCTGCGGTCCGGGATGCTGCTGCTCAGGGTGGATTCCCCGATCCAGGACATCGTGGTCGGCGTGGTGCTCGTCTCGGCGATCGCCTTCGACACCTACGTCCGCGGGCGGAGCGCACGATGAGCGAGGGCGCTATGAGTGCCGACAGGGTCACCAGGGTCGACTCGGCAGCCGCGCAGGCCGGGGCACCGCTCGTCGAGATGCGCGATATCCGCATCGCGTTCGGTGGCGTGCACGCCGTGGAAGACGTCACCGTCGATCTGTACGCGGGCGAGGTCGTGGGCCTCGTCGGCGGCAACGGCGCTGGGAAGTCCACGCTCATGCGGGCGCTCTCGGGGGCGCATCCACCCGACTCCGGGGAAATCCTCGTGGACGGCCAGGTCGTCCCGATCACGAACCCGCGCGATGCCAAGGCGCTGGGCATCGAGACGATCTACCAGACGCTCGCCCTCGCCGACAACATCGATGCCGCCGGCAACATGTTCCTGGGCCGCGAGCTGCGGACGCGAATCGGCGCCCTTGACGACGACGCCATGGAATCGGCGACCCGCAAGGTCATCGGCCGCCTCAACCCGCGGTTCAAGGCATTCAAGCGGTCGGTGATGTCGCTCTCCGGCGGCCAGCGCCAGTCCGTGGCCATCGCCCGCGCTGTCCACTTCAACGCCCGCATCCTGATCATGGACGAGCCGACGGCCGCGCTCGGCCCGGCCGAGACCGTCCAGGTCCGGAACTTGATCAAGCAGCTCAAGAGTGAGGGGATCGGGATCTTCCTGATCAGCCACGACATCCACGACGTGTTCGACCTGTCGGACCGCATCAGCGTGATGCTCCATGGGAAGCTGGTCGGGACCGTCCGCAAGGCCGACGTCACGACCGACGAGGTCCTGGCCATGATCATCATGGGCAAGCTGCCGAGTGAGGTCTCGGAGAAGGATCTGGCCGAACTCCATCGCTGACGGCGCGCAGGCGTCCGGGGCCCGCACGTCAGTCGGGGCGCGAACCGGCGGGTCGAACGGGCGCGCCGGGCCCGACTCCGGTAACCGTTGATTCGCCCGCGGGGTCTCGGGCTACAGCCGGTGGAACGTCGGGGCCAGGGCGGGGTACAGCTCCCGATAGATCGAGTGCGCCTCGCGGTAGGCCGCGGCATCCGGGCCGGGTGCGGCCGTGGGCGTCGCGGTGACGAGCGCCGCGGCAGCGGCCTCGACCGTCGCGAACCAGCCGGCGCCGACCATTGCCAGGAGGGCGGCGCCATAGGCGGCGCCCTCTGATGTGTTGACCGTCGCGATCTCGGCCTCCAGGACGTCCGCGAGGATCTGGCGCCAGAGCGGGCTCACCGTTCCGCCGCCCGACGCCCTGATCTGGGCCGGGGCGGGCATGCCGGCCTCGACCATGAGGTCGAGTCCGTCGCGCAGGCCGAACGCGACGCCCTCGAGAACGGCCCGGGTCAGGTGCCGCCGATCGTGGACGAGGGTGAGCCCGACGAACGCGCCACGCGCGAGCGGGTCCGGGTGCGGGCTGCGCTCGCCGGACAGGTAGGGAAGGAAGAACAGCCCCTCGCTGCCGACGGGCGCGTCGCCCGCGATCGCAACCAGGTCGGCGAATTCCGCCTCGGGCGCCAGCGCGTCCCGGAACCAGCGCAGGCTTCCCGCCGCAGAGAGCATCACGGACATGAAGTGCCAGCGCTCGGGGACGGCATGGCAGAACGCATGGACGCGCCCGTGCGGCTCGTACAGGGGTCGGTCGGTCGTCGCGAACACGACGCCGGACGTCCCGAGCGAGAGCGCCATCGTGCCGGGGACCACCGCGCCGACGCCCACCGCGTTCGCCGCCTGGTCGCCGCCCCCGGCCACGACCGGCGTCCCGGGTCGCAGGCCGGTGATTGCGGCCGCTTCGCCGGAGACGACCCCCGTGACCTCCGGGCCTTCCCAGGTCCTCGGCATCCATGTCGGATCGATCTCGAGGGCGTCGAGGACCTCGCTCGACCAGTCCCGCGCCGCCAGGTCGAACAGCAGCGTGCCGGCGCCGTCCGCCTTGTCCACGGCGTACTCGCCGGTCAGCCGGAGGCGAACGTAGTCCTTGGGGAGGAGCACATGGGCGATCCGTCGCCAGACATCTGGCTCGTGATCGCGAACCCAGACCAGCTTCGGTGCCGTGAAACCGGTGAGGGCGTCGTTGCCGGTGATCTCCACGAGGCGCTCGGCGCCGACGGCCTGCCGAATCGCGTCGCACTCGAGGCCCGTCCGCTGGTCGTTCCACAGGATGGCCGGGCGCAGCACCTCGCCTGCCCCGTCAAGCAGGACGGCGCCATGCATCTGGCCGGTAAGGCCGATCGCGACCACGTCGCCGGCCGGCACGCCCGACGAGGCGAGCACGGACCGGATTGCCGCGACCGCACCGTCCCACCAGAGGGCCGGTTCCTGCTCGCTCCAGAGCGGCCGCGGCACATCGAAGCCGTAGCTCGCCGCCCCCACTCCGATCACGGCCCCTGCCTGGTCGACCAGGATGGCTTTTGTCGCAGTGGTCGAGGCGTCGATCCCCAGGACGTGGCCCATCGCGGGTCAGCCGGCCGTGCCGGAGGCCCTGTCGACCGACCAGATGGCCTGGTTGACGACGCTCTCGAGCAGCTCCTGGCGGCCGCTGACCGGGTGCGGGTCGATCTCCCCCGACTCGACCTTCGCAGCGAGATCCGCAAGGGTCACGTTGCCGCCGAGGATCGCGGTCCCGAGGTCCTCCTTCCAACCTGCATAGCGCGCCTCGACCATCCCGGCGAGCGTGCCCTGCTCGAGCATGTTCGCGGCGACCAGGAGCGCGCGGGCGAGGGTGTCGATCCCGCCGATGTGGGCATGGAAGAGGTCGGTCCGGTGCAGGCTCTGGCGGCGCAGCTTGGCGTCGAAATTGAAGCCGCCCGTCGTGAAGCCGCCGCCCTTGAGGATCTCGTAGAGCGGCAGCGCCAGGTCCTCGACCGAGTTCGGGAACTGGTCCGTGTCCCAGCCGTTCTGGGGATCGCCACGGTTGGCGTCGATGCTCCCGAACATCCCTGTGGCGAACGCGTAGGCGACCTCGTGGTGGAAGCTGTGCCCGGCGAGCGTCGCGTGGTTGGCCTCGATGTTCAGGCAGTACTCGCCGTCGAGCCCGTTGCGGACGAGGAAGCCGTGAACGGTCGCGGAGTCGAAGTCGTACTGGTGCTTCGTCGGCTCCATCGGCTTGGGCTCGATGAGGAGCGTTCCCTTGAACCCGATCTTGTGCTTGTGCTCGGCTACCAGGTGCAGGAAGCGGGCCAGCTGGTCGCCCTCCCGGCGCAGGTCCGTGTTGAGGAGCGTGTCGTACCCTTCGCGACCGCCCCACAGGACATAGTTGACCCCGCCCAGGCGCTGGGTCACCTCGAGCATGTTCTTCACCTGGGCCGCGGCGTAGGCGAAGACTTCCGGGTCGGGGTTGGTCGCCGCCCCGGCCGCGTAGCGCGGATGGCTGAACAGGTTCGCCGTCCCCCAGAGGAGCTTGACGCCCGTCCGGGCCATGTGGGCCTCGGCCAGGTCGATCATCGCGTCGAGGTTGGCCTGCGTCTCGGCGAAGGTCCGGCCCTCGGGCGCGATGTCCCGATCGTGGAAGCAGTAGAACGGGACGCCGAGCTTGGCGAGGAACTCGAAGGCCGCATCGAGCTTCGCGCGGGCGGCGATCATCGGATCGAGGCGGGGGTCGAGCCACGGCCGGTCGAAGGTGCCTGAGCCGAACACGTCCGAGCCGGCCCAGGCGAACGAGTGCCACAGGCAGACCGCGATCCGGAGGTGGTCCTCCATCCGCTTGCCCAGCACGAGCCGATCGGGGTCGTACACCTTGTAGGCCAGCAGATCCGTCGAGTCAAGCCCGCCGAAGCGGATCGGCTCCGTGACCTCAGAGAAGAAAACTTCGCCCACGACCCGTCCTCCTGCACCCGCTCCAGATCTGTCGCGGCCCCGAGAAGAGACCGACGAACTCTCCGTGCGATCGTACTACGCGCATTTGTGCGAGGGGACACTGGTTGGCGTGTGCCGCACGGGTTGCGACGGATCGGGGCCCGGCGGCGAGTCCCGCGGTGATAGTCCGCGCCGGACCCACGAGAGATCGTCCGCGCCGGTCGTTCCCGGGCGCCGTACACTCGACCCGCCGACCCGCACGAGGATCCCGCCGATGCCCCAGCTGCACCTCCGCGCCGAACCGGGCGATTACGCGCCGATCGTCCTCCTGCCCGGCGATCCGAACCGGGCGACCGCGATCGCCTCCCTCTTCGACGGCGGCCTGGACGGGACGCGGCGGGTCAACGACCACCGCCTGATGTACGGGTACACGGGCACCTACCGCGGCGTGCCGATCAGCGTCCAGACGACCGGCATGGGCGCCCCAGCGACGGCGATCGTGGTGGAGGAGCTCCTCCGCCTCGGCGCGCGACGACTCGTCCGCGTCGGGACGTGCGGAGGGATCGGGCGTGGCATCCGCACCGGCGAGCTGGTGATCGCCACGGCGGCCTCGTCGTTCGACGGCACCACGGCCGCCTACCTCCACGGGGAGCCCTATGCGCCGGCCGCCGACTTCGTACTCACCCGGGCGCTAGTCGACGCGGCCGAGGCCGAGGGCGCCGCATACCACGTCGGTCCGATCTGCACGGTGGATGTCTTCTACAACCCGGACGCCGACTACTTCAGCCGGTGGGCGGCAAGGGGCGTGCTCGCGTTCGAGATGGAGAGCTCCGCGCTCTTCTATCTCGCGGCCCGGGCGCACGCGGCCGGTGACGACGTGCGAGCGGCGACCATCCTGACCGTGAGCGACGTCCTGGGCCCGAACGTGACCTCGGAGGACTCCTACCTCCCGCTCGACGAGCTGGAGCGGCGGACGGCGACGACCATCCGGGTCGCCCTGGCGGCGGCGACCGCGCCGGCCGTCACGGCCGGGCTCTGAGCGTCGCCCGGGGGACGCCGGCGCCGTTCCCGGTGCTCGTCAACCTGCGGGCGATCGGCGTCTCGTACGCATGGTTCCGCGAGCAGTCCCGGCGCCTGGAGGCCGCGGGCTACGACGGCGTCGCGATCTGGGACCACTTCGTCAGCCGGGGAGTCCGGCGCGATCCCGTCCTCGAGTGCTGGACGACGCTCGCGGCGCTGGCCGGGAGCACGAGCCGACTCCGCCTCATGACGTTCGTCCTCAACGTGATGAACCGGCCGCCGGCGGTGGTCGCCCGGATGGCGGCCACGCTCCAGGAGGCCAGCGGCGGCCGCCTCGTGCTGGGGATCGGCATCGGCGGGCATCCGGCGGAGCATCTCGCCTACGGGATCCCGTTCCCGGCGGCGCCCGAACGGGTCGCGCGGCTGGAGGAGGCGGTGGCGGTCCTCCGCGCGCTCTGGGCCGGTGGCCCGGTGAGCCGCGAGTCGCGGTTCTACCCGCTCCGCGACGCGTACGCGTTCCCGATCCCGGAGCCGGCCCCGCCGATCATCGTGGGCGGCGAATCGGCGCCCGGCGCCGCACTCGCCGGGCGGATCGGCGACGGCTGGACGGTGCCCGCGCCATTGCTCGCGGAGCACCTGCCCGTCTACCTCGAGGCGCTCGCCGGCATCGGGCGCGACCGGTCCACGACGAGCGTCATCGCGGCGTTCGACCTCGGGAAGGGCGAATCGCTGGCCGGCAGCTCGTGGGTGGAGGATCCCGCCGGCACGGCCTTGCGCTGGCGGGCGGCCGGCGCCGACGGCGCGGTGGTCGGCGTGCGCACCACCAACGACGTCGACCTCCTGGTGGCGGCCGCTTCCCGGCGCTGACCTGACGCGCGTGGGAAGATCGCGAGCGTGATGACGATTTCCGGCTCCGACCGCTCCGCCGCTCCCGCGCCGACCCACGGCTGCATCCGCTGCGGCGCGCCCATCCCGCTCGCGGAGGCGCTCTGCGCGGCGTGCAACCCCGGCGGACTGGAGCAGCCGGCCGCCTCGCAGGCCCACGGGACAGTCTTCGCGGGGATCGCGCTGGCAGTCGTCGCGATGCTCGTGGGTGCCACGCTCCTCATCGGTGGCGTCGGCCCATTCACCGGGCGGTTGACCACCGCGTCGCCGGTGGGTGGGGGACTGATGCTGACGCTCGAGGTCACGAACGCAGGCCGCCGTGACGGCCCGGCGACGTGCCGGGTCTGGGACCCGGCGTACCTGGGCAGCCCGCCCGTCGAGACCTACGTCCGGACCCCGCCGATCCCCGCCGGCGGAACGTTGACGTTCGAGCAGCGCGTGGCCGATCTCGGGACCGAGGCGCGGGCGTTCGCCGTGGACTGCTCCCGATGACTGCCGCGCTGCCCGCCATCGAGGCCGCGATGTCGACCGGCCGTTGGGGCGTGGAGCTCGCCGCTGCCATCGAGCTCGCGCAGTCGGCCGGCCGCCTCGTCGCCGCTCGCTACGAGGACAGCGGCCCCGTCGCGTACAAGGGCGCGCGCGACATCGTGACCGAGGTGGACCATGCCGCCGAGGCGCTCATCCGGGCCGGCATTGCCGAACGGTTCCCGGCCGACGCGTTCTACGGCGAGGAGTCCGGCCGGGACGCGACGGTTGCGGCGCGTGTCTGGGTCTGCGACCCGGTCGACGGCACCATCAACTATGCCAACGGCCTGCCGTTCTTCTGTGTCTCGCTGGCGCTCGTGGCAGATGGTCGGCCGGTCGTCGGCGCCGTCCACGATCCGCTCCGGCGGGAGACCTTCGCGGCCGCCGCCGATGGCCCGGCGACGCTCGACGATCGCCAGGTCCGCGCCTCGGCCAAGGGACGGCTGTCCGACGTGGTGATGGCGCTCGCCGTGGGCGGCCGTGCGCCGGCCCGGCGGATTGCCCGCGTGCGCCACGAGATCCGCGTCTCGCGCACGATGGGCTCCGCAGCGCTCTCGCTGGCATACGTCGCGAATGGCCGCTTCGACGCCTTCAGCCAGACCGACGGGCTCTCGGCGTGGGACGTGGCCGCGGCCGGCTTCATCGCGGAGCGGGCGGGCGCCGTTGTCACGGACCTCGACGGCGGGCCCTGGTTCGACCTCGGGGCACCCACCGGCGGCATCGGCATCCTTGCCGCGCCCGCGCGCCACCATGCTCGCCTGCTGGCCCTGCTCCGCGAGGCGAAGCGCGCAGCGCCCGTCCGTCGCTCAGCCGGCCTGCCGCCAGCGGTGCGGCCGCCCCAGGAGACCCGGTAGCCCCCAGCGTTCGCAGAAGGCCGGCCAGGCCTCCGGGTCGGCGCCCTGCCACCGCAATGCGTCGGGGCCCGGCGTCTCCAGCGGCACGTCCGT
>Ga0209746_1001727_pt1 | contig 10300 bp, 10 predicted proteins | sample BarGraNGADG00211_3_FD_184496 | JGI IMG/M metagenome (GOLD analysis project Ga0209746, IMG submission 184496) | Arctic peat soil microbial communities from Barrow, Alaska - Barrow Graham LP Ref core NGADG0011-211 (SPAdes) (version 2) | ecosystem: Environmental > Terrestrial > Soil > Wetlands >...
GCAGTGGCGGTGTGGCGCTAACTTCAGCCGAGTTTGGGCTTTCACCGCCGGCATTGGATGCTGAAACGACATAGTAATAGGTCGTTCCGTTCATGACATTAGTGTCGGTATAGCTGGTGGCGGTGGTGCTGGCAATGGTTGTTTCGCTGCCGCTGGATGTGGAGCGTTTTACGTTGTAATTAGTTGCGCCGACAACCGTGGACCAAGTCAAAGTCACCTGCCCGTAGTTTGTGGTGACAGTCAAGATAGTGGGTGCCGCCGGCGGCGAGGGCGGCGGCGTAGTCAAACCGGTGCCCGTGACCGCGCGGATGATGTGGTAATAATCTTCCGTGACGTAAATCGTGCCGTTGGGCGCGAAGGCTACACCGTTAGGCAAACGCGCCGCGACCCCGCCCATTTGATCCGGAACCTTGACCGTCCCATCCACAAAACCGGGATACGGGCTGACCCAGTAATTGGATTTAACACCGTAGAGATTGGTCACGACACCGTTGGCCAGAACGGCCTTGACCCGGTGGTTGCCGTAGTCGCTGACAATCATGGTTCCATCGCCCGCCTCGGCCACGCCGGTGGGCTGGAAAAGTTTAGCGATGTTGCTGGGGGCGATGTTGTTCGCGGTAATGAAGTCGCCCGCGCCGTGAAATCCAGCATTGGTGGTGACGATGCCGCTGGTGGGGTTAATGAGCAAAATCCCGTTGCGCCCGGTGTCACAAACGGCCAGCAGCCCGTTGTGTTTGACGACGATGCCCGACAACGAAGCGCCCAGAGCGGTGATGGTGGCGACGACGTTGCTGACACCGTTCGGCGCAATCTTGAACACCCGGTTGCCCGCCGTTACAAAAATGTCGCCAAAGGTATCCAGCGCAATGCCGCCGGCGCTGGTCAAATGGGAGATGTTGGTGGCAATCAATTCGCCGGTATAGTCGAATTCCAAAACGTAACCGTTGGCACCATTGCCGCGATTGAGGACAAAAACATTGTAGGAATTGTCCAATGCGACTCCCACCGGCTTGTTGAAGAGGTTGGTCACAACATTGGGGCCGACCAGCGTGAGCATTGAGCCCGCATAATTGATGTCAAATTGAAGCAGGCGAACCGCGTTATTGTCGCGGTCGGCCACATAGAGAAAGTTGCCAGTGCTATCAATCGCCAGGCCGCAAGGCGTGTGGTATTCCGCATCCAAGGTGATGTCACCGTTCACATAACCGGCGCCGAAAGGGTAGCCGATGTTGGGGCCACCGCTCACCCAATTTACGGTGGGGCTGGCAAAAAGATTGACGGCGGCAAGCATCAGCGCTGTCGTTGCAATGATGCCGCGCGCCCTCACGTCAAAATACGTTCGTCTGGCGGCTTGCCACACACGGTTGAGAGTTGCGGTTTTCATAAACAAAAAACTTCAGGTATTTGCAGTCGCAAGTTTACTGGCTGTTGGCGGACGACTTTTGGAACAGATTGCTCCAATCCGGTTTGGTGCTATCCCACGAGGAATTGGGATTGAACATGACAGGCGTTTTGGCGTCCGGCCGGGATTTGAGAAAATCCGTTGCGGCCGGTTGAAAATCCGTGTCTTTAAGCACCGTCGGGGTGATGAAAATTATGAGGTTATGCTTTTCCGTTTTTTTGGTTGCGCTGCGGAAGGCATAGCCGAGTCCCGGAATATCGCCGAGAATAGGAACCTTGGTGGTGGTGGAAATAGGATTGTCGCTGACCAGGCCGCCCATGACCAGAGTATTGGAATCAGGAATCAGGACTTGGGTTTCCACCCGGCGTGAATCAAACATAGGGGGAGTGAACAACAGACTGCCAATGGTCTGGCTGTCCTTTCCTGCGGAGGAAGATATTTCAGGAATAACTTTAAGCCAGATGTAATCATTGGCCAAAATGCGTGGAGTCACTTCCAGGATGGTTCCAAGATTGGAATAGCTGATGGAAGAGCCACCCGGCGTAAGAGGCGTGCTAGCGATGACGTTGATAATCGGCTGGGCGCGCGTGACAGCAATATGCGCGGACTGATTGTCCAGCGTCACAAGGCTCGGATCAGATATGAATTGCGCGTCGGCGGAAGAATTCAAAAACGAAATCACGGCCGACAGGCCATCGGCATTAAGAAATCCAATGCCAGGCGTAAAGCCGCCAAGTGTATTCCACGACAGGCCACCGGGCTGGTTCGCAGGTTGAGGCTGTGAGTTCAGGGTGGCCGTCGAGCTTGAGCCAGGAGTGGTAGTGATGGTGTGTCCGCCAAAAGTTGTTGTTATGGGCGTGCCAGGAATCGTAGTTGACAATTGCGACGGTGGTTTTGGGGTGGTAGCTAAAGAACCCGGCGTGCCTTGCTGATTTCCTGATTGCAGAACTCCATTGCCGAAGCTGATCTGTTGAGCAGCAAGCGTTTTTGTCCAATCAATGCCCTTGCTCGTTTGTGGAGTGCTGGTGATTTCGACGAAATGAGCCTGAATCAACACCTGCCGGGTGGGTTTATCAAGCTGGTTGACGAGCGTGTCCACGGACAGTTGTTCGGGATCAGTGGCCACGACAATCAACTGGCTCGTGCGGCTGTCCGCCAAAACCTTGCTGCGCTTGTCGGTCAACGCGGCCTGCACGCTGTCCACCATGTTCGAGGTGCTGCAGTTTTTCAATTGGATGACACGGGTGATGAGCGGCGGCAGTGCCAGCGGGTCTTTCTGGGTGATCCGGTCAATGCCCGTTTTCTTGTCGCGGATCAACTGCAAGTTGTAGTTGTCGAGCAACGCGAGCATGGCATTTTCGGCCGAGATGTTTTCCCACCGGATGGACAATGTCGGGTCAACCCGGACTTGGCCGCTGGCGTCCGGCTGGCCGAAGCCGATTTTCGGGTCGAGCATGTAATTGATGCCGGCCCGGCGCGCGAGGCTCTCGATGGCGACGGTGAGGGCGGTGTCGGAAAATTGAATCAACGGAATGCCTAGGCCGGCCTCGGCCGCCGGGGCAGGGCTGCCAGCAACCGGCACACCATTAGTGGCGGCCTCCAGGATCACCGTCGCGTTGGTGATGACGACGGTCGGCGGAATTTGATTTGTCGTTTCCGTGACAACATTGTTGGTCGTGGTGACGGCAACAACTATTGGCGGATTGTTGGTGTCAACCGGCTGGCCGTCCGGGGTGGCGTTGGTTTGCGCGTGGGCGACCAGCAGGCTGGCCAGTCCGGCGAGCAGGATGTTGCAGGCGATTTTTTTCATGGCTCAATTTGTGTTTTTTTTCTGGTGCGGCTTCGAATTAAATTTTGTCTTTCAATCAACTGTTATTTTTATTTTGAAATCATTGCGTTTTGAAATTGAGTTCGTGTTTCTGGCCGTTGATGTCAATCACCACGACATTGGACCGGATTTCCAGGCAGCGGATATGAACCCGGCCACCGGTGGTTTTGACATCCCCCTCGTCGCCCACGGCGAAGGTGTGGTTGTTGATGATGACCAGTGCGCCCTTGGCATCACGGTAGAAACCTTTGACGGCCAGGGAACTGATTTCAACCGTTTTGCTACTGATCACGGCCAATTGAAATACGCGGCTTGATTCAGGAAAAAACGGATCGCGTCCCTCTCCGGCATTGGTGGGCACGGCAAATACTGAACGGGCCGGAGGCGCCTTGACGATCGAATTAGTTGGCGCTGCGCCATAGGCTGGACCGGCCGCAACCAAGGCCAGAAAAACCATCAATGAATAGAGGAGGCAGGTTTTCACAGGGTATCAAGGGTTTGGTTTGACCAGCGTGACCACGTCCATATGAAAGTTTAAACGTTCCGTGGCTTCTCCGGCCGCGCTATTGGCCGGCTCGATTGACAGATTGAGCAGCCGCATATGCGGGAAGTTGTTTTCAAAGTCGGAAACGAATTTGCCCAGATCATGATAATAGGCGGTGCCGTTCAGGCTAAGCTTGACCTGCCGGTAGGGAAAACCAGCGAGTAGATCCACATCGCTTAACACTCCCTGGCCGATGCTGGGTATGTCCACATGATATGAGGATTTAAACCGGCGGAGAGTGTCATAGGTCCAGGCCGAGATGTCACCGGTGGCAATGTCTTCTTCGGCGAGGTTGAGCTGCCGGGAAATTTCGTCCAACTTTTTGCCGGTGGCATCTTTCTGCTTGATGATGTCTTTGATTTTTTGAAGCTCGGCCTGCTTGCCGCTGGTTCCAGCGTCCAGTTTGCGGATTTCATTGTTCTGCGGGCTGATTAAAAACAGATAGACCGTGCCAATCAAGGCCACCGTGACGAAAATCACCAGGATCAACTGGTTGCGTTTGGCTGGGGGCAGGCGTTTCATTGGGTTTTATCGGAAAAACGACATTCCAGGGTGAAGAGCACAAAAGGCTTGCCGTCCAGCGAGGATTGCAGCGCCGAGGGGGTGCCGGCCAGACGCACCCCGTTGGTCTGGTTCAGATTGGATTTGAAAAAGCTATGACTGGTCACCGCATCCTTGTAACGGTTGACCTGATCGCCAGCGTTTTGGCTGAAATCTTTGGCATCAATCGTCAGAATAATTCGCTCGGTTGAGGATCCTGGACGCCCCGCCACCACGCCGAAACTGTTGGTTTTTGGTGCCGAACCGGACGTGACGATGTAACTTTGCTCCAGCCGCAACCGGGTCAACTGCACGTTGGGAACATGGATTTGCTGCACGGCGTTCAGCAGGGTTCCCTGAAAAAAGCGGGCTTCGCTGAATTTTTGCAGGGCTTCAATCCGTCGCTGGCCTTCGGAAACTTTTTTCAGGTTGCTTTGCACCTGGCTGAATTCATTGGTGCGGCTTTGGATTTCGCTCTGAATCTGGTTGAGCGTTCTTTGGGACAGCAAGTAGGTCAGCCATACTGAACTGAACCACGCCAGCGAAAACACGACGAGCAATGCGCCCACATAAATGGCCTGCTTCACCGGATCGCGCCGGCGAAAATCCTCTTCCGCCAATGCCTCCGCCAGTAAATTTATTCTTATAGGCATAGTTCAAAAAGCCGCCAGCGCGGTCCCGATGGCCACCGTCAGTAGCGGGGCAATGTGATCCACTTCCACCGCCTGCTGACCGGGCAAGGCCAGTTGCAAAAAGCCGGTGGGGTTCCAGGTTTTACATTCCGCGAGCAATTCTGCGTGCAGCATCTGGATGATCATTTCCGACCGCGCCGAACCGCCGCTGACATAGACCTGCGTGACGGGACGGTCTTGTTGATGTTCAAAGAAATCCAAGGAAGCCCGGATTTCCCGGCCGAGCGGGACGACCTGCATCTGCAAGTCGGATTCCACTTCCGGGGCCATGCCCACTTTGATGCCTTCCGCTTCCGCATAGCTGATGCTCATGGCTTCCGCCAGGCCGGCGGTCAACTGGTCGCCACCGAGATTGATCATGCGGTTCAACGCCAGTTCGCCGCGATCCAGAACCGACACGGAACTGTGCTTGAAGCCGATGTCAACCAAAGCGACGGTTTCCTTCGCGTAAACTTCCGGCAACGCCTGTTCAAAGGCGTTGATCGGCCCGATCAATCCGGGGATCATCCCGTCCATCGTCAGGCTCGCGATATTGGCAGCCCGCATAAAATCAGCCACCAGTTGTTGCTTCGCGGCCGCGACCACGACTTTTAATTTCGGGGTCGCAGTTCCCGCCCGGGTCGCCTCGGCATTTTTCCCCGGGGTCGGCAGTTGGCGGGGCGGCAGGATGTAGCAATCAAACGCATAGTTCGGCAGGTCTTGCTGGAGATAACCCTTATGGTTGACCTTGAGGATGTGCCGCATCTCGTCCAAGGGAATCTGCGGCATTTCCACCTGCCGCACCAGCGCATCATTCAAGCCCACCGCCACCGTGATAAATTTAGTCGTGTTTCCCAAAGCATCCGCCACCGAACGCAAATGGTCGGCCAGCAGTTCGGGTGAGATTTTTTTCTCGAAAATCGGCGCGTCAAAAAGGGCATACCGGGTCAGGGCGAGAATTTCGCCCCGTCGCTCAATCAAAACCGCCTTGGTCGTCCGGCTGCCCAGATCAATGGCAATGATTTGGGCGCGTTTTTTTCTCGAGTCTCGCTTGAGGAATGGCAGTGACAAAGCCATGTGCTTTTTTATATAGTTGTTTAATTTCTGATACAAGCCGCAATTTTGCGTTCCCCTCATTCAGCAGTTGCTGCGCCAAGCCGCGTTTCTGATGGTGATTTGCTTCCGATGGGCGGTTTCTGTGCCAACTCCGCCGGTTTTTGTCCTGAAACCAGCCGCAATTCAAACCAACTCCTTCGCTCGTTGTCTCGCCATGTCCAGAAATGCATCCTGCAACGGCGTGTTTTTGCCACGCCACAATACACCAATCAACACCGGGGGAAAATCTTTTAATGGCAACACCCGCACATTTTCCGGCAGTTTCTTTTTTGGAACCGCCACCGAAAGCCCGAGGCCCAGACCGCCGGCCACATACGTTTCAATCAAATCTGTTGAACTCGCTTCAATCGTCGGAAACCATTCCACCTCCAGCCCGGCAAGTTTTGCCTGAAACATTTTGGTCAGCAACTCCTGCGCAGGCAGGCAGATCAACGGCTCATTGATTTTGTCGCGCTGCCAGAGTTCCTCCGCCGATTTTAGTTTGCTCGTTTCTGGCACCAGCAAAATCATCGGCAGTTCCAGCAGCACTACCGATTGAAATCCGGCCGGCGGTTTGCGATCCACCAGCGTGATCACCATGTCCACTTCATCTTTCGCCAGCAATTCCACCAGCCGCGCCGCATAGTCTTCGCGCAACGAAATCCTCACGCCGGGAAATTTCTTTTTCACGCCCTGCAACAACTGCGGCAGATGATCGCGCAAGACAATCGTCGAGGCGCCCAGCCGGAAATGCCGCGCCTGGCCGCCTTGCAGTTCACCGGCGACCTTGTCGAGGTTGGAAAAAAACGGCGCGATGAATTCGTAAAGTTTTTCGCCCGCCGGCGTCAGCGCAAACGGACGACGCTGGAACAAAGTCACGCCCAAAAATTCTTCGAGCTGCGCCACCTGAGCGCTCACCGCCGGCTGCTGGATGCCGTAAGGAATGTTGCGCACCGCCGGCATGATGCCGCCATGCCGGGCGACGTAATAAAACAGTTCGAGGTGATGGACATTCATTGAGCCAGACGATGTTGGTTCAAGTTTTATCAATTAACACTTATTCGGCAAGCGCGGATAAGCTGGCAGCGAAATGAAAACCGCCCTTGTCTTCCTGCCGCTGTTGGCCGCGTGGCTGACGGGTTGCGTGGGCGTCGTCGTGCCGGTGCCGTCTCACGACAAAACTTACGGCAAAGTGATTACGCGGGAACAGGGGCGATTTATTATTCCCGGCCAGACCGTGCGGGCGGACGTGGTGGAGAAATTGGGCAGTCAGTTCCGCGACTCGCCCCGGCTGCCGGCGCTGGCCTATTCGTGGGAACAACCTGCAGCCGGGCTTTTGTGGTTTTGGGTGATCGTCATCCCGCCGTCCGAAATTGGCGATGGCGACTATATCGAACGCAGTCATTGGCGGGCGTTCTTCGTGGCCTTCGACAATTCCGGAAAAGTCAGCCGGACAAAATTTGTGTCGCTCACTGGCCGCAAATCGCTCGATGAGCAACTCGAACAATGGGCGGCTTGCAAAGACGAATCCTGTTTGAAAAATGGCGCTCATATTTTCAATCCCGATACCGGCGCGCCGCTGATTCTCGAGGCGACGCTCAACCATTTGCAAAGCCGGAATAAACCATGAAAACCGCTTTTGCAGAAAAAATTTACAAGCCTGCCCTGGTCACAAACAACCGGCGGCAAACGGTTTCAACCTTTGATCTCCTTTTCCAAAGACCAGTAACATTCCGCCATCAAAACAAAGAACACCGCATCGGCCACGCCGAACAGCACGGCGAAGGCGACATGCGGCAGGCTGCCCTGCGTCCAGTAATAAATCGCCGTTCCCGCGTAGGCCAGTTTGTAAAGCGTGCCGACGAGGATCAAATCCGCGTTCCGCCGCAGATCGCCGCGCGCAATCAGGAAGTAAGCGACGCCAATTACCAGCACGAACATCCCCAGCAACGTGAGATAACCGCCGAACGCTGGCAGTTTGTCGCTGATGCCCAGTGCGGCAAAGGCGCGGACGGGGAAAAAGGTGAAGGTGATGCCAAGCAGCACGTCGTAAACTGCGGCGATGGCGAACAGGCCGCGATAATACTTTTCTCTGGCCGGATTCATGACTTAAGGTTATAGCAAAGAACCCACAAAACACAAATGAAATCTAATCCAAATCTCATCCTCGCCTGGCTCTGGATTCTGCTCGGCTTCGTCTCCGGCATGATGCTCGGACTTTTCTTTCGCGGCGAAAACTGGCTCGGCGGCTACGCGAGTTTCAAACGCCGGATGTATCGCCTCGGCCACATTTCGTTCTTCGGTCTTGGCGCGGTGAATCTGCTGTTCTGCCTGACGGTGCAAAATTTCTCGCTCGCCGGGCCGCTGGTTCATTTCGCGTCGTGGACGTTTGTCATCGGCGCGGTGGCGATGCCGGTTTGCTGCGCGGTCATGGCAAGTTTTCCAAAAGCGCACCTGATTTTTTCCGTGCCAGTCGTGAGCCTCATCGCCGGCGGAATTTTGACTTTAATGGAGGTGATAAAATTATGAACACAAAAAAACGCATCGGCTTCATCGCCATGAGCGGCGTCCGCGCCCACAATGCGGAGTTAACCAAGCTCGGCCTCACGCTGCCCGGCTTCGTGGATCGCAACAAAATCATCGCCTCGTTGCCGAGCCTCGGATTGCTCACGCTCGCGGGGCTGACTCCCGAAAATTTCGCGGTCGAATACCACGAAATTGCCGACTTGAAAACGCTGCCGGAACTGCCGGTGGATTTTGACCTCGTCGCCATCAGCACGTTCACCGCGCAATTTTACGAGGCGTGCGACGTCGCCGATTTTTACCGCGCGAAAGGAATTTCCGTCGTCATGGGCGGCATCACGGTTACTTCGCTGCGCGAACAGGCGAAGGAGCATTGCACCAGCGTCGTCGGCGGCGAAGGCGAGTTGCTCTGGCCCGAACTGCTCGCGGACTTTGAGCGGGGGGCGTTGAAACCATTTTACGCCACCAACCGCGAGTTCGATCTCGCCGACGCGCCGATGCCGCGATTTGATTTGCTCGACCCGCAAAAATACAACCGCCTCACCGTGCAGACCAGCCGTGGTTGTCCGCACCGCTGCGAATTTTGCGCGAGTTCCATTTTGCTCACGTCGCGTTACAAGGTGAAGCCGGTGGAGAAAGTCATCGCAGAAGTCCGCGCGATCAAAAAAATTTGGCCCAAGCCGTTCATCGAGTTCGCCGACGACAACACGTTTGCGCACCGCGCGCACTACAAAAAACTGCTGCGTGAGCTGGCCAGGGAAAAGGTGCGCTGGTTCACCGAAGCCGACGTGCGCGTGGCCGAGGACGACGAGTTGCTGGCGCTCATCCGCGACGCCGGCTGCCAGCAAATTCTGATCGGCCTCGAAAGTCCGGGCCGCACCAGTCTTTACGGCATCGAACTGAAAAATAATTGGAAACTGCGCCAGCAGGATTTTTACCGCGAAGCCATCGCGAAAATTCAATCCTACGGCATCACGGTGAACGGCTGTTTCATCCTCGGCCTGGATGGCGACACGCGCGACGTGTTTGACGAGGTGCTGCATTTCGTGCGTGACTCGCAACTTTACGAAGTGCAAATCACTTTTATGACTGCGTTTCCCGGCACGCCGCTTTACGCGCGGCTCAAGGCGGAAGGCCGCATTCTCCGCGACCGCGCGTGGGAACTCTGCACGCTCTTTGACATCAACTTCACGCCGAAAACCATGAGCGTCGCCGAACTCCAAGCCGGTTTTCTCGGCCTGGTGGAACAACTTTATTCCACCGAGGAAACCCAGGCACGCCGCGCCCAATTCAAACGGATGCTGCGCGCGTCGCCGAACTTTGGCCGGAACGCGCGGCGCGAGGAACAACTGCTGGCGGCGTAAAAATTTGATTGATTGGCATAACAATCCGGTTCACAACAGCCACACCGATATGAAGCACACCGACATCGAAAAAATCCACGACGCCGGCCTCATCAGCGCCGGGCAGCGCGACAAAATCATCGCGCACTTCAATCTCAAGGAGGACAGCAACCGTTTTCTGGTCATTGTTTCCTTTCTGGGCGCGGTGCTGGTGGCCACCGGCATCATCCTGCTCATCGCCGCCAATTGGGCCGACATCCCGCGCGGTGTCAAAATCGCCGCCGGCCTCGCGCTCATGCTCGGCGCGCACGTCGCGGGCTGGTGGTTGCGTGATGCCCGCAAAGATTATCCCAA
>Ga0209746_1001728_pt1 | contig 10298 bp, 9 predicted proteins | sample BarGraNGADG00211_3_FD_184496 | JGI IMG/M metagenome (GOLD analysis project Ga0209746, IMG submission 184496) | Arctic peat soil microbial communities from Barrow, Alaska - Barrow Graham LP Ref core NGADG0011-211 (SPAdes) (version 2) | ecosystem: Environmental > Terrestrial > Soil > Wetlands >...
GACGGCACTGTCACCAAGCAGGGGCAGGACTACTACCTCAAGCCTATGAACTGCCCGTTCCACTGCCTGATCTTCCGAGCGCGAGGCCGGTCCTACCGTGAGCTGCCGCTGCGGCTGTTCGAGTTCGGCTCGGTCTACCGCTACGAGAAGTCCGGCGTGGTGCACGGCCTGACCCGGGTCCGGGGCATGACGCAGGATGACGCCCACATCTACGTCACCGAGGAACAGCTGCAGGCCGAGCTGAAGACCCTGTTGACCTTCGTCACCAACCTGCTCAAGGACTACGGCCTCGACAACTTCTACCTCGAGCTGTCGACCCGAAACGAGGAGAAGTTCGTCGGCACGGACGAGAACTGGGCCAAGGCCACCGAGGCGCTCAGGGAGGCTGCGACCGACTCAGGCCTGGAACTGGTGGACGACCCCGGCGGCGCCGCGTTCTACGGCCCGAAGATCTCGGTCCAGGCCCGGGACGCCATCGGGCGCACCTGGCAGATGTCGACCATCCAGGTGGACTTCAACCTGCCCGAGCGTTTTGAGCTCGAGTACCAGTCCGACGATGGCTCACGGCAACGCCCGATCATGATCCACCGTGCCCTCTTCGGCTCCGTGGAGAGGTTCTTCGCCATCCTGACCGAGCACTACGCCGGTGCGTTCCCGCCGTGGCTGGCACCGGTTCAGGTGATGGGCATCCCGGTCGCGCAGGAGTACGACGACTACCTCTTCGATATCGCGGATCGCCTGAAGGCCAAGCGGATCCGAGTCGAGGTCGACACGTCTGACGACCGGTTCCCGAAGAAGATCCGTACTGCCCAGAAGTCCAAGGTGCCGTTCATGCTGATCGCCGGTGAGGACGACCGGTCCGCGGGAGCGGTCTCGTTCCGCTACCGCGACGGGTCGCAGAAGAACGGTGTCCCGATCGCTGAGGCGATCACCGAGATCACGGAGGCTGTGCAAAGCCGCCGACAGGTCTGATCACCCTCCGTGGACATTGTTCGTGAGGTGTGGCATCGCGCCCTGACTACTCAGCCGGCCCCGTCCGGTCGGGTCGTCCTGCTGACCGCGGTCCTCGCGATGTTGTTGGTGTGGGCTCCTGGTGCCTGGGCGATCACCCGTCACGTCGTGACCATCGCTCACGAGGCCGCTCACGGCGTGGTCGCTCTCCTGTCAGGGCGCAGGCTGCAGGGCATACGGCTTCACTCCGACACCTCAGGCCTGACGGTGTCGGTCGGCCGGACCACTGGGCCCGGAATGATCATGACGGCTGCGGCCGGCTATGTCGGCCCCGCCGTCCTGGGCCTGGCCGCGGCCGCGTTGCTGGCCAATCACCGTGCCGTGGGACTGCTGTGGGCCCTGCTGATCCTGTTGGCGCTGTTACTGATCCAGGTGCGCAACTGGTTCGGACTCTGGTCGATCCTGGTCAGCGCCGCCGTGGTCTTCGCAGTGTCGTGGTGGCTCCAGCCAGAGGCGCAGTCCGCCTTCGCCTACGGCCTGACGTGGTTCCTGCTACTGGCCGCGCCACGCCCCGTCCTGGAGCTTCAGGGACAACGACGCGCCACCGGGGGGACCAGCTCTGACGCCGACCAGCTCGCACGGCTGACCAGGGTGCCGGCAATCGTGTGGGTCGGCTTCTTCCTGGTGACAACGGTGGGCGCACTTGCACTGGGCGCGAGCTGGATGGGCGCTGCTGCGGCCTGACGCCGGTGCGCCCAAGGCCCAGTGCATAGGATCGGCACCATGACGCAGGAGAAGAGCGGCCAGGGGCCGGAGCTCGAGTCGCCGGACGCGTTTGCGCTCGTCGACGATGGTTTCGAGCGTCTTTGGACGCCACACCGGATGGTCTACATCAACGGCGAACGCCCTACTGACCACGCCGGTGAGGGCTGCCCTTTCTGTGCGGTCACCGGCAGGGAAGATGCCGAAGGCTTGATCGTTCACCGCGGGCAGAGCTGCTTCGTCGTCATGAATCTCTTCCCGTACAACCCGGGGCACGTCCTGGTCTGCCCGTATCGTCACGTCTCGCTCTATGTCGATCTGACCGATGAGGAGACGCTGGAGTTCGGGAACCTGACCAAGGCCAGCATTGCCGCACTGGAGGCGTCATCCTCGCCCATGGGGTACAACATCGGGATCAACCAGGGTGCGGTTGCCGGCGCCGGCGTCCGCGCCCACCTGCACCAGCACATCGTCCCGCGGTGGAGCGGCGACTCGAACTTCCTGCCCATCATCGGGCAGACCAAGGCCCTTCCCATGTTGCTCGAGGACGTACGCCTGCGTCTCGTGGAAGCGTGGCCGCGCGGATGAGCGAGCGGGTTGTCGTGTGAGTCCCTATGCCCGGCTGCCGGTCCTGGTCTTCGACGGAGACTGCGGCTTCTGCACGACCTGCGCCCGGTTCCTGGCGCACTGGGTGGTCCGCAGCCGCTCGACTTCTGGTGGGCCCTCGATCGAGCCATGGCAGCGGCTGGACCTGCCGGAGCTCGGCCTCACCGCGGATCAATGCCGAGCGGCGGTGCAGTGGGTCGGCGAGAATGGTCAGGTGGCCAGCGGCCACGCCGCCATCGCCTCGGTACTGCGCGCCGGTCACCCTGTCTGGCGTCCCGTCGGAGCACTTCTCGGGGCTCCGGGTTTCTCCTGGCTGGCCGCGCACCTCTACTCGTGGTTCGCCGACCACCGCTACGCGCTGCCCGGCGGGACACCAGCCTGCCGCCCCGGTCGGTCAGCCGCTTGCCGTTCAGCCAAGGGTCCGTCAGGTCAACCGGGCAGGTGATCCTTGACCAGGTTGGCCGGCATGGGCTCGTAGCCAAGCGGGGCATTGGAGAACGTGCAGGTCCCATGCGAGACCGAGCGCAGGTCGATGGCGTATCGGGTGACCTCTGTCGTGGGAACCTGAGCGGTGATCATGGTGCGCCCGTAGGTGTCGGGCTCGGTTCCCAGGACCCGGCCGCGACGCATCTGCAGGTCTGTCATCACCCCTCCGACGTACTCGTCGGCCACCACCACGGTCACGGAGTCAACCGGCTCGAGCAGCGTCACCGTCTGCGCCGAGGCCGCATCCTTGAGAGCCAGGGCTCCGGCGGCCTGGAATGCCATGTCGCTGGAGTCCACCGAGTGCGACTTCCCGTCCGTCAGCGTGACCCGCAGGTCGACCATCGGGAAGCCGGCCAGACAGCCCTTCTCGAGCTGCGTGCGAATCCCCTTCGCAACGCTGGGAATGTACTGACGTGGGACAGCCCCGCCGACCACCTTGTCGACGAACTCGAACCCGGCCCCGCGCTCGAGCGGCTCGACCGTGATGTCACAGATGGCGTACTGCCCATGGCCACCGCTCTGCTTGACGTGACGCCCGTGCCCCTTCGCGTCAGTGACGAACGTCTCCCGAAGCGCCATCCGCAGGGGCTCGGACTCGACCTGGACGCCATACCGATCCCGCAGCCGTGAGAGAAGGACGTCCACGTGGGCCTGGCCCATGGTCCACAGAACCACCTGATGGGTCTCGGCGTTGTGCTCGAGCCGCATGGTGGGGTCTTCGGCCACCAGCCGCGCCAGAGCACCTGCCAGCCTGTCCTCGTCGGACTTGCTGGCCGCGGTGATGGCCACCGGCAACAAGGCATCCGGGAAGATCCACGGCTCGACCAGTGCCGGCGCGGCGGGGTCGCTCAACGTGTCGGTGGTCTCGGCCTTGGTCAGCTTGGCGACGACGCACAGATCCCCGGCTATGGCCATCGCCTTGGGACGCAGCAGGTCCCCGAGAGGCGAGGACAACAGCCCGACCCGCTCGTCGGCATCATGACCGACGTGGCCCTCGAGCCGCTCACCGCCGGCGAATCGTGCCAGGTGCCCCGAGACGTGCACGACCGAGTCCGGGCGCAGCGTCCCGCTGAACATGCGCACGATACTGACCCGGCCGACATACGGATCACTCGTCGTACGAACAACTTCCGCCACCAGCGGGCCATCGGGGTCGCACTCCAGGGCCTGCATGGGATCACCCCCGGGCGTCGTGGCGGCAGGCAGCGGGTGAAGCGCCGGGGAGGGAAAGGCAGCCGTCAGCATCTGGAGCAGCTCGTAGGTGCCGACCCCGGTCTCGGTGGAGACCGGGATCACCGGGTAGAACCGGCCGCGTGAGACTGCGGTCAGCAGGTCGCTGGTCACGACGTCGACGTCGATCTCCTCCCCGCCGAGGTAGCGGTCAAGCAGCGTGTCGTCCTCGGACTCCTGGATGATCGCCTCGATCAGGTCCGCCCGGTTCGCCTCGATGAGCTCGCGGTGCTCAGCCTCAGCGGCATGAACCACCTGCCGGCCCGAGCTGTAGTCGTAGATCTGCTGCGACAGGAGCCCGAGGTTGCCGATGATCGCCTCATCGTCCCCGTGCAACGGCAGATAGACCGCCATGACACCGTCGCCGAAGACCCGCTTGCAGATCGCCACGGTGTCCTCGAAGTCGGCCCGTCCTGCGTCCAGCTTGGTCACTGCGACCGCCCGCGGCATACCGATGGCTGCGCACTCCTCCCACAACAACATGGTGGCGCCGTCGACGCCGTCGGCAGCAGAGACCACGAACAGGGCGGCGTCCGCGGCCCGCAGACCGGCCCGCAGCTCGCCGACAAAGTCCGGGTATCCGGGCGTGTCGATGAGGTTGAGCACCACGCCCTCGTGGGAGACGCAGGCGACGGCAAGCTGGACGGAACGCTCGTCGAGGACCGGCTTGGCACGGTAGTGCGGGGTCGTGGCTGCTATCAGGTGCTCGAAAAGCGTCGTCTTGCCCGCCCCGCTGTGACCCACGAGCACCACGTTGCGGATCTCCGTGGGGACGTGGGCCTGGGGGCCAGGTGCACTCGCGAGAACGTTGGGGGTCATGGCGACACGATTGCGCCTTGCGAGCGTCCGCACAACCCCGTCGGGCGCATCGGTACGCTGGGGGCCATCATGCTGAACCGATTCGCACGCGCGTTCGCCACCAGGCTCTTCACGCCTCTGGCCAGGTTGTTCCTCAAGCTGGGCATCAGCCCGGACATCGTGACCATCGTGGGCACCTTCGGCGTCTGCTTCGGCGCGCTGGTCTTCTACCCCCGCCATGAGTTCTTCTGGGGCTCGCTCGTCGCGGCGGTCTTCGCGACCTTCGACACTCTCGACGGCACCATGGCCCGGTTGTCCGGGCGTTCGAGCAAGTGGGGTGCCTACCTGGACTCAACTCTGGACCGGGTGGCCGACAGTGCCATCTTCGGCGGGCTCGTTCTCTGGTACTCCGGCGGCGGGCACACGCCCTACCTTGCCGCCCTCGCGCTCGCCTGCCTGATCCTGGGCAGTGTCGTGAGCTATTCCAAGGCCCGGGCCGAGGGCCTGGGAATGACCGCCGACGTCGGCATCGCCGAGCGAGCCGAGCGAGTGGTCGTCGTGCTGCTCGCCACAGGTCTGGTCGGGCTGGGCGTGCCCGAGGTGCTGTTGACCGTGGTGCTGGCCCTGCTGGCGCTGGCCAGCCTGATCACCGTGATCCAGCGGATGCTCGAGGTACGCCGGCAGGCGTTAACGGCCGCGTGAGCCGGCTGACCGGGCGAGAGACCCTAGCTCGTCTGGCTGAGCGGGCCACACTCGCCGGCTACCGCTCGGGCTGGTTCCTCGTCCGCCGGATGCCGGATCGCCTCGCCTACCGCTCGTTCGACCTCCTGGCCGATGTCGTATGGCGACGTGGGGGCAAGGGCGTTCAACGGATGCGCAGCAACTACGCGACCGTCCGGCCGGAGCTGTCCACCTCCGAGCTCGACAACTTCGTGCGTGCCGGTATGCGCTCGTACCTGCGCTACTGGTGTGATGCCTTCCGACTTCCCGATCGCAGCGTCGAAGACCTGGTCCGCGGGGTCAGGGTGGTCGGCGACGAGCCGGTCCGTGCCGCTCTGGAGTCGGGCAGGTCGGCGGTCATGTTCTTGGGCCACCTGGGGAACTGGGACGTCGGCGGCGCCTGGTCCACCACTCAGCTGGCCCCCGTCACCACCGTTGCCGAACGGCTCAAGCCGGAGGAGCTCTTCAACGAGTTCCTGGCCTTCCGCGAGCGACTGGGCATGCGGATCATCCCGCTGACCGGGGGCAGTGACGTCTTCCGTGAGCTGACCGCTGCCTGCCGTTCGGGAGCCCTGGTCGCACTGCTGGCCGACCGGGACCTGACCAACGGCGGCATCGAGGTCGACTTCTGCGGGCAGCGCGCGAGCATGGCGGTCGGGCCGGCCGCCCTGGCGGTCAACACCGGTGCCGCCCTGCACCCCTGCATCGTCACCTACGAGCCCCGACCGCAGGGGCACGGCTGGCGAACCCTCGTTACCTTCCACGACGCCGTGGAGCAACCCGCCGGCGGAACCTCTCGCGAGAAGATCCAGGTGATGACCCAGGCCTGCGCCGACGTGCTCACCGAAGCGGTCCGCGAACACACCCAGGACTGGCACATGATGCAACGGGTGTTCACCAGGGATCTGGTCGGCGGCAAGGTGGCCAGGTCTGAGCAGAGCGGCCCGTCAGGGGCCGGCGGATGAGGATCGGGATTGTCAGCCCCTACTCCTTCGACGTGCCCGGGGGAGTGCAGCTTCACGTCCGTGACCTCGCCGAGCACCTGATCTCCCTGGGGCACTACGTCAGCGTGCTGGCGCCGGCTGATGACGACACGCCCCTGCCGGACTACGTCGTCAGCTCCGGTGGTGCGGTTCCCGTGCGCTACAACGGTTCTGTGGCCCGGTTGTCGTTCGGGCCGCTGACCGCCGCCCGCGTCGGCCGATTGGTCGAAGCGGGTCATTTCGACGTCGTCCACCTGCACGAACCGGTGACCCCCAGCGTCTCGGTCCTCGCCCTCTGGGCCGTGGAGGGCCCGATAGTCGCCACCTTTCACACCTCCAACCTGCGCTCGCGGGCCATGCAGGCCGCCTACCCCCTGCTGCGTCCCAGCCTGGAGAAGATCAGCGCCCGGATCGCGGTCTCCGAGGACGCCCGACGGACGGTCACCACGCACCTTGGCGGCGACGCCGTGGTGATACCCAACGGCGTCTTCGTCGAACGGTTCGCCAGTGCGAAGCACAACCCCGACTGGGAGGGCACGCCGGAGAGGCCGACGATCGCCTTCCTGGGACGCATCGAAGAGCCACGCAAGGGTATGCCGGTGCTGTCGCAGGCCCTGCCTCACATTCTGCGCGAGATCCCCGGCATCCGGGTCCTGGTCGCAGGCCCCGGCGACCAGAACTCCATCCGCGAGAAGATGACCCCGCAGGCAGCCGAAGCCTGCGAGTTCCTCGGCCCGGTCAGCGACCAGGACAAGGCCAGCCTCCTGGCATCGGTGGACGTCTACGTTGCCCCGAACACCGGTGGTGAGAGCTTCGGCATCATCCTGATCGAGGCGATGAGCGCCCGGGCGACGGTGCTGGCGAGCGACCTGCCGGCATTCGCCAGGGTTCTGCACGGCGGGGACGCCGGAGAGATGTTTCGCAACGGGGACCCGGTTGACCTTGCCCGGGCCGTCGTGGCGCTGCTGCGCAACCCGGTCAGACGCGAGGAGCTGGCCGTTGCCGGGCGTGAGCGTGCCAACGCCTTTGACTGGTCAGTGGTCGCCGAGGAAGTGCTGGCGGTCTACGAGACTGTCGTCTTCGGAGCCTCAGCGGTGCGCACCTCCAGCGAGCACGACTCACGGTGGGCACGCCTACGACGTAACGGAAGAAACTCGGGAGGCACGTGATGGACCTCAGCTGGATCGTCGGCGCCATAACGATGGCGGTGCTGATCGCCTGGTACATCTCCTACGGAGCCGCCCGGCTCGATCGGCTGCACACCCGGGTCGAGGGCGCGCTCAGTGTCCTGGACGCCCAGCTGGTACGCCGCGCCGAGGCCACGCTGGAGCTGGCGAACTGCGGCGCCCTGGACGCGGCAAGCGCACTCATCCTGGCCGGAGCGGCGACCGACTCGCTCGAGGCGGACACCACGGATCAACGGTCCCGTGAAGCCATCGAGAGCGACCTGACCCAGGCCCTCGAGCTGGCCCTGGGCGCGGAAGCACTGAGACGGCTCAGCGGGGACGAGGCTGTCGGCGCGCCGGTGCTCCAGCGGGTGGCCACGGCCAACCATCGGGTTGAGCTCGCCCGCCGCTTCCTCAATGACGCCGTGACTGACGTACGCAGGGTGAGGCGGAAGCCGGGTGTGCGTCTGCTGAGGCTGGCCGGCCATGCCGAGCTCCCGCAGACGTTCGAGATCGACGACGAACTGCCGATGCTCGTGCGTGGTACCTGACGCCCTAATATGGGTGAGTAACCTCAAAAACCCCGTGAGACACCTGGAAGAGGCACTGTCTTGTCTGCGCAAGAGACCACCACCAACGTTCCGGCCACCGGCACCTCGCGAGTCAAGCGCGGCATGGCCGAGATGCTCAAAGGCGGCGTCATCATGGACGTGGTCACGCCCGCGCAGGCCAAGATCGCCGAGGATGCCGGCGCCGTTGCCGTGATGGCCCTTGAGCGGGTGCCCGCCGACATCCGCGCCGAGGGTGGGGTCTCCCGGATGAGCGACCCGGACATGGTTCAGGGCATCATCGAGATGGTCTCCATCCCGGTCATGGCCAAGGCCCGGATCGGTCACTTCGTCGAGGCACAGGTCCTGCAGAGCCTGGGCGTGGACTACATCGACGAGTCCGAGGTGCTGACCCCGGCGGACTACGCCAACCACATCGACAAGTGGAAGTTCACCGTCCCCTTCGTCTGCGGCGCGACCAACCTGGGCGAGGCCCTTCGCCGGATCAGCGAGGGTGCGGCGATGATCCGCTCCAAGGGTGAGGCCGGCACCGGTGACGTCTCCAACGCCACCATGCACATGCGTCAGATCAGCGGTGAGATCCGCCGCCTGTCCTCGATGAGCGAGGACGAGCTGTATGTCGCGGCCAAGGAGCTGCAGGCCCCCTACCAGCTGGTCAAGGAGATCGCCGAGACCGGCAAGCTGCCCGTGGTGATGTTCGTCGCCGGTGGTATTGCGACCCCGTCCGACGCGGCCATGATGATGCAGCTCGGCGCTGAGGGCGTGTTCGTGGGCTCGGGCATCTTCAAGTCCGACAACCCCGAACAGCGCGCCGAGGCGATCGTCAAGGCGACCACGTTCTTCGACGACCCGGCCGTGATCGCCAAGGTCTCCCGTGGTCTGGGTGAGGCCATGGTGGGCATCAGCGTCGCTGAGCTGGGCGATGGCCAACGTCTGTCCAAGCGCGGCTGGTAGTCGCCGGCTTGTCTTCTGAGTACTTCCCTCGTGAGTGACTCTGCCGTCCGCATCGGCGTCCTGGCAGTCCAGGGCGACGTGCGTGAGCACGTCATGGCGCTTTCCGGGCTCGGCGAGGACGTCTGTGGCGTTCGTCGACCGCGCGAGCTGGACGACGTCGACGCGCTGGTGATCCCGGGTGGCGAGTCGACCACCATGGACAAGCTGGTTCGCGCCTTCGACCTTCAGGAGCCGCTGCGCAAGCGGATTGCCGGCGGTATGCCGGTCTACGGGTCCTGTGCCGGGATGATCATGCTGGCCGACCGGATCGCCGACGCCCGACCTGACCAGGAGACGCTGGGCGGGCTCGACATCACGGTGCGGCGCAACGCCTTCGGACGTCAGGTGGACTCCTTCGAGGAGGTTCTTCACATCCCGGCGATCGCTGACGTGACGACCGCGCCGCCCGGACACCCGTCGACCTTCAGGGCCGTCTTCATCCGGGCCCCCTGGGTCGAGCAGATGGGTGAAGGCGTCGAGGTGCTTGCCAGGGTCGAGACCGGGCCGGCCGCGGGCAAGGTCGTCGCGATCCGGGCAGGCAACCTGCTGGCGACCTCTTTTCACCCCGAGGTCACCGGAGACCACCGCATCCATGAGTACTTCGCGCGGATGGTGCATGCAGCATCCGCGTCGAACCGGCGCTGAGGTGAACTAGCGCCGCGTTCAACCAGCATCGTGTTGGGACAACACCGTGCTGAACACCAGGGCACCGATCACTAGGATCGGCAGAAATCTCACAGACGGTCGGCAGAGTCGGTCAGGCAGGCGAGGGAGAAGCGATGAGCGGTCATTCCAAGTGGGCAACGACCAAGCACAAGAAGGGGGTCATCGACGCCAAACGCGGCAAGCTGTTCGCCAAGATGATCAAGAACATCGAGGTGGCTGCGCGCACCGGTGGTGGTGACCTCGCCGGCAACCCGACGCTGTTCGATGCCATCCAGAGGGCCAAGAAGCTCAGCGTCCCGAACGACAACATCGCCAACGCCGTCAAGCGGGGCAGTGGTGCCACTGCCGGCGGCGCCGACTGGCAGACG
>Ga0209746_1001729_pt1 | contig 10296 bp, 8 predicted proteins | sample BarGraNGADG00211_3_FD_184496 | JGI IMG/M metagenome (GOLD analysis project Ga0209746, IMG submission 184496) | Arctic peat soil microbial communities from Barrow, Alaska - Barrow Graham LP Ref core NGADG0011-211 (SPAdes) (version 2) | ecosystem: Environmental > Terrestrial > Soil > Wetlands >...
GAAGCCCGTCATTATGAGAATGTGGAAAAAGTATTTTTGTGCGATGGTGATGCCCTGATAATACCGCAGCCGCGTATTGAAGAAATACTTAAACTAATTAATGATAACCTGCCGGATATAGAGCGAATCGGAACTTACGCTAATGCCAAAAGCATACTAAGAAAAAGTGTTGATGACCTGAAAAAGTTAAGAGATTTGGGCTTAAAGATAATTTATTTAGGAGTGGAAACAGGCAATGTTGAATTACTGCAAAAAATCCATAAGGGCGTGACTTATGAACAAATGGTAGAAGCCGCGCGCCGTGTTAAAGAAGCCGGAATCAAACTTTATGTAACGGTAATATTGGGACTGGGTGGCATTGAGAAAAGCATTGAACATGCAATTGATACGGCAAAAATTTTAACCGATATGGATCCTGACTATGTCGGAGCGCTTACTGTAATGTTTGTGCCGGAAACAGAGTTGTATGAGGATTATCTGGCTGGCCGTTTTGTTCTGCCGGATCAATTCGGTTTTATCCGCGAGCTTTATTTGATGATTGCCAATTCCAATTTTACAAATTGCTATTTCACTTCTAATCATGCTTCTAACTACTTGCCGGTAAAAGCGTATTTGCCACGGGAAAAAGAAAAAAGTTTAAAAATGATTAGTTCAGTCATCGAAGCAAAAGATCTAAGCCAGATCAGACCGGAGAATCTACGCGGCTTATAATTCAGGGAGCATAATTTTTGAATATCACGAAAATATTTCCCCAGCTTTTTTTCTGGCGTAACAATAAATATATAAAAAAGAAGATTGACGCTATACTGGTTAAAGCGCAAAAAAACCGCCTTGTGGATTCCTCCTCGCGGGAAATGATTGAAAATATTTTGGAGTTCACCTATACTTTAGTCCGGGAAATAATGATTCCGCGCACTGAAATTGTCGCAGTGAGCACGGAGGCCGCAATCGAAGAGATTATCAGTGAAGTAATCGCGTCAAGACACACACGTATTCCGGTATATCGGGATACTATTGATAATATTATTGGCATCTTAAATGTTAAAGACGTACTTAAATTCTGGTCGAAGCAAATTACCAAAGAAGATATGTTAACTTGCTTAAGTACACCTTATTATATTCCTGAAACAAAAAATACACATCTGTTATTTTATGAATTAAAAGAGAATAAAAAGCACATGGCGATAGTCATTGATGAGTATGGCGGAACAGCCGGTCTGGTGACATTGGAAGATATGCTCGAAGAAATTGTTGGAGAAATACGTGATGAACATGAAATTAGTGCTGCTGATGACGGGATTCTTCAATCTGCGGATGGATCATTAATATTTGATGGCCGGATGGAAATCGAAAAGATTGAAGAGCGCTTAAATATTAATTTGAAAAAAGGCAGATATGAAACGCTAAGCGGCTTAATACTTAATTCGACTAAAAGGATTCCTCTCACCGGAGAAAAATTTCAAATAGAAGACTTGGAAATTACTATTGAAAACGCCGATGAACGAAGTATTAAAAAAGTAAAAATCAAGAAAACAAACACAAATGATACAAATGAAGAATAACACCAAATCCATCAATGATATTCAATCTGCTTCAATAAGTTTGTTTACACGCGACACCTTTTTTTTAGCTGTCTTAAGCGGTTTGTTATTATTTTTATCTTTTCCCAAGTATGGTTCCGGCTTGCTTGCCTGGATAGCTTTTATTCCTCTTTTTTTCGCTCTGAAGAAGGTTGCTACGATTACTCAGGGATTTCTTTTAGGTTTTATCACGGGAATTGTCAGTTATGCCGGAATAATTTATTTGATTGCATTTGTAATTATAAATTATGGTTATCTGCCGTTACATACAGGTATTATTTTGATGTTGCTCCTTGCCGGCTATTTAAGCATTTATATAGCTTTATTTGCCGGATGCATTGTATATTTCCGCGGGAAAATACCCCTTTATTTAACGGCGCCGGTTTTGTGGATTTGTTTTGAGTATGGTAAATCATTTCTGCTTACAGGTTTTCCCTGGGAAAATCTTGGTTATTCCCAGTATCAAAACACTTATCTTCTTCAATTTGCCGATGTTGCCGGCGTGTCCGGTTTATCTTTTTTAATCGTTTTGATTAATGCAACTATGTTTGAAATCATCAATAAAAGATCTAAGAGAGAATATATCTTGGCGAGTGTTGTTTTTTTTATCCTGGCCGCAGTTTATATTTACGGTATTTGCCGTTTGGATCAAGTTAATCAAGCCGTACGAAATTCACCAGGCATGGAGGTGTCGTTAATACAAGGCAACATAGATCAGTCCATAAAGTGGAGTGAAAATTATCAGAGAGAAACATTAAACATTTATGAGAAACTTTCTTTGAAAAATTCACCCGGAAACGGGAGTTTGATTATCTGGCCGGAAACGGCCGCTCCCTTTTTATTTCAGGATGTAAATAGTTTACACAATCAGATTGTCAATTTGTCGCTTCAAACAAAAAGTTGGTTATTATTTGGTTCTGTAAGTCGTCTGCCTCAAAAAGGCAGTGATGATTATTTCAATAGCGCGTATTTGTTATCTCCTTTGGGTGAAGTTAAAGGCAGGTATGATAAAGTTCATCTTGTTCCCTATGGCGAATATGTACCGTTCAGAGATGTTTTGCCATTCGTTAAGAAATTAACCGCCGGTATTGGTGATTTTGGTCATGGAGCCGGATTTAATCCGTTATCTCTGGATAATAAAAAAATTGGAATTTTGATTTGTTATGAAGGAATATTACCGTTTGCCGCCAGAATGTATAAGAAAAATTCTGCCGATTTATTGGTCAATATTACTAATGATGCGTGGTTTGGTTCAACCTCAGCTCCTTTTCAGCATTTCTCCATGGCAGTTTTCAGAGCAGTAGAGACACGACTTTTTCTGGTGAGAGCCGCCAATACCGGCATATCCGGTATTATAGATCCCTGTGGTAAAATAATTGCGAGAACGAATATTTTTCAGGAAGATGCATTAAAAGGTTATATAAAATTTGTCAAGATACCGACTTTTTATGCTGCATATGGCGATCTTTTAGTGATAGTTTGTTTTGTGTTAATCATCTTTTATTTTTTTTGGAGTTTAAAAGGGAGGGTAAGAAATGCCAACGGAAAATATAAATGTACAAGAAACAGTAAATGATTTGCAAAAAAGAATAAAGTACATAGGGGAATGTCTTTGACGTTCCGGAATTGAAACTAAAAATAAAAGATTTAGAAGATTTATCTTTGAAAAAAGACTTTTGGGGTGATCAGGATAAAGCTCGGGAAGTTCTGCAAAAAAAGACAAAGCTTGCCGAAGCATTGGATAAGTGGGAAAAGTTTAATAATTCAATAAACGATATAGAAAATCTTGCAAGCATTGCACTCCATGAAAAAGATGAGCAAGTTCTGGATGATCTGATTGATGAATTAGAGCAATTAAGTTCCGCCGTTAATCAGGAAGAGCTTAAAATGATGCTTAACAGCGAACAGGATTCCATGAATGCTATTGTTTCTATTCATGCCGGAGCAGGTGGAACGGAAGCGCAGGATTGGGCGGAAATGTTGTTACGCATGTACTTACGATGGGCGGAAAAAAGGAAATTTACTACAAAAATAATCGATTCTCTTGCGGGAGATGAAGCCGGTATTAAAAGCGTATCATTTACCATGGAGGGAGAATATGCTTACGGTTATGCTAAAGCGGAAATCGGCATACACAGGCTGGTTCGTATCTCTCCTTTTGATTCCAGCGCGCGTCGTCATACATCATTTGCATCTGTTTTTGTTTATCCGGAAGTCGATGATGAAATAAAAATTGAAATTAAAGAGGACGATTTGCGTATTGATACTTTTCGCGCCGGCGGCAAAGGCGGCCAGCATGTGAATAAAACTGATTCTGCCGTAAGAATTACCCACTTGCCTACGGGTATCGTTGTGCAATGTCAGAACGAGCGTTCCCAGTTTCAAAATAAAGCAATGGCCATGAAGTTTCTAAAGTCAAGGCTTTATGAGAGGGAACTACAATTGAAAAATCAAAAGATTGATGAAGAAAATAAATTGAAAAAAGATATCGCCTGGGGAAGCCAAATACGGTCTTACATTCTACATCCGTATAAAATGGTTAAGGATCACCGGACGAATCTGGAAAATAACAATGCCAATAAAGTTCTGGATGGTGATCTTGATGAGTTCATTCAAGCGTATCTCATGAATGCGACAAATCATTCTTAACTTGCTGTTTTTATGGGTAGTTAGTGGATAAATTAATTTATAGCATGATTGTCTCAAGATGCTGGTGATCAGCAATTAATTTTGGGAATAAATAAAAACTATGCTATACAGCAACAGCCGATAGACATTTATCACTGCGGCTATGGAAGAAATATTTTTCTGACGCATGTTTTAAAAAATTAAGGAGTTGTTTAAATGACGAGAATAAAAAGCGACTGTATGGCTTATACTATTGTGTTGAGTTTAGTTTTTGCTCTTCCCTTATTTGGTTGCGCTCAAAATGTAGCGGTTCGAAAACCTGTGACTATTGCCAGGGCTCAAAATGTAGCCGTTCAAAAACCTGTGACTATTGCCAGTGCTGCGATTACGAAACAAACAATAAACAAAGAAGCCCCCCCCATAAAAGAAGAAACTGAATCAGATGATCAAAAAGAAGATAGTTCGGCACAACAAAACCCGATCAACGAAGAAAAACAGGAAATGATGGAAAAAGCATTAGATTTGCTGGAAGTTGCCGATAAGCTCTGGGAGAAGGGAGATATAGAAAACACATTAAACACATTAGACGAAGCTTATGCTTTGCTCCTCGCAGCTAATGGCGATGTGGCGATTGCCCAGGAAAAAGACGATTTACGTCTTTTAATTTCCAAACGCATTTTAGCTGTTTATTCGGCCAAGCGGACGGTCCTTAGCGGTAAGAATAGTGAAATACCATTAACCATGAATTCTGATGTAGAAAAAGAAATTCGATCTTTTCAGGGTAGAGAACGAGATATCTTTATTGCAGCTTATCAGCGTTCCGGTATGTACCGTGCTTCGATAATTAAAGAATTGAAAAGAGCAGGAATACCCGAAGAGTTTTTCTGGCTTCCGCTAGTGGAAAGCAGCTTCAAAATTAATGCCTATTCTAGCGCCCGTGCACTCGGGTTGTGGCAATTCATTCCTTCAACCGGCACGAGATTCGGTCTTAGCCGCGATGAATGGATTGATGAGCGCATGGATGTGCAAAAATCTACTCAAGCGGCAATTGCTTATTTAAAAGAATTGCACAGAATGTTTGGCGACTGGCTAACAGTGCTTGCCGCATACAATTGCGGAGAAGGAAGGGTTCTCAGAGTTATCTCCATGCAGAATATCAATTACCTCGACAGCTTTTGGGATTTGTACAGGCAATTGCCTAATGAAACGGCCCGCTATGTTCCCCGGTTTCTTGCCACTTTACATATAGTCAAGAACCCGCAAAAGTATGGATTTGATTTGAGCACTGTAGAAAAACAAATTAACTTTGAGACAGTCAAAGTTAATAAAATAATGAAACTTAAAGATATTGCAGAAAAAATAGGAGCGTCTGAAGAAGAACTTAATTTTCTTAATTCGGAATTGAGACAGAAGCTAACCCCTGATCATGAATATGGTTTAAAACTTCCTAAAGAATATTTGGAAAAATTCAATTTAGTTGCCAGTGAAATTCCCCAAAGTGAGAAGCCGCGAATTCTTTCTTTCCGGACGGTATTTATAAAACACAGGGTAAGAAAGGGTGAAACGATTGCTTCCATTGCCAATAAATATAATGTTTCTGATTCAGTGATAATATCGCATAATAAATTAAGTTCTAAAAAGAAGTTGGTTCAGGGCAGAAAACTTAAAATTCCAATAACAAGAGAAAATCAGGGCTATGCTAGTAGCAAATCAAGACAAAAAAATGACAAAATAAAAATTGCATCTTCAGGGCGTTATAAGGTTAAAAAAGGGGAAACCCTTTTAATGATTTCGCGACGTTTCTCTGTTTCGCCTGCTCAAATAAAAAAGATAAACAACTTAAAAACGGGAAAAATCAATGCAGGTCAAACATTGAAACTTCCACAAAATAAAATCAACCCTAATTTAGAAAATGAAGATGACAACGATAATAATGTGAAAAAGTCAGCTAAAAAATCTAAAATAAATAAAAAGGTATTGTCGGCAAGTGATGTAGATAAATTGGGAACGAACAAATATATTGTTACTAAGAATGATAATTTGCATAGTATTGCCAAAAAAAATAATATAAACATAGCCAAACTAATGGAATTAAATAATATATCCATCAGTGAAAAAATCGTTCCCGGACAAATATTGGTTGTAAATAAGCATTTAAGGAAATAACTGATATTTTTTGAAAACAGGTAAATTTATTTACTTGACAGAATAAGAATAATTTTGATATTAATAGCTAAATTCGCTTGGATCCGAAAGGACTGAGACGAAAGGAAAAATTAAAAATATTTTAAGCCTTTCGTCTTCCGGCGGAAGGCTTTTTTAATTTAAAGATGAAAGTTATTAAGTCAGTAAAACAAATGCAGTCTTTTTCCTCAAATCTCAGGATGGAAGGAAAGAAAATAGCATTTGTTCCCACCATGGGATATTTTCACGAAGGTCATCTCTCTCTTATGCAAGAAGCAAAAAAGATGGCCAATTGTGTCGTTGTCAGTATTTATGTAAATCCTACACAATTCGGTCCCAAGGAAGATTTATCAAAATATCCCAGGGATTTAGCTCGTGATTTAAAAATGGCTGAAAGTGTGAATGCGGATGTTGTTTTTTATCCTTCGGATAAGGAAATGTATCCTGCCAATTATCAAACATACATTGATGTAGAAAAAGTAACTCAAAACTTATGTGGAATGTCACGTCCCGGACATTTTCGCGGCGTTGTCACTGTTTGCAATAAATTATTCAATATCGTTCAACCACACATTGCTGTTTTCGGAAAGAAAGATTTTCAACAATTTATATCCATCAAACGAATGGTGGATGATCTCAATATGGATCTTCAAATAATCGGTTTACCCACTGTGCGCGAGTCAGATGGGTTGGCTATGAGTTCCCGTAATAAATACCTCAATAGAGATGAAAGAAAGTCCGCTTTAAGTTTATTTGCGGCTCTAAAATTAGCGCAAAAACTTTATTCGAACGGAGAAAAAAAATCATCAATAGTAATAAATGAAGTGGGAAAATTAATTACAAGAGCGCCCTATACTGCAATCGATTATATTAAAATATGCGATACTAAAACGCTTAAAAATGCTAATAAAATTAAAAGTCAGTCTGTTATAGCGTTGGCTGTAAAAGTTGGTAAAACCAGACTAATTGATAACCACGTTTTTGGTGAAAACTGGAGAGATAATATTAAGTAAGGAGAAAATAATTACTATGCAGAGATTTATGTTAAAATCAAAAATTCATCGTGCTACAGTAACGGATGCCGATTTACATTATGAAGGTAGTATTTCTATTGATGAAAAGCTTATGGAAGAAGCGTCAATAGTTCCTTATGAAAAAGTTGCGATATACGATGTCGACAATGGCGAGAGATTTTCCACTTATGCCATTAAAGGGAAGCGCAATTCCGGAACTATTTGTCTCAATGGCGCGGCTGCCCGCAAAGTGGCTAAAGGAGATTTAATCATAATTGCCTGTTATGTGCTTGTTGAAGACAAAGAAGCAGCTAAATGGACTCCCAAATGTGTTTTTGTTGATAGTAAAAATAAAATAAAGAAATTAAAGAAATAATTAAAAGCATGTAAATATTAAAAACAGCACGTGATATTTTTCTTAAAAAACGGAAATGTTTATCCGTTATTTTCATTTTTAAAATCAATATTACAGCAAGGATAAAAATATTAGACTCATTCAAACAGATGTGTTAGTCACATAAATTAAATTTTAACCGATTTTATATAAAACAAATAGTAAGGAGATTAACGAATGCAAATTACTTCCGAAAGCGTAAAGGTAGGACATCCTGATATAGTTTCCGATTCAATCGCCGCAAACATTATTGCGGAAATATTGAAAGAAGAGCATAAAATAGGCATGGATATACATTGCATGCCGCATTGTGGTATTGAAATATTTCTTGGCAAAGGTCTTTGCGTTATTGGCGGAGAAATTTCCACGCGGGTTTATGTTGATATTGAAAAAGTTGCGCGTAAAACAGTTTTGAATATTGGTTACAATGATTCTGCCCTGGGTCTTAACGGCAATTCAATGGGTATACTCAATGCTATAATTCCGCAGTCGCCTGATATCAATATTGGAAGTAGAGCTGATTTAGGGAAACACAAAGAAATTGGAGCGGGAGATCAGGGAATTATTTATGGATTCGCCTGTGATGAAACTCCGTAATTGCTGCCCCTTCCTTATGTTTTGGTAAACAAAATGATGCGCGCGTTTGAAAATTGCGAAAATCCTTTTTTCGCGCCCGATGGAAAAGGGCAGGTAACAGTGGACTATGACAGTAACTGGCGGCCAGTAAGAGTGGCGACGGTACTCATGTCCAACGCAATTGACTACAGACATGTTCCTGCTAAATCCCATTCCCTGGTTGAGAAACAGGCACGTAAAATCGCCATGGATTGCCTGAGCGATTGGACCGACGATAAAACAAAATTTCTTTTTAACCCGACTGGCGAATGGCAGGCGATTAATTCTTGTTCGGCCGCGGATTCCGGTGTTACGGGACGCAAGCTTGTTGTTCAGCTCTACGGCGGTTATCCGGGAGCGCAATTGGGCGGAGGAGCGATAGTCAATAAAACACCGGAGAAGGTTGATTGTTCTGCTGCTTTCGGTTCCCGCTATGTGGCCAAAAACATTGTCGCCGCAGGATTGGCGACAAAGTGTTCCGTGCAGCTTGCCTATGCTATTGGTATTGCAAAGCCGATTTCTATATACATAAACACATTTGGTACGGGAAAATATTCTGATGAAAAAATTGCTTCGGTTGTAAACAAAGTATTTAATTTGACTCCCGAAGGTATGATTAAAAAATTTGATCTTCTTAATAGTGAACAATTTAGAAAGTTACCACAAACATTCTTTTTGGATATGAGTTATCTCTGGGAAAAAACAGATAAGGTTAAAGAGCTTAAGAAAGAGTTGGCAATTAAGAAATAAAAAATTTGTCTTGCCAATATAATCAAACTCGTTTGTTTTAATTATATCGGTTTTGAAATTGGTAAATTAATTTGGAGGAGAAATGGCTTTTCTGGAAATTAATCCGGCTTTAAAATATAAAGTAGCGGATATTTCGCTGGCATCATGGGGGAGAAAAGAAATACAACTGGCAGAAAATGAAATGCCCGGTCTTATGGCTGTTCGCAAAAAATACGGACAAAAGAAGCCTTTAAAGGGACTGAAGATTATGGGCAGTCTGCATATGACCATCCAGACGGCAATGCTTATTGAGACACTTAAGGTGTTAGGAGCTGATATTCGCTGGGCGTCTTGCAATATATTTTCCACTCAGGACCATGCGGCGGCGGCCATAGCCAAGAATGGTTCTGCGGCTGTTTTCGCATGGAAGGGCGAATCACTGGAAGAATACTGGTGGTGCACGGAACAGGCCTTGATCTGGCCGGATGGTTCCGGTCCCGATTTGATTGTTGATGATGGCGGAGACGCGACATTGTTTATTCATCAGGGAGTGAAACTTGAGAGAAATCCAAAGTTGCTTAAGAAAAAAATCGATAATAAAGAATTTAAAATAATTATTGACCGTCTGGCAAGATCGATAAAACGTGATTCCGGCAGATGGAAAAAAATAGCGTCCAAAATCAAAGGAGTTTCCGAGGAGACAACAACGGGAGTGCATCGCTTATACCAGATGCAGAGTGCGGGCGAGCTTTTATTCCCGGCAATTAACGTCAACGATTCGGTGACCAAATCAAAATTCGATAATCTGTATGGTTGTCGAGAATCGCTCGCTGATGGAATTAAGAGAGCGACCGATATAATGATTTCAGGGAAAGTTGTTGTTGTTTGCGGTTACGGAGATGTCGGTAAAGGTTGCGCCCAGTCCATGAGAGGTTTCGGCGCACGTGTGATTATTAATGAAATTGATCCAATATGTGCCCTGCAAGCGGCGATGGAAGGGTATGAAATAAGAACGCTGGAAGAAGTTGTTCACACATGCGATATTTTTGTTACGGCAACCGGCTGCTGCGACGTGATCACCGGCAATCACATGGAGAGAATGAAAAATGAAGCCATCGTTTGCAATATCGGCCATTTCGACAGTGAAATAGAT
>Ga0209746_1001730_pt1 | contig 10295 bp, 8 predicted proteins | sample BarGraNGADG00211_3_FD_184496 | JGI IMG/M metagenome (GOLD analysis project Ga0209746, IMG submission 184496) | Arctic peat soil microbial communities from Barrow, Alaska - Barrow Graham LP Ref core NGADG0011-211 (SPAdes) (version 2) | ecosystem: Environmental > Terrestrial > Soil > Wetlands >...
GAAACTGACCAGTAAACCTTCATTTTCAGTTTAACTCGGTACTGATAAAACAACGAGCCATAAAACAAGGAATAAAATTGAGCTGGATAAAGTGGAGCCAATTAGACCATATAATTTTGATTTCTTCACGCTGCTTTTTTTGGCTTATTTGAAAAGGTTTTAATATTTCAGAAATTTCTCAAGAGAATTATCAAACTTCGTACCGTTTTTTTTAAATTTATAATTACTCTAACTGTTTTTTGTACCGTTTTATTGTTTCTTCGAGTCCAAAATAGATTGCATCGGCAATAAGAGCATGACCGATTGATACTTCATCTAACCAGGGTATTAAAGTATGGAGGTAGGCAAGATTTTGTAGACTTAAATCGTGTCCGGCATTCAAACCTAATCCAAGTTTTTTCGCCAGTTTGGCAGCTTCAACAAAGGGTGCCACCGCCTTCTCTCTATCTTTCGGATAGTTAGTAGCGAAAGGTTCTGTATATAGTTCCACCCTGTCAGTACCGGTTTTAGCAGCAAATTCGATGTTTTTCAAGTCGGTATCAATAAAAATGGAAACACGAATTCCAACGCTTTGAACATCAGCAACAACAACTTTCAAAAAGTCTAGATTCTGCACTGTATCCCAACCGGCACTGGAAGTGATTGCTTCCGGTGGATCGGGGACTAATGTTACCTGATGCGGTTTAACCGATTTTACCAATTTGATAAATTCAGGCGAAGGATAACCTTCTATATTAAATTCGGTTTTCAGAATCGGGCGTAAATCCCAAACATCCTGATATCGAATATGGCGTTCGTCCGGACGAGGGTGAACTGTAATTCCTTGCGCACCAAATCGTTCGCAATCCAAAGCTACCTGACAAACATTGGGGATATTTCCACCTCGTGCATTGCGTAATGTGGCTATTTTGTTGATATTTACACTTAGTTGTGTCATTATATTAACTATTGTGTTGAAGTTTTTTTGTTTTTAATTTTTTCTTTTTTTCTCCCAATTACATTCAGGCTTGTAACTCTACACTAAAAAACTTGCATGTTTCATTTTCATTTAGTTCCTTTGCAATAGATTATTACAACAAAATCATTTAGTTGGCAAAAATAATTAAAAAAACCCGATGCCTGACAGTAGTTATTTATCTTTCAATTATTTTTATACTTTGAATGGCGGAAATTAATGTTAATATGGAGTTTTTCTTTAAGGATTTAACAATTAAAATTTGAAATTTATATGAGAATAGCTGTTTTTGGAAATATATATCGTAGTGTTTTGCTTTCACATATTTTGATTTTATTTGAATATTTCAAAGACAAAGAAGTTAAACTTCTCCTTGACAAAGAATTGTTCGAATTAGTTCGAGATCATGGAAATTGTAGTATGGACTCTACTGAGATTATTGAAGACGATGATTTTCAGGCTGATATAGCATTAAGTATTGGTGGCGATGGAACTTTTTTGAATACAGCTGCCAGAATTGGGCGAAAGGGAATTCCGATTTTAGGAATCAATACAGGACGTTTAGGTTTTTTGGCAGACGTTCCAAATGATGAGATTATTCCGGCTTTAAATGCTATCATGTCTAATAAATTCAGCATTGAAGAAAGAGCATTACTTTTTGCTGAAACATCTGATGGAACAACTTTTAAATATCCTTTTGCGTTAAACGAAGTTTCTGTATTAAAACAGGATAGTTCGTCGATGATAAGCATTACAGCCAGTGTAAATGGTCAGATGGTTCACACGTATCATGCTGATGGTTTAATTCTTTCAACACCTACAGGATCAACTGCTTATTCGATGAGTGTAGGTGGTCCGTTAGTAATTCCGCAAACTCAGAATTTTATTTTGTCACCCATTGCTTCTCATAGTTTGAATGTTCGTCCTTTGATAATTCCCGACTCATGGACTATAGAACTGGAAGTTCATAGTCGAAGTTCGTGTTATTTGGTAGCATTGGACGGTCGATCGAAAATTTTGGATCAAAAAACGAAATTACAAATTACTAAAGCCGATTTCTCAATAAAAATCATTAAAGAACTGAACCATACCTTTTTTGATACTTTGAAAAACAAGTTAATGTGGGGAGTGGATAAGAGAAATTAGATAATCGGTTAATTAGTTAATTGGTTGATTTGTAGAATAGTTAATAAATTAGAAGTTGATAGAATGAGAATTGTGTTTATGGGAACACCGAATTTTGCGGTGGAAAGCCTAAAAATATTGATTAAAAATAAATATAATGTTGTTGGCGTAATTACTATGCCTGACAAACCTGCCGGACGAGGTTATAAAGTACAGTTTTCGCCTGTAAAACAATATGCTTTGGATCAAAACTTACGACTTTTACAGCCTGAAAAACTTAAAGATGAATTTTTTTTGAATGAATTAAGGAGTTTAAAAGCTGATTTACAAATTGTTGTTGCTTTCCGCATGTTACCGGAAGTTGTCTGGGATATGCCACGATTTGGAACATTTAATCTACATGCCTCATTATTACCTCAATACCGTGGAGCTGCACCCATCAATTGGGCAATTATTAACGGTGAAAAAGAAACCGGAGCAACCACATTTTTTCTCACTCATGAAATTGATACAGGAAAAATTATTCTGCAAGAAAAGTTGCCAATATCCAAAACAGACAATGCTGGAACTGTGCACGATAATTTAATGAGAATTGGGGCGATTCTGGTAAAAAAAACTGTGGACATGATTATAGACGGCAAAATAGATGCAGTTGATCAATCCCGCTTTATCCAATCAAATCAGGAATTAAAAATAGCTCCAAAAATTTTCAAGGAAACCTGCGAAATTGATCTGAATCAGGATGTTGAAGCGGTTTATGATTTTGTACGTGGAATGTCTCCATATCCGACTGCATGGCTTGAAATTCAATTTCCGAATCAATCCGATAAAACTGTTTTAAAGATTTTCGAAACTGAAAAAGACTTTGAAAATCACGAATTGCCAATCGGAACATTCGTTACCGATGGAAAGAAATTCGCCAAAATAGCTCTGAAAGACGGATTTATATTACTTAAATCAGTTCAGTTACCCGGTAAAAAACAGATGGAAATCGGGGAATTATTGCGGGGAATGAGATTTTAATCTGACAATAAAATAATGTGCTAATGTGCCAATGGAAGACAAATTCTGTCTTTCCATTGGCACATTGTCGTATTGGCACATTGATGTATTATTTTGCAGCTATCGTTTCTATTTCCACCAGCGCTCCCAGTGGCAAAGCTTTTACCGCAAATGCTGAACGAGCCGGACATTCGGTTTGATAAACCTTTTGATAAACTTCATTCATTCCTGCAAAATCGGCAATATCCGATAAAAATACGGTTGATTTAACTACATCTGCAAAAGTATAACCTGCTTTTTTTAAAATTGCATTGATATTTGCGAACACTTGTTCAGTTTGTGAAGTAATGTCAGTAGCTTCAATTTTTCCAACACTTGGGTTGATCGGCAATTGACCTGAAATATACAAAGTTCCATTCGCTTCAACTGCTTGACTGTATGGTCCTATCGCAGCAGGTGCATTTTGAGTATTTATTATGCGTTTCATTCTATATTTAATTTTACTGGTGCAAAGATAATGATAATTTGCAAATTGTAAACTTCACAGAATTTTCAGTTTTTGACGCAAACGTTTGCATTCTTTTAAGCAAAAAATCTGAGGATAACGCTATAAATATGATTCAATATAGATTATATTTGCTTCATATTTATTAATCATTTAAAATATTATATTTATGAAAAAAATTACTATTTTGTTTCTTGTTTTGTTTTTAGCTGGTAAATTTGTTTTTGCCGGTGGTGGTTGGGCTACAAGTGCAGTAACATTATCTAAAGATGGTGGAACTGCATATAATTATGTGCTAAATAATGAAGGTTGGACTGATGGAACTTGGGGTTCAAATACAGCTTTTAATACGTATGATTTCGGAACTCCAACTAGTCTGGTTTTGAATGGAGGATCAGGAAATGCATGGACAGATGATTCTCCAGGTTATGATGCTACTTCTTTTGTTATTTATTATCGCGTATATAAAAACGGTGATACACCTGGTACATGGAATTCATTTGTTTTAGATTCTCAAGCGTATAAGAGTGGTAATAACTACATTTTTGACAAATCGAATGCTGCTGTAAATGTTTTGGCTTTAGCTACATCAGCTGGTACAAATATTTATACATTAGAAGTAGTAATGTCTAAGAATCAGTTTTATACCGGAGGTAATTGGAATAGTATGGTGCCTGGTGGACAAGCAGTTGCTTATAGTGATGCAACAGCAGGGTATAAAGCTATATTTACAAAAGTTACAAATAGTGTTGATCAAATCGAATCAACTTTGAAGATTTCTACTGAATCAAGTCAAATTGATGTCCGTTTTGAAGGTTTTGCTCAGGTTGAATTGTATTCTGTAACCGGTCAATTAATTCATTCAGCTTCAGTTGCAAATCAATTTACTCAGTCGGTTAAAAATGGTGCTTATTTGCTTCGTGTAAACGGACAAACACATAAAGTGTTGGTTCAATAAATCTCTAAATCCACTAAAGGGGACTTAAAAACTTTATTTGCAGTCATCTCAAATATATTTTGAGATGACTTCTTTTGTTTTTCAGCGTCTGTTCCCTGGAATGGATTTTTAATTGATTAATTTCCGAGATTGCAAAAAGCAGTTGGAATCTTATCACATTTCACACTGGCAATGCTTGTTCCTTTATTCAATTTTACACGAATTATAGCTCTGCCATTTTGCAATTCCACCACTCTGGAACCGGATGCTGTTCCGAGATTATCTATGAGTTTCCCATCACCGGCCAATCCAAAAGTAATCACGTTGCGAGAGTCAAGGCATAAAATTTTATTGGCATCCAGTAATTTGACTTCAATTGTAGCCATATCGTCTTGTTGAGCAATTTTAGTAAGCATCATTTGTGCCGGTTTTCCCCATTTTTCGGTTTGATAACCTTGTTTGATTTCATCGGTAACGGTTGCTTTCCCTTTGTGTGCAATGACTTTCAACTTATTTTCACCGGACGAATAAACGACATTCCAACGTAACCCTGCGGCAGGAAAATCCTGAGAATTGCGTTTTTTTACACCCTGACTTTTTCCGTTGAAAATCAATTCTGCTTCATCGCAATTAGAATACACTTTTACCATCTTTTCTTCACCTTCATTTCCCCAACGAACAGGCCAGCTATGTCCGTAAATATGAGCCATTGGCTTTTCTGTCCACCAGGACTGGAAAACATAATAAGCTTCTTTCTTCGTATCATCCCGTTCTACTACTCCTTTTTGGTTCACATAAGGAATGGGATTATCCGGCCGAACTGGCGTGGAAAAATCTTTAAAAGTCCAGAAAGCAGCTCCGGTAAGATTACGCATGGTTTCCTGTTCTTTTAAATGCCATTCGAAGATGTTGCAGATATACGATTCACTCCAGTCACCATCTTTCGAAACACGGGCAGCTCCGCCAAAACGCGCTGCTTCTCCGTTACGTTCGTCAACTCCATCGCCTGTTTTTAAAAGACTCAACGCACTGTCGGGAGTTTCTGAATGACGACCGGCATGACTGTCACCTCCCCATTCGGCATGGAAAAAATGTTTTACGGTTTTCATTTCTTTTTCAGTCATCTCTTTGTATTCGGTATAAATACCCCGATACCAGCCTGCCCAAACGGAAGGTGAATATACATCGGGAATATCTTTGGCAAAATCGCATCGACGAATGGACGTTTTACGTGACGGATCGAGTTGATGTGCCAGATTATTCAACTCTGTCATAAAATTCCTTACTTCTTTTTTATCGTAGGTTGGAAAATCGCCGGGCCAATCGTTTTCATTGCCCAAACCCCAAAGTATAACGGCTGGATGACTTCGGTGTTGAGTTATCATGTTTGTCATCATGCTGTATGCTTGATTTTTATAGCGTTCACCACCAACACCACCACGACACCACGGAATTTCTTCCCAGACCATAATTCCAAGACTGTCGCATAAATTAAGCGTAATCCGTGATTGTTGATAATGACCCAACCAGATAAAGTTAGCACCCATTTCTTTTATCAGAATCATTTCGTCTCGAATTTGCTTTTCGGTCATAGCTGCAGCCACACCGGCATGGTCTTCGTGTTTGTGGGTTCCACGAATGAGTAAACGGGTTCCATTCAGCATAAACGGTCCGTTATCGGTAAATTCATAATTCCGGAACCCGAAATGTTCAATAACTGTTTGTGTTCCGGCTTCGGTACTCAACGTTACTTTACAGGTATACAGGTTTGGTTGTGCCGGCGACCAGAGCATTGGTTTCTTCAACGGGGAACTATAAAAGGTTTTTTCGGTATCATCCGCTCCAATTTCCTGATTGTTGGTTACAATCGGTTTCCCTTTTGAATCCAATACTTCGATTTTCAAATTTGCTTTCGATAATGTTGATTTATTGTTTGTTTTCAAAACTATATCATATTTTCCGGCAATACCTTTTGAATCCACTTCGGAGTTTATGTTTACTCTTTCAATAGATAAAGCAGGAACATATACCAGATTCAAATAGCGATATATTCCACCGTAAATATTGAAATCAGCCAAACTGGACGGAATCATTTCATTATCACGTGAGTTATCGCAACGGATGGAAAGCGGTACTGTTCCTTTGAAACGTTCCAATTCTGATTTATTTTGCAAAAATGCATTCACGGCATCGGTAATATCCACGGTCCATTCGTCGTAACCACCAATGTGTGAACCGACTTTTGTAGTATAAACATAAACCTCAGTTTTTTGTCCCGCACCTTCAAAATGCAACAAAGTTCTACCTTGATTAAAAGGGTTTTTGATTTCCAGTTGGGTTTTATACCATCCAGGCCCCTGATAATAATTTCCATTGGGATCAACTCCATCGCTTGCATTGAAACAATGAGGCAACGTTACATCTTCCCACACAGGAACACATTCGGGATTTCCAGGTTTTACGATTGGACGAACTGCTTCCCATGGACTGCCCATATCACTTTTCAGGAATTTCCAGTTTTCGTTCAGTCGAATTTTGTTCTCAGTTTGGGCATTTAAGCATCCTGAAATGCTCAGGATAATGATTATCAGGTTATGAATGATGTGTTTTCTCATAATTTTTGAGTAATTAATGTTCATTTATGATGGATTTTTATAATATTAATTTGATCGTTTTTTCTGATTTTGTAGTTTTTAGTTGAATAAAATAAATTCCGTTTTTCAAACACGAAGTATCCACCTGTTTCTGATATTTTCCACTTTCCAAACTTTCATTTTGAATCAGGGTTTTGACTCTTTGACCGCCTAAATTATAAATATAAATTACAACTATTTCTTTTTCAGGTATATAATATTCAATTCTCAATGTTTTAGCAGATGAATTTGGTGTTACTTTAAATTCATTTTCATCATTCATTGAATAGGAATCTACCTTCGTCGGCGGTACTTCGTAAATTGAGAAACTATTAAACCGAACGGCTTCATCGCGCAAATCAGACGAATTCAATAAGCTCCGGTAAATTCCCCATTTTGGTCTGATAAATGAATTATCGGAACGAATTGTCAGTAAATTATTATTGCTATAGCTTAATATTGTTGATCCATCGCTTACTTTATTAATAATTATTGAATAAGTGCCATGAACATTATCTATTTTTATTCGCTCGGTGGCTTCGACCCAGATATTTTCAAATAGTGATAAATTTACTGAAGTAAATTTAATGGAACTCAGGTTTGAATTTGAATAATAATTTAGTTCCAGTTTGTTTGGGGTTCCTTTTCTTGCTGTTAAAGTAAAAAGTGGATCAGATTCATCTCCTCCAACTGCTTTTACCTGATGAATGTGCGTAAAACTTGCCGATGGTTGAAAACCAATGGGAAGTTTAAATCGCCATTTATATACAACAGTTTCGCCGGAAGTGCCTTTTAAATAAGCCGGTGAAGCATCGTATGTTTTTATTTCAACACGTTGTCGGTCGAAATTGATACAACGGTCATTATCAGGCGTAACATGAATGTAAAATTCAAATACATATTGACCTAAATCAGCATCCCAAACTTCTGCAATATGTCTTCCAAATAAAGGATGAATACATTCCGGATTTTCAACCACATCGCCACCGGTTGGTGCTAAAACGCTGTTTATCAGCTCGTAGGTATTTCCGAGTCCGTCAGCTTCGAGTAAGACTTGAGTATAGCCGATTACAGGTATAAATAGGAGGGAAATGAATATTATTTGTTTTATATAGATAGTTTTATTCAACTTCATTCTTCTGATTATTACATTGTTTGTTTTACTTCAATTTTTAAATTGGCTCAGTATGACCGTTATTTTTTAATTTTGATTCCTTTGACTTTCATATAACGCCCCAATGCCTCCAGATAATAATAATCGGCATAATTAATCGGCACATCAATTTCTGATTTATTTGGCCAGTTTCCGGTGGAGTGTTTGAGAATGAATAACCCATTTTCGCCTTTGGCAGCCAAATACTCATCTGATGATAAGTTTTTAAGTATTGTTTAGGCAGTTTTAAAATAATCGTTTTTTTCCTTTACATAACCACTTAATTCTATCAACGCTGATGCAACAATTGCAGCGGCTGAAGCATCACGCGGTTCATTCGGAATATTAGGGGCATTATAATCCCAATAAGGTATTTTATCTTTGGGTAAATTCGGATTATTTAAAATAAATGTCGCAATTTTTTTTGCTTGTTCGAGGTATTTTGGATTTTTCGTTTCGCGGTACATCATGGTAAATCCATAAAGTCCCCAAGCTTGACCTCGTGCCCACGATGAACTATCGGCATAACCTTGTGCTGTTTGTTTATGAAGTACTTGTCCTGTAATGCTATCATAATCGATTACATGAAAACTGCTATTGTCTGAACGATAATGATTTTTCATAGTTTTGTCTGCATGCGAAATACAAATTTCTTTCAATGATTTATCACCGGTAATTTTGCCTACTTCACAAAGAAATTCCAGATTCATCATGTTGTCGATAATTACCGGATATTGCCATTCTTTCCGATTATCCCACGATTTTATAAGTCCAACTTTGGGATGAAATCTTGTCATCAATGATTTAGCTCCATTGATCATCACGTTTTTATACGCCTGATTTCCGGTTATTCTGTAACCATTTCCATAACTGCAATTAAGCATAAAACCCAAGTCGTGGGTGTTTGTTCGATATTGAACTAAATCAAGAATCTCTGTGTAATGCTGTGCTTCGGTTTTGAATTTTTCATTCTTCGTGAGTTCATACATATACCACAGCGATCCGGGGAAAAAGCCGCAGGTCCAGTCTTTGTAGCTGGCTAAAACAACTTTACTTTTTTCAAAAGTTCGTGGATTTTTCTGTGTGACTTTATATGTTTCGGAAGCTGCTAAAAGTTGTTCTTGAGAGCGGTCAATTGCGGTTTTAAGCCATGAAATTTCTTTATAATTGGTGGCTGAAATTACATTTGTTGCAAACAAAATTAAGGCAAGTACAATTGAGAATTTTAAATTTTTGGTCATTTTTTTATATTGATAAATTTGTAATTATATTATTGAAATTCAAATCATTTCAAGTATTTTTATTTAATTGGTTTTGTCAAACCTAACCAAAGAACAGGATTTTTTAACGGCATATTGCGTTTGCTTTCGTCGCTTGGAAAGTCGGCTCTGCATTTTCCCCAAATCGAAATCCATTCGGGTTGTTGCTGAATAATGGCGGCAAAAAACATAAACGGCCGGCGTCCGGGTTGTTCTTCCCAATGTGAAATGTCTTTTTTAAACGGCCAGTTGTTTTTGTCAATCACGTATGGTTTGATGTAATCTACACCTTTTTGCATGCCACGTCCGTCAGGCAAGATGAAATTCCAACCATTATACTCATTGTCAGTCAAAAGCCAGGTCAATGTAGCAAAACCATCCAGACAAAATAGCGAATAAGAGTAAGGTTTTGTCCGCTCAATTTCGAGTGGCAAACTTCCATCTTGCGCCATTTGAGTTGGCAATAAAATTTCCACATAATGTTTCCGGCATTTTTCCAGAATGGTTTTGTCACCAACAAATTGCGTATAAGCCGCCATTTGCGCATGCCACCAGGTTCCGTGATTGTTTTTAGCGTTCATTTCATCAATGCCATATTGGTGCGTGTTCAGCCAGGTCATAAAAGCGGTAAACCACTGGTGAATGGTTTCGTTATCATTTTTCGACAAAAATGGTGATTTTTCCAGAATCTGAACTGATTTTGTTACTTCAATAAATGGAATTCCA
>Ga0209746_1001731_pt1 | contig 10294 bp, 7 predicted proteins | sample BarGraNGADG00211_3_FD_184496 | JGI IMG/M metagenome (GOLD analysis project Ga0209746, IMG submission 184496) | Arctic peat soil microbial communities from Barrow, Alaska - Barrow Graham LP Ref core NGADG0011-211 (SPAdes) (version 2) | ecosystem: Environmental > Terrestrial > Soil > Wetlands >...
CTCGCGGTCGATCTCACCCGCCGCGTAGCGCCTCTTGAGGATGTCCTGCGGGGATTCGCGAAGGCCTGCCTGCGGTGTGCTGCCGCCCGCCGTCCCGCTCCCTCCCAGGCCGCGAACGAGCAAGACGACTCCAGCGATCACGGCGAGGACGACGACGATCGACAGAAGGACCATGAGCCAGGCGCCGGTCCCCCCGAAGCCCCATCCGTTCATCATGACGCACCACCGCCTTTCAAAGTGAAGCGAGCCCCAGAACGTGCTTGGACTCTGCCCGTGAGTGATGGTTTCCATTCCATCTTGGCGATCGAACGCCCTGCGTGAACGCTGCTCGGCTGCGGCCATGCCGCTGGCTTCTGCTGGCGGATCATCCGTGCCCAGGCGCCTCGAGCGCTTGCTCGAGGTCCGCGACAAGGTCCTCGGCATCCTCGATGCCCACCGACAGGCGCACAGTGCCGGGAGTGATTCCGCGCCGCCGCCGCTCTTCGGCCGGGATGGCGGCGTGCGTCATCGTCTCCGGGTGGCAGACAAGTGACTCCACGCCACCGAGGCTCTCGGCGAACGAGAACAGTCGCAAGGCGCGCACGAAGTCGTCGACCTCCCGATGCCCACCCGGCAAGGCGAGCGTCACCATCCCCCCGTGGCCGCTCATCTGGCGCCCGGCGAGATCGCGCTGCGGGTAGGTCGGCAGGCCTGGGTACACGACGTCGTGTACTCGTGGGTGCTGCGCCAGGAATGCGGCCACGCGAGCGCCGTTCTCGGCGTGACGCTGCATGCGGACGGTCAGCGTCTTCAGCCCCCGCAGCACGAGCCAGGCGTCGAACGCCCCTGGGACCGCGCCGGCGCTGTTCTGATAGGCCTTCAGGCGCTCGTGGAGCTCGTCGTCATCGGTGATCACGGCGCCACCGATGACGTCGGAGTGGCCGCCGAGGTACTTGGTGGTGCTGTGCACCACCACATGAGCGCCGAGCGCGAGCGGCTGCTGGAACACCGGCGTCGCAAACGTGTTGTCCACGACGAGGCGCGCGCCTGCGGCGCGCGCCTCGTCCGCTACCGCCGCGATGTCGGCAAGGCGCAAGAGTGGGTTGGACGGGGTCTCCAGCCAGAAGACTCTGGTCGATGGACGCGCGGCCCTCTCGAAAGCGCCCGGATCTCGAGCATCGACATAGGTGAACTCGACGCCCAGCGGCCGCCAGACCGTCTCGAAAAGTCGGTAGGTGCCGCCATACAGATCGTCGCCGGCGAGCACGTGGTCGCCCGGCCGCAGCGTCGACAGCACGGCGGCCGTGGCGGCGGACCCTGAGGCGAAGGCAAGCCCGTGGGCGCCACCCTCGAGCGCCGCCAAGCAGGTCTCGAGCGCAGTGCGTGTGGGGTTGCCGGTGCGAGAGTACTCATACGGGTGATCGTGGCCGATGCCCGCCTGTGTGTACGTGGACGTCAGGTAGATCGGGGTGATCGTCGCGCCGGTGGCGGTATCCGGCCCCTGGCCGGCATGGATGGCGCGCGTCGCAAGACCTTCACTCATGCGACCACCAGCGCCTCGTCGTGGGCTCCCGCCCAGAACTCAAGGAGGTCATACCTGGTCAGGAAGCCGATGGGGACGCCGCTCCGCGCCACGAGGACGCCGCCGTGCCCACCGAGAAGCAGGCGGTAAGGCTCAGTGATCGCGGTGTCCTCCTCTACCTGCGGCGGCGCAGCGCCCATGACGTCCGCGACCGCGGTGCTCCGCGGGTCGACGCCATCGTAGAGCGCTCTGGCCAGCACGGCCTCATTCACACTCCCCACGACATCTGCGCCGTCGATGACGGGCATCTGCGAGATGTCGTACCTCTCGAGCGTGCGAATCGCCTCGATCACGAGCGCCCGCGAGCCGATCGAGACGAGCGGCTCCATACGGTGCTTGGCCAGCAGCACGTCCTGCGCCAGCGCACGTGGGCGCGACTCCTCCGCCAGGCCCTTCTCATGCAGCCACTCGTCCGAGAAGAACGTGCTGAGGTAGTTGCGGCCCGTATCGGGCAGAACGGCCACGACCACGGCGCCCTTTGGCAGGCGACTGGCGTACTTGACCGCCGCCGCCACCGCCGTTCCGGAGGAACCGCCGACCAGGAGGCCTTCCTCGCGAGCGAGCCGGCGCGCCATCGCGAACGACTCTCTGTCGCTGACTCGCACGAACTCGTCGACCACCTGCCTGTCGAACGTGGCCGGCACGTAATCCTCGCCGATCCCCTCGACGAGATAGGGGCGCGGTGCGTCGCCGGAGAGGATCGAGCCTTGGGGATCCGCGCACACGACCGTGACCTGCGGATTCTTCTCCTTCAGGTACCGCCCAACACCAGAGATCGTGCCGCCCGTGCCGACGCCGGCGACGAAGACATCGATGCGTCCCTCCGTGTCGCGCCAGATCTCCGGGCCGGTCGTCAGATAGTGTGCCTGCGGGTTGCACTGGTTGCTGAACTGCGCGGGGCGGTAAGCGCCGGCGATCTCTCGTGCCAAGCGGTCGGCGACACCGTTGTAGCTCTCGGGGGAATCCGGCGCCACCGCGGACGGAGTCACCACGATCTCCGCCCCGTAGGCCTGCAAGAGGGTGAGCTTCTCCCCGCTCATCTTGTCGGGCAGCACGAAGATGCACCGATACCCTTTGACGGCAGCGGCCAAGGCGAGGCCGACGCCGGTGTTGCCGGCCGTCGCTTCGATGATCGTCCCTCCAGGCTGGAGCAAGCCGCGGGACTCGGCGTCCTCGATCATTGCCACGCCGATGCGGTCCTTGATGCTGCCGCCCGGATTGACTGCTTCGAACTTGCCGAGCAGCGTGACCGGGAGGCCTTCGGTGACGCGGCCGAGACGCACGAGCGGCGTCTGGCCGATCGCTTCAAGGACGGACTGATGGTACCTCATGGGCCATGACCTCCACTTGCAGTGCCTAACTTGACCAAATAAATCAGATATATCGTAAATAAACCTAGCACTGCCTCTGCCGCTCGTCAACAGACGTGCGTTGAACCCGCCCCGAACGGTGGCGGCGAGCCGCCGGGCGGGCGTTCAGAGCGTCTCCACGATCTCAGACGCCTTCTTCCCGCCGGCCGCTGTGGGGTTCATGGCGACCCCGTTCTCCGTCCCCCTCTTCACGTGAACCACAGAGTCTCTTCAGCGCGCCTTCACATGCCTCAGCAAGAATCGAGCAACGCTGCAGCGTCCAGGTGAGACAGCGTCGACCCGGGCGCACGGCCGGGTCTCATCAGAGGATACGGACTCGTGCTCGCGCGCGCGGACGCGCCCGACGAGGCTCTTGACGGGCGCCCCATCAAGGGTTCGCGATAGGTCGCACGCAGGCGCCGTTCTCCGCCGGGTCGGCGGCGAACGGCGGCACGCGGATCACCAGAATGCTTGCACGTCGCGTGGGGAATGAAGCGCTCATGGCCTCGTACAGAATGGACCACTTACGTATGCGTTCCGGTGTCACCGTGGTGGCCGCGGCCCTCGAGGTCGCTGCCATGGCGGTATTGGGCCTCACGGAGACGCACCATGACATCCTCGGCACCACCGGAGCGATAGCCGTCCTCATCGCCGTCATCGCGGCCGTGCTCGCCGGTCCGCTGGCGGGCTGCCTCACCGCGGTGGCGGGGGGCGTCGCATTCTTCGGCTTCGTGACCGACTGGGGAGATACTGCGCCGCTGACGGCGACAATCGCCTCAGTCGTGGTCTGGAGCCTGTCGGCGCTGATAGTGGGCGTCGTCGCTGACCAGCTGAGACACCAACAAGCGGCACGACGTGCCGCGGAAGACGCAGCCGCGCTGCTCCACGCTCGGCTGGAGACGAGCCTGCTCCCTCACCTCGAGCCAGAGCAGGCCGGCCTCCATCTCGTATGGCGCTATCTGCCGAGCGAAGACCGCCTGGGCGTTAGCGGAGACTTCTACGATGCGGCCACGACGCCGGACGGCAGGCTGGCCGTGGTGATCGGTGACGTGGTGGGACATGGACCTGATGCCGCCGCCCTCGGTGCCACGTTGAGGGCCGCATGGCACGCGCTGGTGACGGCGGGGATATCGACTGACCGGCTCATTTCGACGTTGGACGCCGTCCTTGCCCGCGAGCGGCGGTCTCCGGAGGCCTTCGCCACACTGTGCCTCGCGTGGTTCGGCGATGATCGCGCCGGCGCGTCCCTGTTGCTCCTCGGCCACCCGCCCCCCGTTCTCATCTCCCAGGGTCGCGTCGAGCAGCTCAAGGTCGTGCCTTTGCCCCCACTCGGCTTGGTCGACACCGCCGACTGCCGCCTCACCCAGGTCGAGCTACGGTCGGCCTGGAGTCTGGTCCTGTACACGGATGGGCTGGTTGAGGGCCACTCCAGCCACAATTCGACAGAGCGATACGGTGTGGAGCGACTGCTCACTCGACTGCAGGGAGAAGTCCGCGGCGGCTTCGACGAGCGTTGTCTCGACAGCGTGCTCACCGACGTCATCAGCGCGAATGGAGGCCCGCTTCCCGATGATGTCGCCGTCTTGTGCGTGTCGCGGGCCTTGGGCACGTAGGCGCGATCAACGCGACGACGGCCGGACGAAGCGGAGCCCCGGCCGAGCCCTCTGCGCCGTGCCTCAGTGCAGCGTCTTCAGGTAGGAGAGCAGGTCCGCCCACTGGACATCGGACAGGTTCCAGCGCGGCATTGGCAACGAGAGATGATCGCCTTCGCGGTCAACGCCCTCGATCACGGCGGTCCGCATGGACGCATCGGTTAAGACCGGCCCTCGTGTGCCGTCAGGATCGAGCATGCCCTGTGCGTCGGTGAGGTTGCCGTAGGTGATGTCGGGTGCGGCGTACATGCGCGTCGTGCGGCCCCGCCCATCGCGGCCGTGGCACCCAGCGCAACCCGAGCTCATCATCATCATGCCGCCGTGCGAGGTATCGGCTGGCCTGCCCCATCGAGGCCGTAGCGGAAGATGCGCTCGCCGGGCGGAAGCTCCTTGCTCGACCAGCCCGGCCCGAGCGAACTAAGCACGACCACGCCAACGATGGCCGCCAGAGCGACAACGAACGCCACCGTGGCGATGACCAATGGCCGAAGGTGCGTCACGAGCGCACATCGCGCATCCGGCTCTCGTAGTCCTCACGGTCGATCTCACCCGCCGCGTAGCGTCGCTTGAGGATGTCTTCCGGCGAGTCGTGGCGACCCGGCACTCCCTGAGTGCCAGCGGCCGAGCCACCTCTCCCAAGGCCCCGCACCAAGTACACGATGCCGACGATCACGGCCACCACGAAGACTATCGCCAGCACGAGCATCATCCACTCGCCGGCACCCCAGCCACCACCACCCCATCCATCACCCCAGCCATTCATCATCTTCGGTACCCTCCCTGCTGATCAAGCGTCAATACCGCAGCGTGGCTGCGTCACGCGTTCCTACCCTGCCGGCGGCTGCGCAAATCCGCTGGAGACCCGGGCGCGGTCCAGCCGCGCGCACGACAGCACGAAGCGGCCCATCGGTCGCTGCACGACCCCATGCCGGATAGGACTGACAAGCAGCTCCCGACCTCAGAGCGGAAAGAGCCCCGCGCCGGCAAGGGCATGCCAGAGCGGCTGTGCCGCGATCCCCAGCACGAGGAGGGCGGCGGCGGGCACGTAGGTACCCATTCGAGCCCAGCGCCCCATCGTCGCCGCGACCTCCGGTCCCGGCTGCCCCAGGTACGCCGGTCCGAGGACCCTCAGGTAGTAGGCGAGCGACAGCACTGAGTTGGCCGCGGCGAGGACGGCCAGCCACGTGTAGCCGGCCTCGATGGTGGCGGCGAAGAGCCCCAGCTTGCCCACGAAGCCTGCAAGCGGTGGTACGCCGACGAAGGAGAGGAACACGACGACCAGTGTGAGCGCGAGCCACGGCCTCGTCCGCGACAGGCCGTTGTACAGGTGGCGGTCCGCGAGACCGCGCAGCTCGACGACCACGCCGAATGCCGCGAGGTTGCCAAGCACGTAGGCGCCCACGAAGTAGATCAGGGACGGGACGGCCAGGTCGCTGCGGCCGAGCGCGACGACGGCCATGAGGGCGTAGCCGGCCTGGGAGATCGAAGACCAGCCCAGCAGGCGGCGCACATCGTCTTGGCGCAGCGCCGCGAGGTTACCGAGGGTCATCGTCACGGCGGCGAGAACGGCGATCAGCGGCCGCCAGCCGACATCGGCGGCCGGCAGCGCCGCGGCCAGCCGCGCCAGCACGATCAGGGCGCCTACTTTGGGCGCCGCCGTGAGGAAAGCGGCCATCGGCGCCGGCGCTCCGTCGGCGACGTCCGGGACCCATGCGTAAGCAGGGAACGCGCCGATCTTGAACGAGAGGCCGATGGCTACGAGGCCGACGGCGACCGCCAGCGCCCACGCGTCGGCCCCTCCGAGCGAGACGCGCAAGGCACCGAACAGCGTGCTCCCGCCCATGCCGAAAAGCAGTACGACGCCGAAGACCATGAAGCCGGTCGCGAGCGCACCGAGGAGGTAATATTTCATCGCCGCTTCCGCCGCGCGCGCCGAGCGGCGGTGGTAGCTGGCCAGCACGTAGCCGGTCGCCGAGCTCAGGAGGATGCCGAGCACCATCTCCATGAGGTCGGTCGCCCCTGCCAGCAGCACGGCCCCCAGCGCTGACAGCAGCAGCAAGGTGTACAGCTCACCGCGGCGCGGATCAGCCGCGAACCACTCGTACGAGAGCAGCACGGCGAGCGCCGTCGTCGCCAGGATGATGAGCTTCCCCCATACGGCAGCGCCATCCACAGCGTAGGCGCCGAAGAACGTGGTGGGCTCGGAGGCTCCCACCACGAACCAGGTGGATGCCGCCGACGCGGCGAGCACCAGCAACGACAGGTGGGCGGCGAAGCGTTGCGCACGTCGGGAGGCGAACAGCGCGAAGAGCAGTATCCCCAGAGCGCCGATCAGGAGGACGATCTCCGGAAGGACCGAACGCAACGACATGCCGCCCGACGACATCACCCGCCCACCACCGCCCTGGCAGTCGCGTCGATCACGTTGATCAGCCAGGCGGGGAACACGCCGATGATCAGCGTGGGCACGAGGAGCGAGATCATCACCGCGGTCTCGACGCCATCGAGGTCGCGCATCGACTGCCAGCGCTCGCGCAGCGGGCCCAGGAAGACCTTCTTCAGCATGCGCAGGAAGAGGGCGGCCAGCAGCACCATGCCGACCAGGCTGATCACCACGAGCACGGGATAGATGGCGAACGCGCCGACGAAGACCTCGACATCCGAGACGAACTGGGCCAGGCCGGGCAGTCCGAGGCTGGCGAATGCCGCCACGACCGTAGCAAGGCCCATCGTGCGCGCCTTGCTCGCGAGTCCGCCGAACTCATCCATCTCGTAGGTGCCGGCGCGGGCATAGATCGAGCCGCTGATCAGGAACAGAGCCCCGGTGATGAGCCCGTGGCTGACCATGCCGAGCGTGGCGCCGTCGAGCGCGATGCGTCGCGCGTCCACGGCGCCGACAAGCACGCCACCCGCGGCGGCGATCCCCAGCACCACGAGACCCATGTGGGCGATGCTCGTGTAGGCGATGAGGCGCTTGAGGTTGCTCTGGGCCAGACTGACGAGCGCGCCGTAGATGATGCTGATCACCGCGAGCACGGCCAACGCGAAGGCGTAGCGCCGGAAGGTGTCCGGCATCATCTGCAGGGTGATGCGGATGAAGCCGTACGTGCCCATCTTCAGGAGCACGCCGGCGAGGATGGCGGAGCCCGGTCCGGGGGCGTCCACGTGAGCCGGAGGCAGCCAGGTGTGCAGGGGCGCCAGCGGCGACTTGATGACGAAGGCGATGACGAAGCCGAGGAAGATCAGGCTGGCGCGCAGTCCGTCGCCGGGGAGGGGCGGATGCTGGATGATGCTGATCATGTCGAACGTGTGCGGCGACGTCGACAGGTACAGGCCGATGATGGCCAGCAGCAGCGCCAGCGACCCCGTCAGCGTGTAGATGAAGAACTTGATCGCCGAGCGGGCCGCGTCGCCATGCCCCCATATGGCGATGACGAAGTACATGCCGACCAGGCTGAGGTCCCAGAAGACGAAGAACAGGAAGAGATCGAGCGCCAGGAACACGCCAAGGGAGGCCGCCTCGAGGAAGAGGAAGAAGCCGTAGTACGTGCGCTCGCGGCCCAGCAGATCGAGCGGGTAAGCCATCGACACCGGGAAGAGCAGTGCGCTGAGGGCCACCAGGGGCAGGGAGAAGCCGTCCACGCCGACTTTGTAGCCAACGCCGAGCGCCGGGATCCACGGGACCGACTCGATCATCTGCGGGAGTGGCCCGCCCGAGTAGCGCAGCCAGACGACGAGCGTGAGGGCCAGGGGAACGAACGAGAGCCCCAGGGCCAGACGGCGGATAAGGACGGTGCGCTCGCGCGGCAGGAACGCCACTACGAACGCCCCGAGGAGCGGAACGGCGATCATGGCGGTCAACACGCGTGTACCTCCGTAGTGGACGATGTGGGTTTCCAGGTAGTGGTCATGACGCGACCACGGTGACGACGACGGCGATGACGACGCCGGCGGCGATGATGATGTAGTAGTCGTGGACCATGCCATTCTGCAGACGGCGCACCGCCGCTCCGGCCCGCCGGCTGGCCGTCGCGGTCCCCTCGACGGCGCCGTCGATGACGACGTCGTCCCACACCCGCGACGCGACGGCTGCGAGCCAGCTCGTCTTGGCGATGCCCCAGACGGCAGCGTCGACGACGCGGTCGTCGAAGACCATGGCGCGTGCCGCCAGGCGGACGGCGGACGTGGCCGTGCCCCATACGCCGGCGTCGATCACGTGATCGTCGAAGCGGCGCAGCGCACGCGCCAGGGCGAGGACGGGCTCGGCGACCCCACGGCGTACCGCCGTGGGCAGGCCGAGCCAGTCGGCCAGCCGTGCCTGTACGCGGGCCGGCGCGCCCAAAGCCAACAGCGCACCTCGCCGGTGGAGGAGCCACACCAAAGCAAAAGCAGCCGCGATGGAGCCGAGCGACGTCGCCAGCTCCCAGGGCCGAGCGGAGACCAGCCGCCCGTCGGTCAGGCGCTCGAGGGCGCGTTCGCCGGCGGGGAGTCCGAGCACGCCGAGGAGCACTGAAGCAGTCGCGAGAAAGCCCATGGCCCAGGCGGGGGCGCTCGGCGTCTTCGCGGCGGGGCAGTCGCTCCCCGCGGCGCAGGCCCCCAAGGCGGTCGCGTGCTCGGCTCGCAGCCCAGCATCGCTCGCGAACGCAGGCGAGCGCCTCGCGACCAACGCGGGTCCATAGCTCAGGACGAATATCCGCCCGGCGTAGAGCGCGCTCAGGAACCCTGCCGCCAATACGCCGATCCCGAGCCATGAGCCGTACCCTGCAGCCGCCGCGAACACTAGCTCCTTGGAGAAAGCGCCGCCGAGGGGAGGCACAGCCGCCAGGGCTAGTGCGCCGATGCCGCAGAGCACTGCGGCCACGCGCTGCGCGCCGCTGAGGCGCAGTCTGCCGAGGTCGCCGGTGCCGGCGATGCTGAGAGCAAGGCCGGCGGCGAGGAAGAGCAGCGACTTGAAGAACGCGTGGGCGACCAGCTGCGCTGTGGCTGCGGTCACCGAGCCGGCACCTACAGCGATGAGCATCAACCCATACTGCGCGGTCGTCGAGGCCGCCAAGGCGCGTTTGAAGTCGGCCTGCAGAAGCGCGACCACACCACCTGCCAGAGCGCTGACGAGACCCAGGGCTACTACGGCAGGGCTGAACCAGCCGACGCGTTCGAGCAAGGGCTGCAGGCGGATGAGCACGTAGGCGCCGGCTGCGACCATCGTGGCGGAGTGCAGCAGGGCCGAGACCGGCGAGGGACCTTCCATCGCAGAGAACAACCAGTACGAGAACGGCACCTGCGCCGACTTGGCGGCGGCTGCTAGCAGGACGCCGGCGGCTATCCAGCCCAGCGTCGCGCCCCGCGTGCCGGCGATCGCGTCGAACGACAGCGAACCTGTGGCCGCGTAGGCGGCGCCGGCGGCCACGAAGAGGCCGATAGCGCCGAAGCGCACGGTCACGAACGCCACGAGCGCGGCCTGCGGCGGCCGAGCCTGCTGCCAGTGGTGCGCGATGAGCGCCCACGAGAAGGCGGCGACCAGCTCCCAGGCGATGAGGAGCGTGAGGAGGTCGGCTGCCACCACCAGAAGCTCCATGGCGCCGACAAAGGCGACGAGAAGCCCGACGAGGCGCCGCACGCTCGGATCGTCCCGGTACACGCCGCCCGCGAAGGCGACGATGGGCGCCGCCACCACCGGGACGAGCACGACGAGGATCCGTGCCACGCCGGCAACGCCTAGCTCCAGACGCAGC
>Ga0209746_1001735_pt1 | contig 10284 bp, 10 predicted proteins | sample BarGraNGADG00211_3_FD_184496 | JGI IMG/M metagenome (GOLD analysis project Ga0209746, IMG submission 184496) | Arctic peat soil microbial communities from Barrow, Alaska - Barrow Graham LP Ref core NGADG0011-211 (SPAdes) (version 2) | ecosystem: Environmental > Terrestrial > Soil > Wetlands >...
AGGCTGACGCCGTGGCGTCTCCCTGTCGGCGGGTACAATCGAGAACAGGAAGCCTGAGGAGGGATGTTGGACGCGAAACCAGGAGTGAAGGTCGCCGACGTGCTGCGTCGCGTCGCCCCGGGCACCGGGCTGCGCGAGGCGCTGGACAGCATCATCTCGGCCGACGTGGGCGCCCTGATCGTCATCGGGGACATCCAGCACGTCGAGCCGCTGTGCGACGGCGGTTTCCGGCTCGGCATCCCGTTCACGCCGCAGCGGTGCTTCGAGCTTGCGAAGATGGACGGAGCCATCCTGCTCGACGACGAGTGCGGGACGATCCTGCGGGCCAACGTCCACCTGGTCCCGAATGCGTCGCTGCCCACCGCGGAGACCGGCATGCGTCATCGGACGGCCGAGCGCGTGAGTCGGCAGACCGCGGCACTGGTCGTCTCGGTGTCACAGCGCCGCAACGTGGTGAGCCTGTATCGCGCCGGCCGACGCATAACGGTGGAGGACGTGACCGTCGTCCTGGCGAAGGCGAACCAAGCCCTTCAGACCCTGCAGCGGTACCGGATCCGCCTCGACGAGGTCATGGCGCGGTTGACCCTTCTCGAGTTCGAGGACGCGGTGACCGTCGGCGACGTCGTCCTGGCCATGCAGCGCTCCGAGCTCGTCCAGCGTGTAGCGCGCGAGGTCGCTCGCTACGTCGACCAGCTCGGCACCGAGGGCCGCCTCGTCGCCATGCAGGCCGAAGAGGTGACCGCGAACGTCAGCGATGAGCATGCGCTGATCCTTCGGGACTACCTGGTGACCTCCGGCGCCCGGCAGGCGACCGCGGCACGCGTCGCCCTCTCGGAGATGACCCAGGAGCAGGTGCTCGACGACCTGGCGGTCACCGCGGTCCTGGGCTTCCCGACCTCGGCGGACATGCTCGAGCATCCCGTGCGCTCGCGCGGGTACCGGGTCCTGCGTCGCATACCCTCGCTGCCCGGAGCGGTGATCAACCGCTTGGTCGAGCGCTTCTCGACGCTGGTGGCGCTTTCGCGGGCGACCGAGGAGCAGCTCGACGAGGTCGACGGGGTCGGAGCGCGCCGGGCGCGCACCATCGCCGACGGCCTACGCAGGCTGCGGGGCTCCGCGGCGGTCTAGCGCCCGTCCGTTCGTCCGTCGAAGGTCCGCCGCTCGGGGCGGGGTTGTCAGGCGCTGGTGCTAGAATCGCTGGCGTATCGCCGAACCGTTCAAGGGACGCGCAACGTCCCACGCCTGGAGGGGGGTGACGACGCGGGCGGCGCTCTGTTTCGCGCTGCACGGCACGCGTCGCACACATGTTCGTTCAGCTCACCCGGTTCGTCATGGCGACACTGGGCGCGCTGGCAGGTCTGAGCGTCCAGGGCCTCATCGATACGAATGCGCAGCTCGGCTACTCCGTCCCTACCGTCATCATCCTGTTCGTCATCCTCGGAGCGTCGATCGGCTTCATATTCGGTGGAATGATCGGAAGGGAACTGCAGCGGAGTTACCTCTTCTTCGAGGACTACCTCCGCGGCATGTCCATCAGCGATCTCGTCCTCGCCGTCGTCGGCCTGCTGGTCGGCCTTGTCATCGCCCTCATCCTGTCCCAGCCCGTCCGCTCGCTGCAGCCACCGATCCTGGGTCTCGCCGGCCAGGTGGGGCTCTACATCGTATTCGCCTATGTGGGAGTCCGCGCGGCGCTGATCAAGCGACGCGATGTCGCGCGCATGCTGGCGCATGTGGCTCCCGGGTCCGACGGCCCGGCGGGGGCGTCGACGAAGATCCTCGACACCAGCGCGGTGATCGACGGCCGCTTCGCCGAACTGCTGCGCGCCGGCTTCGTCGAGGGGAGCGTGCGCGTCCCGGGTTTCGTGCTCGCGGAACTGCAGGCGCTCGCCGATTCTGCTGACGACCTGCGCCGTGCGCGCGGCCGCCGCGGACTCGATCTGCTCGCGGCGCTCCGCACAGGCGAGCACGCGATCGACGTGTTCTCAGTCGACTACCCGGAGATCCCGGACGTCGACACCAAACTGGTCCAGCTGGCGCGCGATGCGGGCGGCACGATCATCACCGTCGACTACAACCTCACGCAGGTCGCGCGCGTCCAGGGCGTCGGGGTCCTCAACATCAACGACCTGGCCTCCTCGCTGAAGCCGGCGCATCTTCCGGGCGAGACCATCCGCATCAACATCGCGCGCGAGGGCAAGGAGGCCGACCAGGGCGTCGGCTACCTCACCGACGGCACGATGGTCGTCGTCCACAACGGCAAGCCCTACCTGGGCGAAGACGCCGACGTCATCGTCACCTCTGTGCTGCAGACCGCCGGCGGACGCATGGTGTTCGCGCGCCCGAAGGTCGGGCTGTGAACGCGGCCATCATCGTCGCCGGTGGCTCGGGCGAGCGCTTCGGCCGCTCCGACGGGAAGCAGCTCGCGCCCGTCGCGGGGTTGCCGGTCCTCGGGCACACCGTCGCGGCGTTCGAGCGCTGCGACGCCGTCCAAGTGATAGTCGTCGTCGCGCATCCCGATCGCGTCGCCGCGTACCGCGCGGAGGCCGTCGAGGCGATCGGTGCCCGCAAGGTCCTCGCTGTCGTCCCGGGAGGGGCGACGCGCCGGGAGTCGGTTGCGGCGGGACTCGCAGCGCTGCCGGACGGCTGCGCCGCTGTCGCAGTGCACGACGGCGCGCGCGCCGCGGTGTCCGCCGACACGATCGCGGCGAGCTTCGCGGCGCTCGAGGCCGAGCCGGGCCTCGACGGCGTGGTCGTCGGTCATCCGGCTTTCGACACTATCAAGGAGACCGACGCGGACGACCGCGTCACGAGCACGCCGGATCGCGCCGGACTGTGGATCGCGCAGACGCCGCAGACGTTCAGGCTCCCGGCGCTCCTTCGCGCCCACGAGCGTGCGGCGGCGGAGGGGTTCGAAGGAACGGACGACGCCGGGTTGGTCGAGCGTTGCGGCGGCGAGGTATCGATGCTCGAGGGGTCGCGCTGGAACATCAAGGTGACGGTCCAGGAGGACCTCGTCGTGTTGGAAGCGCTGCTGTGCGAGCGTGGAGAGGCGGCTGGCCATGTCTGAGATGCGGATCGGCCTGGGCTACGACGTCCATGCGTTCGCGGAGGGACGCGCCCTCGTGCTCGGTGGCGTGGAGATCGAGCACCCGGCGGGGCTTGCGGGCCACTCCGATGCCGACGTGCTCGTCCATGCGCTGATGGATGCCATCTTGGGCGCCATGCGCGCGGGCGACATAGGCGCGCACTTCCCCGACACGGACGCCGCGTGGGCCGGTGCCTCGATCATCGGGCTGTTGGCGCGGGTCGGGGACCTCATGCGCGCGGACGGCTGGAGCCTCGTCGACGCGGACACCGTGCTCGTGCTGGAATCGCCCCGCATTTCGCCTCACCGCGACATGATGCGGATCCGCATGGCCGAGGCCCTTGGGGTCGACGCCGCGCGGATCGGGCTCAAGGCCACCACGACCGAGGGGCTCGGAGCGACGGGCCGCGGCGAGGGCGTCGCGGCGCAGGCCGTCGTGTTGCTTGAGCGGTCCTAGCCATGCCCGATCGTGTTCGCTTCTCGCCAGCTCCCTCGGGCGAGCTCCATCTCGGGGGCGCGCGGACCGCGCTGTTCAACTACCTGCTGGCACGCTCGGGCGGCGGGACCTTCGTCGTCCGCATAGAGGACACCGACGCGGCCCGTTCGGACCTGAGCCGCGAGCGGGGGCTGCTCGGAGACCTGGCCTGGCTCGGCCTTTCGTGGAACGAGGGTCCCGACGTCGGCGGTCCGTTCGGCCCCTACCGCCAGTCCGAGCGGACGGCGCACTACGCGGAGGCGCTCGGTCGGCTCGAGGCGACGGGCCGCGTCTACCGCTGCTTCTGCGCAGCGGCGACGCTCGAGGCCGGCCGCCACGCCGACGGTGATGAGAGCCGGCCGCCGCGCTACCGCGGGAGATGCCGATCGATCGATGCCGCGGAGTCGCGCAGGCGTGCCGAGGCGGGGGAGCCGTTCGCGTGGCGCTTCGCAGTCGACCCGGAACGCGAGTGGGTCGTTCGCGACGTGATACACGGCGACGTCCGCTTCGCGGGGAGCGAGATCGGTGACTTCTTGGTGGCCCGCTCGGACGCGACCCCCCTCTACGACCTGGCGTGCGCGGTCGACGACGACGCGATGCGGATCACGTTGGTCGTCCGCGGCGACGATCACCTGTCGAACACGCCGCGTCATCTGATGCTCCTGGAAGCGCTCGGAGCGACCGCCCCGAACTACGCCCACGCCCCGCTGGTGCTCGGCCCGGACGGCCGGCCGCTCTCGAAGTCACGCGGGGCCGAGTCCGTCGCCTCCCTGCGCGACCACGGCTACCTGCCCGCCGCCATCGTCAACCATCTGGCGCTCCTTGGGTGGTCCGATCCGGCCGGACGTGAGGTCCTCGGGCCCGACGAGCTCGCGGAGGCGTTCGACCTCGCCAGCGTTTCGTCGTCGGCCCCGGCCCACGACCCTGCGCGGCTCCGTTGGCTGAACAAGCGCCACATGGCGCTGCTGTCGCGCGAGGAAAGGGTCGCGCTGGTGGCGATGCACGCCCCGGACCTTCAGGGCGCCGGGCCCCGTGCGGTGGCCGAGGCGCTGGCCGATGAAGTCGAGGTCGCTGGCGACGTCCGCGGACTGGTCTCGGGTGTCGCCGAAGCGCTCGCACCCGACGAGGAGGCCCTCGCAGCCCTCGCCGCACCGCCCGCCATCCCGGCGCTCGAGGTCGCTCTGGAGGCGTTGCGCGCCCCTGAGGCCGGCGATCTGCGCGATGCGTTGCGCTCGGCGGGTCTGCCTCTGCGCGAGGCGTTCCCGGCGGTGCGGGCCGCTCTAACCGGGCGCGCCCACGGTCTCCCGGCTGCGACCCTGTTGACATTCCTTGGGAACGCCGAGGCCGTCCGGCGGCTGGAGCGCACGCTGCGGGCGTGACGCGGGAGCGGACGGGTGGGTACACTGGCGCGTAAGGCCCGACGTCCCCTTGATCTCGAGAATCGCAGGTGCGACCCCAGGTGTTCGACCGGCTTCGGCGTGACATACAGGCGATCATGGAGCGCGACCCTGCGGCGACGTCCGCCTGGTCGGCCTATTTCAACTACCCCGGGCTCAAGGCGATCCGCCGCCACCGCATGACGCATCGTCTCTATCTCGCCGGACACACCTTTCTCGCGCGTGCCCTCAGCCAGGGCGTCCGGCACCGCACCGGGATCGAGATCCACCCCGGCGCGACCATCGGCGAAGGTCTGTTCATCGACCACGGCATGGGTGTGGTGATCGGCGAGACCTGCATCATCGGAGACACGGTGACCATCTACCAGGGCGTCACGCTCGGCGGCACCGGCAAGGAGCGCGGGAAGCGCCATCCGACCATCGAGGACTGCGTGGTCATCGGCGTGGGCGCCACCGTCCTCGGTGACATCACGGTCGGCCGTGGCAGCAAGATCGGAGCGGGCGCGGTGGTCGTGAACAACGTGCCGCCGAACTGCACCGTCGTCGGCGTTCCCGGGCGCATCGTCGTGCGGGAAGGCGCTCGCGTCGACGTGGTCGATCTTCACCACGAGGACCTTCCCGACCCGGTGGTCGAGATGTTCCGCTGCCTGCAGCACCGCATCGACCGGATGGACGCCCGTATGTCCCGCGACGAGGCCGCCGCGGTCTCCGTCCCCGCATCGCCGGACAGCAAGGCCCCCGACGTCCCCGAGCCGCAGGACTCGTGCCCGATCGACTGAGCCCGGAAGGACCGTAGAGTGACCCTTCGCGTCTACAACACGATGGCCCGCGCCAAAGAGGATCTCGTCCCCCGCGAGGAGGGCAAGCTTTCCATCTACACGTGCGGCCCGACCGTCTACAACCACATCCACATCGGGAACGCCCGCACGTTCCTGTCGTTCGACGTGATCCGCCGGTACCTCGAGTACCGCGGGTTCGATGTCCGCTTCGTCCAGAACATCACCGACGTCGACGACAAGATCATCAATCGCGCCAACGAGGAGGGTCGTCCCGCTTCCGAGGTGGCGGCCGACTACACAGAGGCGTTCGTCACCGCCATGCACGCCCTCGGCATCAAAGACCCCACCGTCCGCCCGAAGGCCACCGAGACGATCCCGCAGATGATCGCCCTGATCGAGCGGCTGATCGAGGGCGGTCACGCCTACGACTCCGACGGCGACGTCTACTTCGCGGTCCGCAGCTTTCCCCGCTACGGCAAGCTCTCCGGCCGTGACGTCGAGGAGATGGAGAACCAGGCGCGCATCGAACCCGACAGCCGCAAACGCGATCCCCTCGACTTCGCGCTGTGGAAGTCGGCGAAGCCGGGCGAGCCGCACTGGCCAAGCCCGTGGGGCGAAGGGCGCCCGGGCTGGCACATCGAGTGTTCTGCGATGGCGGAGATGGAGTTCGGGCTGCCGTTCGACATCCACGGCGGAGGATCCGACCTGATCTTCCCGCACCACGAGAACGAGATCGCGCAGTCGGAGGCCGCGACGGGGGTCACGTTCGCGAACTACTGGCTGCACGGCGGAATGCTGCAGGTCGATTCCGAGAAGATGTCGAAGTCGCTGGGCAACTTCCTTCTTCTGAAGGACGTGCTCGCTGCGTACCCGGTGCCGGTCATCCGGCTGCTGATGCTGCAGACGCACTATCGCAGCTCCCTCGACTACTCCACGGAGCGTCTCGACGAGGCCGCGACCGCCTACGAGCGTATCGCCAACATGATCCAGACCGTCCGGTGGGCCGAGAGCCGGCCGGCCGCGGCCGACGGGGCGCCCGCGACGGAGCGGGAGTCGCTCGAAGCGGCCGTCGCCGCGACGCGAGAGCGCTTCACGGCGGAGATGGACGACGACTTCAACACCGCCGGCGCTCTGGGCGCGGTGTTCGACCTGGTACGGCAAGCGAACGGCTTCCGCTCGTCGAACGAGGCCGCACTCTCCGCTGCCGACCTGGGCACCCTTTCGGCCGCGGCCGACGCCGTCACCGAGCTGATGGCGGTGTTCGGGGTCACGGTCGACGGCGTCGAGGAGCAGGCGGGCCTTCCCGCCGGAGTGGTCCAGCTCGCCGCGGAACTGGCGGGCTACGCCGGCGCTGATCCCGCCGAGGCCGCCGAGGCGCTGCTCGCAGCCCGCGCGTCCGCGCGTGCCGAGCGCGACTGGTCCCGTGCGGATGCCGTCCGCGACGGTCTGGCGGCGCTCGGCGTCACTGTAGCGGACACGGCGACAGGCGCCCGCGTCACCGTCTCGGGGGTCTGAAGATGGCCGAAGAGACCGTAGAAGGGCGCAACGCGGTCGGCGAGCTGCTCTCGTCGTCGAGCCGTTCCGTGAGGCGCCTGCTCGTGCTCGAAGGCGCTCGCAACGGCGACCCGCTCGATCTCCTCAGGGCCTCCGCGCGAGCCAAGGGCATCCGCGTGGACGCCGTCTCGCGCAAGGAGCTCGACCGGATGAGCGAGCGAGGCGCCCACCAGGGTGTCATCGCGCTCGTCGAGGCATTCCGGTATGCGGACCTCGACAGCGTGATCGACGACGCCTCGGGACAGGCGTCCAGCCTCATCATCGTCCTGGACCATGTGACCGATCCCGGCAACCTGGGCGCCGTCGTGCGCACCGCGGAGGTCGTCGGTGCGGACGCTGTCATCATCCCGAAGGACCGCGCCGCGGCCATGACCCCATCGGCGCTCAAGGCCGCCGCGGGGGCTGCGGAACACCTGCCGATCTGCCGCGAGTCGAACATCGCGCAGAGCCTGTCCCGCCTCAAGGAGGCCGGCTACTGGGTGGCCGGCGCCTCGGAGCAGGCGGACACGGAGGCGTGGGACGCGCCGCTCGATGGCCGGATCGTCCTGGTCATGGGCGCAGAGGGGAGCGGGCTCGCGCGGCTCACGGAGCGCGAATGCGACCTGCTCGTCCGGCTGCCCGTTCGCGGACACGTCTCCTCGCTCAACGTCTCGGCGGCCACGGCGGTGCTCGCGTACGAGTGGCTCCGTCGCACCGTCGCATCCTAGGGGAGCCGGGGTGCGGCGCGTCATCATCGACGGCTACAACCTGCTCCACGGCACGCCGCGCTACGCCGCCGCCCTGGAGGACGACGTCGACTCCGCTCGCGAGCGCCTGATCGCGGATCTTGGCGCACGGGCCGCTGGCGGAGATGATGTGACGGTAGTCTTCGACGGCGGAGGCAATCCCGAGTCCGAGGGTGAGCCGACCCGCGTCGGCGGGGTCACGGTGATCTTCTCCCCGGCGGGGACCGAAGCGGATGCGGTCATCGAATCGTTGGCCTCCTTGGCGCGCGAGGCCGGGGAGCAGGTCGAGGTCGTCACGTCGGATGGCGCCACCCGCTGGACCGCGGGGGGTGGCTCGGTGACCGTGAAGCGGGTCACCACCTTCGCCCGGGAGCTCGAGGACGACGAGTCGTCGTGGCGGGGCGGTTCGGGGGAGTCACGTCGCCGCGCGACCGTAGCGGACGCCGTCCCCCGCGACTTGCGGGCTCGGCTCGACCGTTTGGCGTGTCGCAAGAAGCCCGACGCAGGCTGACACGTGCGGATGGATCGCGTGACTTTGCAGGAATCGGAACGCCTGCGTTGACAACGCGCGATATGCACGCTAGCGTCCGAGGTGGTCGCGCAGCGCCGGGGAGGGCGCAGCGTCCATGTTTTGAGAACCCTGCCGGGTGGTTCACATGGAGGTCAAAGCAGTGGTTGTCCACGGGGGAACTGTCCGTCGCGCCCAAGGCGAGTCCGAGATCGATCTGATCGCGGCGGCGCAAGCAGGGGATGAGGCCGCATCGTCGGCGCTCCTGATGAAGTACCGCAGCTTCGTCCGCTGCAAGGCCCGCTCCTACTTCCTGGCAGGGGCCGATCGCGACGACGTCATCCAGGAAGGCATGATCGGCCTCTACAAGGCGATCCGTGACTACCGGCCCGAGCGCCAGGCGTCGTTCCGTTCCTTCGCAGAGTTGTGCGTCACCCGCCAGCTCATCACCGCCATCAAGACCGCGACGCGCCAGAAGCACACACCCCTGAACACCTACATCTCGCTCCATCGCCCCGCCGCTTCCGAGGACGAGGGCGACCGCGTGCTCTCGGACATCCTGGCGGCGCGCGAGGTCTGCGACCCCGCTGAGGTCGTCATTGCGGCGTGGGAGACAGCGAGCATCAAGGAGGGTTTCACGGGGGCGCTCTCCGGCTTCGAGACCGACGTCCTGCGCCTCTATGTTGCCGGCAGTTCCTACTGCGAGATCGCCGACGAGCTCGGTCGGCACTCGAAGGCCGTGGACAACGCCCTGCAGCGCGTCAAGCGCAAAGTGGAGATCCAGATCCAGAGGTGCCGGGCCTGCTAGTCGGTCTGTGCCGGCTATCGCATAGAATGATGCGCGCGCCGGCGTAGCTCAGTTGGCAGAGCAATCGCCTTGTAAGCGATAGGTCGGGGGTTCGAGTCCCCCCGCCGGCTCCAGTTCGATGTATCCTACGGAGGTTCGTCGCATCGCGCGGATGCGCCTCCGTCTCGGTATCATCCGTGCTTCGTGGAGGTAGGTGTCGGAAGTCCGACGCAGGGCGTGGCCCCATGGGCACGCCCGGTGGCGTTGTCGCCATTGACAGTGGTTGCGGCGCGCCTGTAGTATTTCCACGCCTTTTCGCAGGGTGGCGACCGACCTTGACATCGCGAATACGGCTTTTTGTTTGTATGGGGGTGTGCCCGAGTGGCTAAAGGGGACGGGCTGTAAACCCGTTGGCTACGCCTACCCAGGTTCGAATCCTGGCGCCCCCACCACACGCCCACATAGCTCAGTTGGCAGAGCACTTCCTTGGTAAGGAAGAGGTCACCGGTTCGAGTCCGGTTGTGGGCTCCACATCGACTCACCGGATGTGCGGCCGATGCGAAAGAGCACGATCTTCGCGCCGCACGCCGGTCAAAGCTTTCGGCGGTGTAGCTCAGTTGGTCTAGAGCACGCGGTTCATACCCGCGGAGTCGCTGGTTCGAGTCCAGCCACCGCTACCACGGTCACCCACGCCCGAGCCCGACGGCCGGTCGTAGACAGTTCGACAGTACGAGCACGAAGGAACAAGCGCCGGCCGTCGCCCGGCAACCAGCGTCGGTCCGCTTAGCCAAGCCGGTCCGCGCCGCGTCTTTTCACGAAGGAGGAGACTCATGGCGAAGAAGAAGTTCGAGCGCACCAAGCCGCATGTCAACGTCGGTACCATCGGTCACGTCGACCATGGCAAGACGACGCTGACGGCTGCCATCACCAAGCGTCAGGCGGAGAAGGGCATGGCAGACTTCACGCCGTTCGAC
>Ga0209746_1001738_pt1 | contig 10271 bp, 7 predicted proteins | sample BarGraNGADG00211_3_FD_184496 | JGI IMG/M metagenome (GOLD analysis project Ga0209746, IMG submission 184496) | Arctic peat soil microbial communities from Barrow, Alaska - Barrow Graham LP Ref core NGADG0011-211 (SPAdes) (version 2) | ecosystem: Environmental > Terrestrial > Soil > Wetlands >...
AAAGTGGCCGTTTATATTGTCTTTACTGGCGATTGCCACGTTCTGCCCGTCAACATTGGCGGAAGTAAAAATTTTGAAAAAGGCTGTTTTTCAATAAACCACCTTGTTCAGCGGATACTCGATGATGCCTTCCGCGCCATCGGCCTTGAGCTGCGGAATCAATTCGCGCACGACGTGTTCGTCAATGATCGTTTCCACGGCGACCCAGCCTTTCAGGCTCAAACCGGAAATCGTCGGGTTGCGCAACGCGGGCAGGCTGGCGAGCAACGACGCCAGATTTTTTTCCGCGATGTTCATCTTCAAGCCGACCTTGGTCTCGGCGTCGAGCGCGCCCTTGAGCAGCAGCGCGAGGGTTTCAATTTTTTTGCGCTTCCAGGAATCTTTCCACGCGACGTGGTTCGCAATCAAACGCGGCGTGGAACTCAGCAGTTCGTCCACGATGCGCAGATTGTTCGCCTTCAACGACGAGCCGGTTTCCGTGACCTCGACAATCGCGTCCACCAGTTCGTGCGCCTTCACTTCGGTCGCGCCCCAGGAAAATTCCACCTCGGCCTTCACGCCATTCTTCTTGAGATACTTTCTGGTCAGGTTGACGACTTCCGTGGCGATGCGTTTGCCTTCCAAATCTTTCACTGATTTAATTTTTGAATTTTCCGGGACGCACAGCACCCAGCGCGCCGGCTTGCGCGAAACTTTGCTGAACAAAAATTCGCCGACCTCGTGAACCTTCGAGCCGTTCTCGATGATCCAGTCGTAGCCGGTGATGCCGCAATCAAGATAGCCATGCTCGACGTAGCGGCTGATCTCCTGCGCGCGGATGAGGCGGATTTCCATCTCCTCATCGTCCACATACGGGATGTAGGAACGGCTGCTGACCTGGATGTTGAAGCCGGCCTTGGCCATCTTTTCGATGGTGGCCTCCTGCAAGCTGCCTTTGGGCAGACCGAATCTTAATTTTTTGCTCATGTGAAAATATATTGATTACTGCACGTTTGTGATTTTCCAATCCTCACCGTCCGGCTTCAAAGAAAATATGTAAAATCCCGCCACCGTTGCGCCCGCATACCACCGGCCAAGCGCCGCCACGGAACCATCCGCATCCGGCTCGTTGACATCCGCGCTCAAGATCATCGCCGGCTTGCCGGTGTCCTTGTCCAGCGGCGTCTGGTTCGCCCGCAAATTCGCGTGATAACTCATCTTGACCGGCGGCAAATGACTGGGAAATTTCTGCATCAACCACTCAACCTGCGAATCGTCCGCCTGCACAAACACCGCCGAGTATTCGGCGAGATCCCAAAAATGCCGCTCCAGCAAATAACTAAAAATCACCTGCTCGATTTTCACCTCATCCGCCTTCGCCAGCTTCTTCGGCTCTGGCAACCCAACCGCTTCGGTTGCCGCCGCCGTGCGAACTGCCGCATCATCGCTGAAAACAATTTTTTCCTTGTCCGAAGCGCAGCCCGCCACCGCAACGACGGCCAGCAAACCAAAAACGAACTGTAATTTTGTCTTCATGATTTTTTTCAGACAACCCGGCGACCAATCACGGAAATCTCCCGACGCGCCAGGGCGGCGACGCATTTGGGATAAAGCTCATGCTCCGCAGCGTGAATCCGCTGGTGCAGACTTTCCGGGGTGTCGTTTTCAAAAACGGGAACGGTCTGTTGCGCGATGATCGGCCCGGCGTCCACGCCTGCGTCCACGAAATGCACCGTGCAGCCGGCGACCTTCACGCCATGATCCAGCGCCTGTTTCCACGCCTCGAGACCGGGAAACGACGGCAGCAACGACGGATGAATGTTCACGATGCGCCCGGCAAATGCGCGCAAAAAATCACCTTTCAAAACGCGCATGAAACCGGCGAGCACGATCAAATCCACCTTGGCGGATTGCAACGCGCCGACAAATGCCCGCTCTGCTTCCTCGTCCAGCTTGGTGCGAAATTTTCCCGGCGGAATGAATTGCGCCGGAATTTTCCGGTCGCGTGCGTGCGCGAGAATTCCCGCGCTTTCGACATCGCTCAAGACGACGGCGATTTCTGCGGGAATTTTTCCAGCAGCGATGGCATCGGCAAGCGCGACAAAGTTCGAGCCTTTGCCGGAGCCGACCACGCCGATGCGAAATGAACTGTTCACTGCGACTTGAATAACAGAGCGGCGCGGCGAAAAAAAGCCTCATTTGACCGGCACAGCAACTATGGCCGGTTCGGCCGGATGCTCTGGCAACGCCGACGGGATCAGCCGCCGACGCCGAGGTATTCTTCATCCGTTTTCAAATCCAGGCCGGGCGGGCTGATGGTGACGTTGGTGCCGTCACGCAATTTAAGCGGAACGGAAATTTTTCGAGGGCGTAATCGGGTAACATGGGATATTTCCGGTTTAAAATTTGGCGGCCACGCTTTCGCTGGAAACGAAATGGTTGGTCGCGGTGGAGGTTGATTCATGCTTGACCGGAATATCGCCCTGATCGTCCGGCGCGATTTCCTCCACGGGAATCCGCATGGCATAGAACGAGCGATGAACAAACACCAGGGCGGTGATGAAGAAAAATCCGCCGATGCCCAGCTTCAAGGCCTGATTGTGCATGTTGACCGCCATTTCCACGGCGAGCAGACCGAAGAGCGTGGTGAATTTAATGACCGGATTCAGCGCCACCGAGGAAGTGTCCTTGAACGGATCGCCGACCGTGTCGCCCACGACGGTTGCCGCGTGGAGGGCGGTGCCCTTCTGTTTCATGTCCACCTCGACAATTTTCTTGGCGTTGTCCCACGCGCCGCCGGCGTTCGCCATGAAAATGGCCTGATACAATCCGAAGAACGCGATGCCGACCAGATAGCCGATGAAGAAATACGGATTAAAAAACGCCAGCGAGAGTGACAGGCAGAAGATGACGATGAAGATGTTCCACATCCCTTTCTGGGCATAGACCGTGCAGATGCGGACGACTTCCTTGCTGTCCTTTTCGGAAGCGGTCGTGGCATCCAGCTTGATGTGATCCTGAATGAACACCACGGCGCGATACGCCCCCGTGACCACGGCCTGCGTGCTCGCACCGGTGAACCAATAAATCACCGCGCCGCCCATGAGCAGGCCGAGAATGATTTCCGGCTGCACCAGGCTCAAATGGGCGACTACGCCGCCAAACATATTTTCGAGCAGGATGATGATGCCGAAAACCATCGTGGTTGCGCCGACGACCGCTGTGCCGATGAGCACCGGTTTAGCCGTAGCTTTGAAGGTGTTGCCCGCGCCGTCATTTTTTTCAAGCTGATGTTTGGCGTTGGCAAAATCAGGTTTGAAACCGAATTTTTTCTCGATTTCATTTTTGATGTTCGGGTATGCCTCAATGCGGCTCAATTCATAGACGGATTGCGCGTTGTCCGTCACCGGGCCGTAACTGTCCACGGCAATCGTCACCGGCCCCATGCCCAAAAAGCCAAACGCCACGAGGCCGAAGGCAAAGATGGGCGCGGCGAATTTGAAATTGTCCGGCATCAAGGCGGCGACGGGCGAGCCGGAGTAAGTTGCCAGCAGCCAGCTCGCCAGCATCAGCACGAGAATACACAGCCCCGTCCAGAACGCGGAGAAGTTGCCGGCGACAAAGCCGGACAAAATATTCAACGACGCGCCGCCGTGGTGCGAACAGGTGGTCACCTCGCGGACATGCTGGGATTTGGTGCTGGTGAAAATCTTGGTGAACTCAGGGATCAACGCGCCCGCAATCGTGCCGCACGAAATGATGGCCGAAAGCACCCACCAGAGTTGCGGATGGATGCCCGTCTGTTTCGCCAGCAGCAGATGGCTTGCGACGAAGGTCATGGCGATGGAAACCGCCGAGGTGATCCAGACCAGATGTGTCAGCGGGGCTTCAAAATCAAAATCTTTTTTGCCGCCAAACTTTGCGTCGGTGATGGCCTCGTTCAAAAAGTAAGACGCGAGCGAAGTCACAATCATCAATGCCCGCATGGCGAAAAGCCAGATGATGAGGGTGGCGCAAACCTCGGGGGTGGTCCCCAGCGCAAAGGCGAGGAAGGTGATGAGCGCCACGCCGGTGACACCGTAAGTTTCAAAGCCGTCCGCCGTCGGGCCGACGGAATCACCCGCGTTGTCACCGGTGCAGTCGGCGATGACGCCGGGGTTTTTTGGATCGTCTTCCGGCAGTTTGAAGACGATTTTCATCAGGTCGCTGCCGATGTCCGCAATCTTCGTGAAGATGCCGCCGCAGATGCGCAGCACGCTCGCGCCGAGCGATTCACCAATCGCAAAACCGATGAAGCACGGGCCGACGAGACTATTCGGTAAAAAAACCAGAATGCTGATCATGAAAAAAAGTTCAACGCAGACGAGCAGCAGGCCGACGCTCATGCCGGAACGGAGCGGGATGCTGACCATCGCCGCCGGATTGCCTCGCAACGCCGCGAACGCCGTGCGGCTGTTGGCGGTGGTGTTAATGCGGATGCCGAACCATGCCACGCCGTAGCTGCCCAGGATGCCAAGAATTGACGCGGCCAGAATCACCGCGACATTGCCGAGGGTGAAACCTTCCAGGATTTTGAAATAGAAAAATATGCACGCCGCGATGAGCAGCCAGAGGGCGGCCAGAAATTTCCCCTGCTGGAACAGATAAGTTTTGCAGGTCTCCCAGATTATTTGCGAAACATCGGTCATCGTTTTATGGACGGGCAGCGCCTTGGTCTGCCGGTATTGCGTGAGGCCGAAGGCGGCCCCGACGGCGCAGATCAAAATGCCCAGATACAGCAGCGTGACGCCGCTGACCCCGCCCAGACCATCAAACTTCACGGTGTCCAGCAGCGGAATTTTCAGGTCGGCTTCACTGGCCTGCAACGCGGCGGTGGAGGAGATGAACGCGAACGCGAACGCGAACGCCCGAAAAATTTTGCTTGTTTGCATAGGATGAGCTTTTTCTTAATAATTATTAAACCTTAAATTTAAAAATTCTTGCAATATAAAACTAATTGATAAGCGGCGGCAGTGCTTTCCTTAAATTGACAATCTGTTTGCAATTATTGGCCGAGGCGGTTCGTGGAAAAGCGCCGGAACCGTCGCCAGTTTTCGCCTCGATGCAGCCGGGAAATTTCAGCGGGTGAGCGCGCAGCCGGGTGCGTTGATAAATCTCCGCCGGCGTGCCTTCGCCGGCACCGGGCGCACCGAGCAGGACGGATCCGCCAGGCTTTGCCGAGCGGCTGGCGCGGGGACATTTCACAACGGGCTTGGCCACCTTTGAGCCACGCGGTGCGGTCATGTTTTGGCATCAAGCCTATGCCGTTATCTTTTGGAGAAAATCGGTTGGCATTCATGCCGCAATCATAATTCAACCATCGGATCTTCCAAGAGCTGATGGCCAGTTTCCCCAAAACGGTGCTGTCTTTGGCAAGAATTGCGAAAGCGAAATCATCCGTGACGAAGTTTTCAGCGGCAATCTGGACGGTTATTAGTGCAAAAAATGCCCATGATTACACAATCAAGGTGTGGTTGCCGACGGGCGATTGGCGTTAGGTTGACATTGAAAATTGTGGAAGCAACATTAACCAGAACCATCAAGACCAGGCCGCCGGTAAAGAAAGAGCAGCCGCTCATTTATCATCAGCCGTCGCGCGAAACCGCTTTTGACCGGCCACGGGATTTTCTCGGCAACCGGTTTGTCTATGCCGTGATCTCGGCACGCGCGGGCGGGCTTTCGCTGGGGGTCAACATGAACCCCGACCAGCGGTGTAATTTTGATTGTGTCTACTGCGAGGTGGATCGCCGCACGCCGGCGCGCGAAACCAAACTCGTGGTGGACGCGATGGCGCAGGAACTCCGCCGGGCGATCATCGCCGTGCAGCAGGGTCAATTGCGAACGCGCCCGTGGTATCAATCGCTGCCGGAGGAACTGCTCAAGCTGCGCCACGTCGCGTTGAGCGGCGACGGCGAACCGACCTTGGCCGCCAATTTTATTGAAGCCGTTCAAGCGGTCGTCCGCGTGCGGGCCTTGGGCGGATTTTTCAAAATTGTTTTGATCACCAACGGCACTGGCCTCGACCAGCCGCAGGTGTTGCGCGGACTGGAGTATCTCACCAACTCGGATGAAATCTGGATTAAGCTCGATGGCGGCACGCAGGCTTTCATTGACCAGGTGAACCGTTCAGACGTGCCGTTGGAAAAGATTCTGGCGAACATTTTGCTCATCGGCCGCCAGCGCCCGGTGATCATTCAGAGCCTGTTCCCGGCAATCCAGGGCGAGGAACCGCCGTTCGATGAAATCAAGGAATACGCGCAGCGTTTGAAGGAATTAAAGGATGCCGGCGCGCAGATTTCGCTGGTGCAGATTTATTCGGCTGCGCGGCCGGGCGTCAATGCCGGGTGCGGTCACCTGCCCTTGCGGGTGCTTTCCCAAATTGTCCAGACCGTGCGCCAGACTGCGGGAATACATGCGGAAGTTTTCTGAACTGTTGATTTTCTCAAGTCGGCGGCAGGGTGTAACCAGTCAAGGCTTTCATGTATTGCGCCCGTTCAAACGCCGCCGGTTCCGCGCAGTTTTTCTGGCTCAAGCTGCCTTTGATCTGCGTGACGGATTCGTATTCGTGTTCTTCCAGCCAGGCCACCAGGTCGCGCTCGATCATCGCAATCTGCGGGATACCGTGGCGGATGATCGTCGAACAAAGCATGGTCACATCCGCGCCTGCCAGGAGCATTTTGATCACGTCCACCGCGCGATGAATCCCGCTGGTCGCCGCGAGGTTCGCACGCAGTTTTCCATGAAGGATCGCCACCCAGCGCAACGGCAGCCGCATCGCCATCGGCGTGCTCAACAAAAGGTTCGGCTTTACTTCCAGCGTTTCCAGTTCGATGTCCGGCTGATAAAACCGGTTGAACAAAACCAGTCCATCCGCGCCGGCGTCGTCGAGCCGCTTCGCCATGTTGGCGAAGTTGCTGAAGAACGGGCTTAACTTCACCGCGACGGGAATTTTCACCGCCGCTTTCACTTCCTTCAAAATTTCGATGTAGGTCAGCTCGACTTCCGTGCCGGTGAGACGAAGGTCGGTCGGGATGTAATAGATGTTCAACTCCAGCGCGTCCGCACCGGCCTGTTGAATTTGTTTGGCGTAGGAGGTCCAGCCGCCGTTGGAAGAACCGTTCAGACTGGCGATGATGGGAATCTTCGTCGCCTGCTTTGCGGCGGCGATGTGTTTGAGATACTCCTCCGGGCCGAGCCGGAATTCCTTCGGTTCGGGAAAATAGGTGAGCGCCTCGGCAAAACTGTTGGTGCCGTTTTCGAGATTCCGATTTAACTCCAGCCGGTCCTGCCGCAACTGCTCCTCGAAAATCGAATACAAAACCACCGCGCTTGCGCCCGCGTCCGCCATGCGCTTGATGTTGTCAATCTCCTCGGACAACGGCGATGCGCTCACGACGAGCGGCGTGCGGAGTTTCAGGCCGAGATAATTCGTGGTCAGGTCCATAATTTGTCCATTTCATTTGTAGGAGTCGAGGTAACGAGGCTCATTATTGGTTTTCGCTTTTGATTAGAGACTCCTCACGTCGTCTCCTGCAATTAACTACGGTTGTTGATCTACAGTGGCCGACGGTTTCGACGCGATCGGCTGGCCATCGTCCAGCTTCGTTTCGCGCGCGGCCATGGATTGATAAAATTTCCAGCGACGGTCGGCATCAACCTGGGCTTGCGCGAAAAACTTCTTCGCATCGTCCGGTTTGCTCTTCGTCAGCATCTTGAACCGGTTTTCCGTCAGCATGAAATCCTTCACCTTCGATTTCGCCGCGCTCGAATCCAGTTGCAACGGATTCTCGCCGCGTTCGGCGCGCCGTGGATCGTAGCGATACAGCAGCCACTGACCGGACTCGACCATGAGCTTTTGCTGGCGCGCACCGACGCCTTGATCCAACGCGATGCCATGCGCGATGCAATGGCTGTAGGCGATGATGAGCGACGGGCCGGGAAATGATTCCGCTTCGATAAACGCTTTCAAAGTGTGTTCGTCCTTCGCGCCCATCGCCACGCTCGCCACATAAATATTTCCGTAGCTCATCGCAATCAGGCCGAGATCTTTCTTGCCCGACGGTTTGCCGCCGGCGGCGAATTTCGCGATGGCTCCGCGCGGCGTGGCCTTGCTCATCTGCCCGCCCGTGTTGGAATAAACTTCCGTGTCCATCACGAGCACGTTGATGTTGCGGCCGCTGGCGAGGACATGATCCAATCCGCCGTAGCCGATGTCGTAGGCCCAGCCGTCGCCGCCGAGAATCCAAACGCTTTTCTTCACCAACTGATCGGCCACGCCGGGCAGCAGCTTCGCTTCCGGCAAATCAATGCTCTTTAGTTTTTCCTTCAACGCCGCAACCCGTTCGCGCTGGTCGTGGATGCCAGCCTCGTCACCTTTGTCGGCCAGAAGAATTTCCGTTATGAACTGGTCGCCCAGTTGCGGCGCGAGTTTTTTCAAAAGCTCTTCCGCGAATTCTTTCTGCTTGTCAATCGAGACGCGGAAGCCGAGGCCGAATTCGGCGTTGTCTTCAAAAAGCGAATTGCACCACGTCGGGCCGCGCCCGCATTTGTTCGTCGTGTAAGGCGTCGTCGGCAGATTGCCGCCGTAGATCGAGGAGCAGCCCGTCGCGTTGGCGATGACCGCGCGGTCGCCGAACAACTGCGAGAGCATCTTGATATACGGCGTCTCGCCGCAGCCCGCGCACGCGCCGCTGAACTCGAAAAGCGGCTGCAAAATCTGTTGTTGCCGCAACGTGGCGGTCTTGATCTTGCGCCGGTCAAATTCCGGCAACGTCAGGAAATAATTCCAGTTGTCATGCTCCGCCGCGCGCAACGGCGCCTGCGGCTGCATGTTGATCGCCTTGAGCTTGGCTTCACTTTTATTCTTGGCCGGGCAGACTTCCACACAGATGCGGCAGCCCGTGCAATCTTCCGCCGCAATTTGCAGCGAGAATTTCAGGCCCTTGAACTCCGGCACGCGCGCGTCGGTGGACTTGAAAGTCGCCGGCGCATTTTTCAATTCCGCCGCGTCATAAACCTTCGCGCGAATCGTCGCGTGCGGACAGATCGCCACGCACTTCAGGCATTGGATGCACGTCTTCTCATCCCAGACCGGAATTTCCAGCGCGAGATTTCGTTTCTCAAACTGCGCCGTCCCGGTCGGAAAAGTTCCGTCGTTCGGAAACGCGCTCACCGGCAGTTCGTCGCCAAAACCGGCGGCGAGTTTGCCCAAAACATTGCACACGAACGCTGGCGCGTCCGGCGAAATTGGCGGCAGCAGCGCGCCCGTGCCGTTGATTTTATTGCCGGTCACGGTGACTTCGTGCAAATGCGCCAGCGTGTTGTCCACGGCCTGCAAATTCATCTGGACGACTTCCTCGCCTTTTTTGCCGTAAGTTTTCTTGATGGAATTTTTGATCGCGTCAATCGCCTCGTCCTTCGGCAGCACGCCGGAGAGCGCGAAGAAACAGACCTGCATGATGGTGTTGATGCGTCCGCCCATGCCGCTTTCGCGAGCAACTTTGGTGGCGTCAATCACGAAAAACTTCGCCTTCTTCGCGAGCAAACTTTCTTGAACCGGCGTCGGCAGCTTCGACCAGATCACATCGGCTGCGAACGGGGTGTTGAACAGGAACGTGCCGCCCGGCACGAGGCTGCGCAACATTTCGTAACGATCCAAAAATCCCGGCAGATGGCACGCGATGAAGTTCGCGTTGGAAATCAGATACGTCGAACGAATCGGCTGCGGCCCGAAGCGCAGATGCGAAACGGTCATCGAGCCGGATTTTTTCGAGTCGTAAACGAAGTAGCCTTGCGCGTAATTCTTCGTTTCCTCACCGATGATTTTGATGGAATTCTTGTTCGCACCCACCGTGCCGTCCGCGCCCAGGCCGTAAAACAAAGCCCGGACAACATTTTCCGGCTCGGTGGAAAATTCCGCGTCATATTCCAGGCTCGTGTGGGAAACGTCGTCATTGATGCCAACGGTGAAATGATTTTTCGGCGCGGCAGATTTCAGGTTGTCGAATACGGCCTTGACCATCGCCGGTGTGAATTCTTTGGAAGACAAACCGTAGCGCCCGGTGACGACTTTCGGCAAAACTTTCAGATGCGAACGGCCGCTGGACATTTCTTCAAGAATCGCGGTGAGGCAGTCTTGATACAGCGGTTCACCCATCGCGCCGGGTTCTTTGGTGCGATCCAGCACGGTGATTTTGCGGACGGACGGCGGCAGCGCCTCTACAAAGCGTTTGCCGTCAAACGGACGATACAAG
>Ga0209746_1001742_pt1 | contig 10250 bp, 7 predicted proteins | sample BarGraNGADG00211_3_FD_184496 | JGI IMG/M metagenome (GOLD analysis project Ga0209746, IMG submission 184496) | Arctic peat soil microbial communities from Barrow, Alaska - Barrow Graham LP Ref core NGADG0011-211 (SPAdes) (version 2) | ecosystem: Environmental > Terrestrial > Soil > Wetlands >...
CGCACCGCCATGCGTAACATCCTCGTGGGTGAGTTCTTTGCCAGGGTGACACCGTTCGAGGCGGGCGGGGGTGAGCCGGCGCAGATCTACATGCTGTTCAAGGACGACTCGATCAACGTGGCAGATTCGACGATGGTGTTTGCCATCAAGGCGATCCTGTCGGGTGCTTCCCAGATGGTCGTCCTCGTTTTTGTGCCGGTCTGGCTGATCTTCTCTGGCCGGAGCCTGGGGGTCGACAACCGGTTCCGTCTCATTCTCTATATCGGCATAGCAGCCTACGTAGCTAACTTCGGTTTCCTCGTGTTCTGTCTCACTCGCTTGCAGTGGATCAACGATTACATCAACAGGCTGGTCCTGCGTGGGACGCAGACCCTCACGGTGCGAGGAAGGTTCTGGCAGCGAATTGCGCGTCGTATACAGAAATTCACAAATGATACGCTGCGCGCACGAGAGACAGCCATCAAGGCCAACCGACCAATGCTCGTCGCAGGCCTGGCCTACAGTTTTGTCTCCTGGGGTCTCCTCGTGCTGACGCCGATCATCCTGCTCTACGGTCTTGGCATTACATCGTCGATCACCCAGATTGTTGTGGCAACCCTCATCTACTACATCGCCGTATCCTATTTCCCCACCCCTGGCGCCTCTGTCGGAGCCGAGCTCGGGGCGGTGGCCCTGTTTGCAGCGTTTGTTCCAAATGGCATCCTGGGGGCTTTCATCCTTATCTGGCGTTTTTTCGATCACTATGTCAAGATGGGTGCCGGCGGCATTACGGCCCTCGGCGAATTCATATTGGGCCCGGCTCGTCATCGCAGGCAGCATCGACAGGCGGACAAGGACACCAGCGCAAAGGAAGGGACGGATAAACCATGAAGAAGAGAGCCATCGTCATTGTTCTGGACAGCGTCGGCATCGGGGAAGCCAAGGATGCATTCATGTATGGGGATGGTGGTTCAGACACGCTTCGCCATATCTATAAGAGCGTGCCGGGTTTTCGTCTCCCTCATCTCGAAGAACTTGGCCTGAAATATCTGCTTGACCGGCACTTTGACAGTCCCACTGGATCGTTCGGGATCATGGAGGAGAAGGCCAAGGGGAAGGATTCCATAAGCGGTCACTGGGAGATGATGGGGCTGATATTGACAAAGCCGTTCCCCACGTATCCCAACGGATTTCCACCTGAGGTTATCGACGCCTTCGAAAAGCGCTTCAACACCAAGGCCCTGGGCAACCGGCCAGAATCCGGGACTACGATCATCGCAGAACTCGGCGAAGAACACATGCGTACCGGCTATCCGATCGTCTACACGTCGGCTGACTCTGTGTTCCAGATCGCTGCGCACAACGACGTCATCCCCCTCGACAAGTTGTATGAAATGTGCGACATCAGCCGGCGAGAGATCCTGCAGGGTGAGAACCTGGTCGGTCGCGTTATTGCGCGCCCCTTCACCGGGACGCCCGGGAATTTCGTGCGAACATCCGACCGCCAGGACTATGCCGCTCAGCCGCTGGGTCCTACCACCCTCACCCAGGTGAGCAAGGCCGGTATGGATGTCATCGGTGTCGGCAAGACGTACGACCTGTTTGCTGGTGAGGGGTTCACGCAACATTTCCACACCCACAACAATGAGGAAGGCATCCAGAAGACGATCGAGCTCATCAAGACCAGCAACTGGGAAGGGTTGCTGTTCACCAACCTGGTCGACTTTGACATGCTTTTTGGCCACCGCCGCAACGTGGCCGGCTATGCCGTCGCCCTGGAGCGGTTCGACGAGGCGATCCCCGAGTTGCTGAGGTCGCTGAAGCATGACGACATCCTGTTCATCTCTGCCGACCATGGCTGCGATCCGACGTTCACTGCCCATACGGACCATACACGCGAGTACGTGCCCGTTCTCTCATACTCGCCTTCGCGCCGTGGCGGGACATACCTGGGAGTCCGCGAAACGTTCGCGGACCTTGGAGCCACCGTGTCGGAGTACCTCGGAGTGGTGCCTGTCGCAGGTGCGAGCTTCCTTGCGGACATCTCGTAGGCCGTTGCGGCAATCCCGGGGATCAGCAACCCAGTGAGCAGCGGAGGCAGTCCAGCCGAATCAGGTACGTGGAAAGAGCTCCTGCGGGATCTGGTGCGCCTGGAACTCAAGCGAGGCTGTAAGGACGATGCCGCCGTAGGCGGGTTTTCGCGCCTGGCTCTTGCGACTCTGGAAGGCTCTTCCACGCGAACCCAGCATGCAACGCAGCGTGGCGTATCGAACGGATTACGGTCCCTGCTGGTCGACTATCAGTTTCTGCCGAACCATGTGCGGGCAGACAGGTGTGCCGCGCTTCTTGCCCTTCTGGACGACTCGGTGCCTCCGACTGGCGGGTCGCCACTGCCTGCAGACGTGCCTGCGGTAGGTGCAACGTCGGTGTCGAAGCCTTCTTCGGATAGCATGAAAGCCTTGCTGCAGGTACTCGAAGAACCGGTGTCCAAATTGTGGGGAGTCGGACCGCGTGTTCAAGAGATCATGGGCAAACTAGGTGTCGCCAGCATTGCCGACCTTCTCCAGCACACACCCAAAGGCTATCTCGACCTGCGTCATCCGGCGGAGTTATCGCGTGAGTCGCTTGGGCAGATGGTCCTCATCAAGGCACGTCTGCTGGCCGTTACTGAGATCCGACGAAAGGTTCTCCTCGTCAAGGCGACAGCCAGGGACCCCGGCGGACGTATGCTCCATCTTGTGTGGTTCAACAACCGGTTCGTGAGGAATAGACTTCAGGTCGGACATGACTACGATTTCTACGGGAGGCTGGAGAACTCGTTCGACGGAGCTCATCTCATGCAACCGGCGTTCGAGGAATCGGGAACGCCGGCAGCTCAATTGCATATGAACCGGATCGTGCCCCTCTATCACCTGACCTCGGGTATTACTCAGAAGGGACTGCGGGCTCATGTGTGGCGTGCCGTAGGACGTATTCCCTCTGTAACCGCCGAGTATCTGCCACGGGACATTGCGTCGCACTTCAAGCTGCCCGACCTCGCATGGAGCTACCGCTCCCTGCACTTTCCGACCGATGAGCACGAGGCGGAACAAGCGCGGGGCCGTTTTGCGTTCGATAGCCTGTTTCTCTTTGAACTGAGAGTCCTGATGCGCAGGCATGCCGAACAGGATGTCCCAGGCAGCCCATTCGACCTGCCCACCGGGACGGTCGATCGCTATGTCGGGGCGCTACCGTTCGTTTCCACTGCGTCTCAGACGGCGGCCATGCGAGATATCGAGGGAGATGTGCGCAGACCGAGGCAGATGCACCGGCTGCTTCACGGGGATGTTGGTTCGGGAAAGACGGCGGTGGCCGGGTACGCGGCGTACGCTGCCAAGGTGGCCGGATACCAGAGCGCCGTCCTCAGTCCCACAGAAATTCTCGCCGAGCAAACGGGGCGCGTCCTCCAGGAGCTGCTTGCTCCGCTCGGGCTGCGAGTCGCTACGCTGACAGGAGGGACGACCAAGTCCCAGCGCAAGAGCATCCTGAGCGCTGTCGCAAACGGAGAAGTCGACTGTCTCGTCGGCACGCATGCCATTCTCGAGGAGGGTGTGGTCTTCGAGCGTCTTGGTCTGAGTGTAGTCGACGAGCAGCATCGTTTTGGAGTTGCTCAACGCGTGGCTTTGGGAACGAAGGGCAAGGAGCCCCACTCACTCGTCATGAGCGCGACCCCGATTCCGAGAACGCTGGCTCTGACCATATACGGTGATCTCGACATCTCCGAACTGCTGGAGAAACCTCCGGGGCGGTTCCCGATCCAGACCCATCTCCTGACGGCCACCAAACGCGACAGCGCCTATGCCATGGTGCGTGAACAGGTAGCTATGGGCAGGCAGGCGTTTATCGTGGTCCCCGCCATCGACCCGGCTTCGGACGAGGGCGATAGCACCGTGTCAGTCGAGGAGACGATGCGGGAGCTGACCGAAGGAAGCCTGAAGGGCCTGCGCATTGCGTCGTTGCACGGACGCATGAAGAGTAGTGACAAGCAGTCGACCATGGATGCCTTCCGGTCGGGGAATCTGGACGCCCTGGTTGCGACGACTGTCGTCGAAGTCGGTGTCGATGTGCCGAACGCGAGCGTCATGGTCATCGAGGATTCGGAGAGATTTGGGCTCGCTACGCTCCATCAGCTCCGTGGAAGAGTCGGCCGAGGATCCTCCGTCTCCCATTGCATGCTCATCCAGGGCAATGTGACCGCCGAGGGTACCGAACGCCTGCAGGTCCTTGTAGATTCTGACGATGGATTCCAGATCGCAGAGGAAGACCTGAAACTGCGAGGACCGGGCGACATCCTTGGGACGGTCCAGCATGGCTATGACGTTCCACTGTTCGGGTCTACGGCACTGCTGAGTTATCGCGACCTTTCCGCACTTCCGGAGATCCGAAAGGTTGCTTCGGAGCTCCTGGAACGCGACCCGGTCCTTGGCGCTCCGGAACATGCGGATCTGACTCGTATGCTGTCTCTTCGATACCCCGCTTCAAAGCCAGGCATGGAGGACAACTAACATGATCATTTGTTCAGGTGCACTGAAGGGCCGTTCGCTGAAGACACTGGGGAAGGAACCATGGCTGCGGCCTACGTCCGACAAGGCGCGAGAAGCCATCATGGACATGCTGCGACCTGTTCTTGCGGGAGCGCGGTTCATCGACGTCTGCAGCGGCACTGGTGCCGTCGGCATAGAAGCGCTCAGCAACGGAGCGGCGCATACCACCTTTGTCGATGTGGACAATCGCTCAGTGCGTCTTATCCAGGACAATCTGCGAATGCTTGCACTTCAGGAACAGGCTTCTATCGTCAAGGGAGATGCTGATGCATACGTGAGCGGATTGCAGGGAACGGAGTTCGACGTCCTCTTTGCAGACCCGCCATTCGACTCTGGATTGCAGGAATGGATCCTCGTCACCCTGTCCGAGCATTTGCGCGACGCAGCAGACAGCTGTATCATAATCATGGAGCATGCATCAAGGCAACCCCTGCATGAACGGTATGGCGGCCCAGCGATAGACCTGGAGAGCTACAAGGAAAGGCGCTACGGAGACGTGAGCATGACATTCTTCCGTGCAACAAGGCACAGAAACGAGGCGGACAGTAGCACCCATGACAAGACAGAATAGAGTAGTTCACTTCCTGCGAAGTGCTCGTCATAGCCTCGTTCTTCGGGTCACACGGTTCAGACGGAGCGGTACGTTGGTGTTCGTCCTGGTAGCACTTCTCTCCGCCGTCCTGTGCGCTCTTCCCTTCATGCCCGTGCGCAGAAGTGTGTCTGAAGGCACCGTCCTCAGCGCCGACATGGTCTCGAGGCGAGACATGGTCTATGTCGATGATGTCAGAACTGAAGACCTCCGCAAGCGTGCATCGGACGAAGTCACTCCCATCTACAGCTTCGACAGCTCGCGGCTGCCGACGGCGATCACTGCCTTCGAAGCCACCATGGCAAAAATCATCAGCATACGCATGCAGGATGCCCCCGTGGACCTGGAGTCTGAGCGGATTGCGGCATTGCTCATGACCTCGGCGGGCACAACGACGAAGTACCTCACGACGTGTTCCGAGTCGGAGATTCAATCGTCGAACACGGCGGCGCGTCAGGCGCTGACGACAGTCATGGGTCGCGGCGTTCTCGAGGGGAGCCTCCCTGCCGCCCGCGAGAGCATCAACACGGAACTCAAGAAGTACGGGATTTCCGATAACCAGGTGCGCTCGGCATACCTCCTGGCCGCCCGCTTTGTGTCGCCGAACCTCATGTACGATCAGCCGGCAACTCTGCTTGCGCGCGAAAAGGCTGCGTCCTCCGTATTACCGGTCGTCTCGACCATCCTCGCCGGCACCCCCGTCGTGAAGAAGGACAGCGTACTGGACCAGGGCACTGTCGACCTGCTCTTGAGCACCGGCCTGGTCTGGGGACCTCGCGCTCTTCGAAACGTCGTGTCTCAGATGCTGGTCGCGCTGGTAGCATGGGGAGCGATTGCGTTGGCTGTCATGCTCCTGGGTTCAGCGAAAGCTCGGACTGAACACCTGTTGATGGAAACAGGGGTCATCGGCGGCTCTTGCATTGCGATCGGCTGGCTCGCCGGTGGGGTGGCGGCAACGATGACCCCGTTCTTCCTGTGCATACTGCTCGGGTTCGTTTTCTTTGAGGGAGCTCTTGCAACGGTCTTTGGCCTTGCACTGATGGTCATAACCTCGATCCTGGTTCCGATGCCCGCGGAAATGCTCTCGGGGCTCGTCGTGGGGGCTATTTCCATATTCATCGTCATGCGGAAGGCGAACAAGGTGAGTGCTCTTCTTTTCGCCGGGCCGATTGCCGGCTTATCAGCCGGTCTTGTCTACGGCGCTCTTGCCGGGCTCACCGAACAGCGGCTATCCATGATCGCCGCCAACGTCGGGTATCTGGTAGCGGGAGGGGTCATTGCAGCTGTATTTGCGCTGGGCCTGACTCTGGTTTTCGAGCGACTGTTCAATGTCGCCACGATCGTGAGACTGCGCGAGCTTCTGGATACGGGAAGCAAGCTTCTGGCGCAACTGTTCGAGAACGCCCCGGGGACCTACCATCACAGCCTCAACGTGGCCAGTCTTGCGGCAGGTGCCGCTCAGCGTATTGGTGCAAACTGGCTGATGGCTCGCGTTGGGGGTTACTACCACGACATCGGCAAACTCCTGCATCCACAGTTTTTCGGCGAAAACCGGGGGGAACTCCCAAACATCCACGAGGATATCTCGCCTGAACTGAGTACCAAGGTGATCCTGGAGCACGTCCAGGCAGGCGTTACGATTGCAGGGAGCAATCACCTGCCGCCTGAGGTGGTCGATATCATCGCCGAGCACCATGGCACGACTGTCGTCCAGTTCTTCTACGACAAGGCGTCCGCCGAGCGAGCAAACCTCTCGCCTGACACATTTCGGTACCAGGGGCCCAAACCTCACACGAGGGAGTCCTCGCTTGTCTTCCTCGCCGACGGCGTTGAAGCCGCGGCGCGTTCGCTTGCCAAGGTGGACAAACCAGCTCTGGAAGGAGTCATCGATGCGATTGTCAACGCTCGCATTGCCGACGGTCAACTTGCCGAGTCACAGCTCACGCTGGGTGAGATCGCCGCCGTCAAGGACTACTTCCTCACGTCCCTCATCTCATTCTATCATGTTCGCGATGCTTATCTGACGCCCGAGGAGACAAATGAAAGAAGCTGACCTATCTGTACACTGTCGTGTAGAACTATCGGATCCCGGATGGCAGGTGAACAGCAAGGCCTTCATAGCGCTTGTTGTCCGCATTGCCCACCTGATTCTGCCGGAAATCACGGGAATTCGGGGTATTCGACACGCCATCGCCGTCTCATGCTATTTCGTCCCAGAGTCTCAAATCCGAGAGTTGAACCGTGACCACAGAGGCAGCGACTCGATCACCGACATGTTGTCGTTTCCGCTTGGCTATGCCGCGCCCGGCACGGGCTGGGTGCTAGGGGACATCGTCATCTGTATGGATGCAGTGGAGAACAAAGCTATCTCCGGTGGAAACGGGCTTGAAGACCAGCTCACATTCTCCCTCGTTCACTCTGTGCTCCACTTGGTGGGCTTCGACCACATCGAGGAGCATGACCGCATTTTGATGGAGCACCGCGAGGAAGAGGTTTTCGCACAGTTGGCGCAGGGGAACTCCCCCAAGCTGGCGAGAAGGCCTGTATGACTGGACAGATCGTCGGATTACTGGTCCTCCTGCTTCTCTCGTTCCTCTTCTCCATGGTGGAATACGGCTACGTGACCATCACGCCGATGGCTCTGGAAAAGACCGGAGAATCTTCTGCCCTCGCTGATCGGCTGAGAGCCAGAATGGCGGCTAGCCATTCGATGCTCATAGCTGTGGTGGTCCTGGGTAACAACATGGCCAATCTTGGGGCGTCCTTTCTCTTCGCTCGGATCGTTCTCACCGTGTTCACGCGTGTGAACCCGGACCTCCTTGCGCTGGCCTCTACACTCGCCTTGACGGTCGTTGTCGTCATCTTCGCCGAGACTATTCCGAAATCGATCGGCAAGGCGTTTCCTGAACAGACCACACACGCCACAGCTATTCTACTATACCCCCTCTACCTCTTGCTCTATCCGGGCGCACGCGCCCTTGCGGCAGTCTCGGGGGTCTTCACGGGACCATTGCTCCGGCATGCCAAGCGCACCGGCTACCTCAACGATTCCGACGACTTCCGCTACCTGCTGAAGATGGGGCAGGAGGACGGCGTGATCGACAAAGAGGAGGAGCGACTTATCTACAACATCTTCGACTATACCAACACGCTGGCGTATGAGATCATGACGCCGTTTGTGGACGTGACAACAGTTGAGAAGGACGCGCCGATCAGTGACGTGATCAAAGCTATCAACGAAACCGGTCACTCCCGTCTACCTGTCATGGACGATGACAATGTCGTGGGCGTCGTTTACGCCAAGGATGCGCTCAGAGCGATGGCGGGCGGAGCCGGACCCAACGTCAAGGCAAGCAGCATCCTCCGTCAGCCGTTCTTTGCTCCAGACACCAAGAAGATCAGCAGCCTGCTCCAGGAGATGCAGCGGCAGCGTATCCAGACAGCTGTTCTCTTCGACGAGTACGGGGCCGTTTCAGGCCTCATTACCGTGGAAGACATCCTGGAGGAGGTTTTCGGCGAGATCCAGGACGAGTATGACAAGGAGGCTGCTGAAATCGAGAACGCGGGAGCCGATGCGTTCCTCATCAAGGGCTCGGTGTCGACCGACAAGGCTTCGGAACTCTTTCGGGCGGAGTTGTCGGGTGAAGACTATGATACTGTCGCAGGGCTTATGCTGTCTGAAATCGGACGCCTTCCTCGTGTTGGGGACAAGGTCGAGCGTGCCGGGATTGTTTTCACGGTAGTGAACGTCGTCGGGAAGAGAATCTCCAGAGTGCGTGCAGAGCGATTGCCCACGGCTCCACCACGCCCTGTCGAGGATGAAGAGTGACAGTGGACGTGGGTCTCGTGTGTCGCGTCAAAAGGAGAATTACATGAAAATCGTCGCAGGAAACTGGAAAATGTTCAAGACCATTGAAGAGGCCAGGACGTACTTTGCCGAGCTGACCACCGCCACGGCCCCACAGGGGGACAAGGTGCGGGTTATCGTCTTCCCCAACTACATCGCATTGGGAGCCCTGGCAGAAACCGGTGAGGTCCCGGCCTGGGTGTCGCTCGGCGCTCAAGATGTTGCGGCCGAGATGGAAGGCGCGTTCACCGGAGAAGTCTCGCCAGCCATGATCCGCTCGACAGGGGCGACCCACGTGCTCATAGGGCATTCGGAGCGCAGACACATCATTGGTGAGTCAGCCGTTCTGCTTCACCGCAAGCTGGTCAACTCCCTGGAGGCATCCCTGATTCCCGTATTGTGCGTTGGAGAGACACTCGAGGAGCGCAATGCGGGCAAGATCGAGGAGGTCGTGTTCGGACAGCTGGATACCGCCCTCATTGACGTCCGGCTCTCCGATGGCGCGCAGCTCATTGTCGCCTATGAACCGGTATGGGCCATTGGAACGGGGGTGAATGCCACGAATGAGCAAATTGAGGAAGCACACCACCTTATCCGGGAGCACCTCAAGCAGCTTCTCGGAACGGCAATTGGCGGTTCCATCGCGATTCTGTATGGCGGCAGCGTCAAGCCGGCCAACTTCGCATCCATCGCAGGTCTCCCTTCGGTAGATGGTGGCTTGATCGGAGGAGCCAGCCTCAAACCGTCCGCCTTCGCCGAGCTGATCGAGATAGCCAAAGACGTGTAGCTCTCTGCTACACGCTGTCCGCGAGGTGCATGCCGAGATTCCATCGGAGGACACCCGCATATCAAGAGACCCCTTCCGAAGTACGGTCGGGGTTTCTTGCCATTCTGCAAACGCAGAGACCCCTTCCGAAGTACGGTCGGGGTTTCTTGCCATTCTGCAAACGCAGAGACCCCTTCCGAAGTACGGTCGGGGTCTCTTCATTTACCGCGAATGATAAGCCAGGTTCTGTCGTGGTCAGTCATTTATCTAAGCGACATACCCGAAGGCAGGGAGAAGCAGCCCTGTGTGCCTTCCTATTTTGTCTTGCTCCAGTTGGGGTTTGCAATGCGCAGCCCATCGCTGGTCTGCCGGTGGTCTCTTACACCACCATTTCACCCTTACCCCTTGCGGGGCGGTATATTTTCTGTTGCGCTTTCCTTGGGGTTACCCCCACTCGGGTTTCCCGAGCAACTCGCTTCTTGGAGC
>Ga0209746_1001743_pt1 | contig 10245 bp, 9 predicted proteins | sample BarGraNGADG00211_3_FD_184496 | JGI IMG/M metagenome (GOLD analysis project Ga0209746, IMG submission 184496) | Arctic peat soil microbial communities from Barrow, Alaska - Barrow Graham LP Ref core NGADG0011-211 (SPAdes) (version 2) | ecosystem: Environmental > Terrestrial > Soil > Wetlands >...
TGAAAGTAAAGAGGATTGGCAGATCCCGATTCTGAATCAGGAGTCATTCCAAGAAACATTATATTGGCACCCACAATCATAAATATAATAAACATCAGGAACGGCAGACCGAATATTCCGTTTTGCTTCCTTAGCATACTTATTGCCTCATGGGCAAATTTGGCTGATTCCACGCCATAATCCAGCTTTGATGTATAAAACTGATTCTTTAAGTAATAGCCAATAAATATGACAGTACTGGCAATAATTATGGAAACGCCTATATATACTTCAAGTGTAATATTGCTTAAAAAATTTATGGAAACTATAAAAGAGGTTAACAACAGGATTATTGCAACGACCTTAAGTCTGTTTATACGTTTTTGAAAAAAATCCAGTTTTTTCAACTTTGTTATCGTTTGAGAAGAGTCTGTTGCAGGAATCTCTCCCCAAATTTTTCCTAGGTAGTCTAACTCATTCATTGTCATATTTTTTTAGGATTTCATAAAGTTGTTTTTTTATTCTGTTAACCTTTACACCAACATAATTGGCTTTTATGCCGACAATTTCAGCAACCTGATCATAAGTGAGTCCCTCAAGAATCAGAGAGATAATCAATCTGTCCTGTCTTTCCAGCCTGGATATATAGAGTCCGAGCTGATTCAATCTTGTCTCTTTTAGTTTGTGTTCTTCGGGGCAACTATGATCTACCAAAGTGTTCAACTCTGTTGCTTCCCGGCTCACTTTCTTGTATTGTTTTGTTTTCCTGTTATATAACAGGGCAGTATTAACGGCTACCCTGTATGCCCAGGTACCAATCGATGAATCTCCTTTGAATTTTTCCATGCTGTTCCAGATGTTAAGCATGATTTCCTGAAAGAGATCATCTACCTGCTCTTTTTCATAAATGTATCCGTAACAGATACGGTATATCGTTAGCCGGTAATCGGTATATACCTCAAGAAACAGTTTCTCTTTTTGTTGTATGTTCATCTCTGCAAAATTGCTAAAACTTTATCTATTTGTAACAGCACCCCAATTTTTATTACAGATTACATTACTTCGTCAATATGCGTTCCCATGTATCCACTTCCGCCGAATAGCTTTGACGCGAATTTTTTCGTATATTTAGCTTTTAGCAAAAATAAGAACCATGTCGCGCAATAACATTTTCAGGATAATCCTCGTTACATTACTATCTGCAACGGCTGTTTTAATTTGTATCCAATTAAGCTTTACTCTCTATTTTAACAACAGAATTAAAACCGCTTTGCTGGATGAGGTTGTTAAACAGACCGGGCAAAGGTATGATGTGAGAATAGCAAAACTCAGTACAAATCTTTTCAGACAATCAATCTATATCTCCGGATTTTACATGAAGCCGGTAATAAACAGTTCTGAGACAGAAAAGTATTTTTTCACTGCCAGCAAGATAAATTTCATAAATTTTGGCGTTTTTTCTTACATATTCCGTAAAAACCTTACAATCTCCCGCATGGAGCTGGTGAGCCCCTCCGGTAAGATTTTCAGGAGCAGGGCGAGACTTTCCAAACACCCAAAAGGAGAACGGCCTGATGATCCTAATACGATGTTCTCAATTTATAGCCTCTTCAGCAAAAAAATCCACTCACTGCGGATAATCAAAACTCAAATAAGCAATGCCGACATTGCCGTTTTTGACGATTATACGGATATTGTTCCTTCTATTGTCAGCAAGGAGAACGAGTTGAAGATTTCTAATTTGAGAATTGACAAGTTATCGGATGAAAGCGGAAGACTCTTTATTGCCGACAGTGTGCATCTGATTATCAACAACTTTTCTTACACTCCAAAAGACAGCCTCTACTCTTTTCGGGTGAAAAAATTTACAGCTTCTTATTCCGACTCGACCTTGCTTCTGGATTCTTTCTCTTTGGTTCCGAACTACAGTAAGCGAGAATTTGCCAAAGAGGTCAAAAAACAGACTGACCGTTTTAAAATTTCTGCTAAAAAGGTTGTTTTCAATAAGATTGATGTAAAACTACTTTTTGAACGAAACATATTCATATCGGAAAAACTGAACATAGACAGCCTTAGTCTGTCGGCCTACAGAGATAAAAACGACATCCGTAAGCATCAGAGAGCAAAGTCGTTACAACAAATATTGAAAAGCCTGCCCATCTATTCTGTTGTTGACACAATTCGCTTGAATGATGCCGGAATAACATATGAAGAGGTTGCGCCAGGATCGGCAAAACCCGGTAGGGTTTCATTTAACAGCTTAAACGCAACAATCACAGGTTTTACAAGCGACTCAACACTGTTTTCGAAATTCAATATTCTGAAAATTGACGCATCATGTATGTTGATGGATAAAGGCAGACTCCTGGCTCAATACCGCTTTCCGCTGAATACCGGAAAAACGGAATTCGAGTGCTCGGGCACACTTACAAACATGCCTATGACAGCAATAAATCCGATGCTGGAGCCCAATGCAAATGTTTCGATTAAAGAGGGTATAATAGATTCGCTGGTTTTCTCCTTCACTGCAAATGAACTTGCTTCAAAAGGCAAAATGAAATTTGTCTATCATAATTTAAAAATGGAGATTCTGAACAAGAACAACAAGAAAGCCGGACTCTTTAAAGATATTGAAACATTTCTCGTCCATCTGCTTGTCATAAAGAAAAGTAATCCCGTCGGAAACAACCCGGTGCGAATTACTGAAATAAGCTACCCCCGCGACCCTACCCGATTCATCTTCAACTACTCCTGGAAGTCCGTCCTCAGCGGCATCAAACCAGCAATCATGCCTGTAAAAACTGAGTATTTTCCGCAGTAAGCGGAGAGATTTACTTTGCCTCTCAACAAATCATTATTAAAATTTTTCCCGCAGGAAATTAACTCTTTAGCTTCGCACCTGGTGTTTCACAGTCATAATTTCGCGCTTTTACATAATTCTTCCATTCTGTTTTGTGACAGTAATGTTATTCTCGATAATCGCTTTAGTATTATTCATGCCTATTTGGGTACCCACAAAAAGATAAAACTGACTAATTATATTCTTTTCTAAGCCGGTACCCCACGCCACGAATATTCTCCACGTTTACAGAGGTGCCGGCAAGTTTTTTCCTGAGATGTGAGGCGAGTGCCTCCAATGATTTCTTTGTGTCGATATCTTTATTGTCCCAAATTGCAAGCGTCAAATCATTGACTTTGCAGATCTGGTTATAGAAGAACCATCTTGTTGGATAAGGCTCCTCTCTTCCGGAGAGTAGTTCAAATTTCCCAAAGTAAATATATCGTTGTTTTTGTTCGAAATTTGCATGCACTTCTGAATGCGGATCAACAGTTCTCTGAGCCCAAATGGCTTTTTAAGATAGTCGCTGCAACCAATCTCAAACCCGTTTGCAACACTGCTGTCGTCGCTGATTGAGGTAATGAATACTATCGGAATATTTTTATCTGTCGCCCTTATCAGCCTGGCGAGCTCAAACCCGTCAATCTCCGGCATGTTAATATCAAACAAACAGAGATCGGGGTGAAAAATGTTGTACTGTTCCAGTGCAGTGCGTCCATCATTTACAAAAATGAGTTCATAACCACTCATCTTCAAAAACTCACATATCGCATAGCCGAAATTGATCTCATCATCGGCCAGTAGAATCTTCTTTCCCATGTTCGTTATTGATTAATAAAAGCGTAAACTTACTCCCGACTCCAACTTCACTTGTAAGCAAAATTTTTCCTTTATGGGATTTAACCACCCACATTACATAGTTCAAACCCAACCCGAAACCCTTTCCTTTTTGAGAATGCTCCCTCTTGTTTACTCTGTAGAACTTCTCGAATATCTTTGACTGCTCATCTTTCGGTATTCCTATCCCATTATCCTCCATAGATATACGAAAGAATTTGCCCTCTTGACGGGTTGAAATTTTTATGTTTACAGATTCGTTTGAATACTTGATGGCATTATCTATCAGGTTGCCGATGGCATTTGATATATGAAGCTTGTCTCCATAAACATACTCCTGACCTGCGGTGATATCGGTGGTTATTACCACACTCTTTTTGGACTCGACATTGTGACGGGCGATATGAGGTTCGATTGCCTCATTTATGTTAAACAGGCTCTTGTTGAGCGGAGCCTGACGCTTCTCAAACTTGTTAATATCCAGAATATTTTCAATTAAACCGTTTAGAAAGTAGAGCTGCTCCTTAGCCTTGCCCAAAAAGTATGGCGCAGTTTTGATGTCTGCCATCTCGCCCACCTCCATATTTGTGATGGATGCCTGTAGCGGTGATCGAAGTTCGTGAGTTAAAAAGTGAGTAATATTCTCCTTGACTTTTGCCAGCGAAACTTGCTTATAAAGCATCTTGGTTTGCATGATAATGCTTAAAAGTATAAAAATGGTCAAAACAAGAGACAAAAGCAGGATTGTAAGAAGGTCTCCTTTTAAAACGGAATTTGGGTAGAAAATCTTAGCATCGACTATCAACTCTTTTGAAGAAATAAGAGGAATGCTTAGTTCAAAATATGAATTCAAAAGAGGTGTTTTTTTGAGCCCGCTTTTGAATTCAATTACTTTAGATGAGTCAGATGCCGTGTATTTGAGAATAAAGTTGGATGACTTGTCTAAATCTGCAAGCATAGTCGAAAAATAAGAAGATAATGTATCAAGATTTAAAGGAAGAGTGTTTTTATAGGCTTGTTGAAGTACTTCCTCTATAGAAACCTTTGTGATTTCCTTATTTTCTTTTTTTAAATTAATTGCCTGAAATTAGTTTTTTGGATATTTTACTTCAGGAGGTGGAGTATTTGATAAATAAACGCGAAAATTTTTATTGCGGCTTACCTATTTTAATCTTGAATTCAGTTCTTTGTTTATTGCATCTTTGAGAACCTGTTCAGTCTGTTTTTTGAAATCATTCTTCTCATTATCAATTATTCTGAATAGCCAGACCCCTTGGAGAGCCAGAAGAAATAAAATTGCAATTATTGAGATTGAGAGGGCGCGATTTAACATTTTCAGCAAACTGTCTGTAAATAATCAGTATTCTGTATGCAAATGTAACAAATATTATTAATTTATTTGTACAATAAAAATCCTATAAGTTATGAAAACAACATTTGAAAAACTGAATGAACAAGAGATGATTACTGTAAACGGTGGAGACCATGTACTTGTTTATACAGACAAAGACGGAAACGTATATTACATCGTTATAGAAGACGGTCGTTAATAAGTTTACGGTCAGCAAAAATGCTTTTTTGATGACAACTTGCTGATTTTAAGAAAATTAGCTGCCATTATATAAACATAATTTTAATTATGCAGTAGTAATTTTATTCCCTTGTAAGGTCTTAAACTTTTGAAAAACTTTAAACATTTTCCCCAGTTAGATTCTACCGATTGTGGACCGGCATCCTTGAGAATGGTTGCGATGCACTATGGGCGGCATTATTCTCTGGACACTTTAAGGAAAAAATGTGAATACACAAGAGAGGGGGTAAATCTTTTTGGAATATCACAAGCTGCAGAAAGTATCGGCTTTAGAACTCTCGGCGCAAAATTGTCGTTCGAAGAGCTTTGCAAAGCCACACTGCCGTGCATTGTCCATTGGAACCAGAAACATTTCGTGGTTTTATACGGAACAAAAGGGAGAGGCAAAGATTTTCGGTTGCTAGTTGCAGATCCGGCAACAGGTTTAGTTAAGCTCACCGAAAATGAATTCAAGAAATCGTGGTTCAGCACCGTGAGTAACGGAGAGGGGAGAGGAATTGCACTCCTTCTGGATACGACTCCACAATTTTATACTGCAGAAGGGGAGAGTGTAAACACAAAGGGATTCGGATTTTTATACTCCTATATCAGGCCCTATAAAAAACTTATAATTCAACTTTTTATTGGACTATTAGTTGGCAGTTTGCTCCAGCTGATGCTCCCGTTTCTTACACAGAGCATAGTAGATGTAGGCATAGGTACGCAAAACTTAAGCTTCATCTGGCTGGTATTGATTGCCCAGCTCATGCTTACGATAAGCATGGCTTCTGTAGACTTCATCCGAGGGTGGATTCTGCTCCATCTTGGAACGAGAATTAATATCTCTCTTATCTCTGACTTCCTTACAAAACTCATGAAATTGCCAATCGGCTTTTTCGACACCAAAATGACCGGTGATTTAATGCAGAGGATTGGAGATCACAAAAGAATACAAACATTTCTAACCGGCTCCTCACTCAGCGTTCTCTTTTCACTGTTCAACATTGTAGTTTTTGGAGTCGTTCTACTTTACTATAGCCCCAAAATTTTTGCAATATTCATTTTTGCATCCATAATTTATGTGTTGTGGGTAATGCTCTTTATGAAGAGACGCAGGGAGTTGGACAACAAGGCTTTTACCCAAAATGCAGCCAATCAGAATTCTGTAATTCAACTTATTACAGGAATGCAGGAGATAAAACTTAACTCTTGCGAAAGACAAAAAAGATGGGAGTGGGAGAGAATTCAGGCAAAACTCTTTAAGGTGAGCATAAAGGGGCTTGCATTAGGTCAATATCAGGAGGCCGGTGCAACTCTCATCAATCAACTGAAAAATGTATTTATTACAATAGTTGCAGCCAGCTCCGTTCTTAACGGAGATTTAACTCTGGGTATGATGCTCTCTGTCCAGTTTATCAACGGACAGCTCAACTCGCCTATAACACAAATAATAAGCTTTTTACAAGCTTCGCAGGATGCTAAACTGAGCCTTGAACGTCTCTCAGAAATTCATGATATTAAAGACGAAGAGAGCCTGGAATTTGAACTGCTGGCAGAGATTCCGAAATCTAAACCGATATCTGTAGAAAATCTTTCGTTTAAATATGATGGAGCAGGGTCGGAATTGGTTTTAAAAAACATAGACATCAATATTCCAAGCGGCAAGATAACAGCTCTTGTGGGAACAAGCGGGAGCGGTAAAACCACACTGGTTAAGCTCCTTTTAGGTTTCTATCAGCCAACAAAGGGTGCGATCATGTACGGTGAGCACAGCCTCTCATCTCTGAGCATGGGTGCCTGGAGAAAAGAGTGCGGAGTGGTTATGCAGGATGGATTTATATTCTCAGACACAATTGCCAACAACATTGCTCCGGGTGTAGAAAATATAGATAAAGACAGGCTTGCAATGGCTGTGGAGATTGCCAACATCAGAGAGTTTGTAGAGAGCTTACCTCTTTCTTACAACACAAAGATAGGGCAGGAGGGACACGGCCTCAGTCAAGGACAAAAACAGAGGTTTCTTATTGCAAGAGCTGTCTATAAAGATCCGCAACTGATTATGTTCGATGAGGCCACAAATTCGCTCGATGCCAATAATGAGAAGCAGATAATGGATAATCTCAATGATTTCTTCGTTGGCAGGACAGTTTTGATTGTTGCCCACAGGCTGAGCACTGTTAAAAATGCCGATAATATTATTGTACTGGATAAAGGGACAATAATTGAGTCCGGTAACCACGATGCGCTCATAGAAAAACGAGGTGCCTACTACCAGCTGGTTAAAAATCAATTATATGTCTAAAGAGAAAAAGATAGAACTTAGATCTGAAGATGTAAATGATATTCTCTCCAGACCGCCGGGATGGATTCTCCGGTGGGGGAGTGCTGTTATTTTTATTATTGTTGCCCTGCTTTTAGTTGGCAGTGCAATATTCAAATATCCGGACAGGTTGGTAGCTCCGGTTTTGGTGACATCGGAGAATCTTCCTGCTCAACTTGTGGCTAAAACTACAGGCAGGCTTCAGAACATATTTAAAAAAGAGGGTGAGTTGGTTTCCAAAAGTGAGCTTATTGCTACCATCGAGAACCCGACCTCCTATGAAAATTATTTGGAACTTAAATCGATCACTACCCAATTTTCCGATTCCTTGGGTTCCGATGGAAATATTACCGGCTGTTCATTCCCGGCCAATCTTCAGTTAGGTGGATTGCAAAACGTTTATACCCAGTTTCTAAAAAGCTTTAAAGAGGATAAAAACTTCATTGAAATCAACTATCACAGAAAAAAAATTGCCATCCTAAAACGGCAGATTGAGGCACAAAAGTCACTTCAACTGCTGAGCGAGAAGCAACTCTCTCTCTCCAAAGAGCAGATGGACATCTCGGATAATATTTACAAGAGAGACTTATCTCTTTATGATCAAAAGGTAATTTCTCAATTTGATTTAGAAAAGAGCAAAAGCACACAACTTTCCACCAGACAACAATACGAAACTGCCCAATCAGATCTGAATAATATGAAAATAAATATATTACAGGCAGAGCAGAGTGTGTTTGATTTGGAGTTGAATAGAGAAGAGCAGCTTAATCTTCTAGAGAGATCCCTTATGGGAAACTACGACGACTTGCGTGCAGAGGTAAAACAGTGGGAGCAGAATTATCTTCTTATCAGTCCGGTAGATGGTAAAGTGTCATTTACAAAATTTTGGCAGGAAAATCAAAATGTTTCTGTTGGAGACGTTGTATTTACAATCGTACCAATTAGAGATGCAAAGATTACCGGAAAAATTTACCTCCCTTTGGCAGGTGCCGGAAAAGTTAAAGTCTGGCAAAAAGTAAATATTAAATTGGACAACTATCCCTATATGGAATTTGGAATGGTACAGGTGAAAGTAGGTAGCATCTCAATGATACCTACTGTAATTAACGAGAACAAGGTTTACATAGTTGGGGTAGAGTTCCCGAACAGGTTAAAGACAAACTACGGTATAGATCTGATGTTTACAGAGGAGATGCAGGGTGTTGCCGAGATTATAACTAAGGATCTGAGTTTGTTGCAAAGAATTTTATTCACTGTTAAACATGTTTTTAAAAGTAGGTTATAAGTAAATTGTTATGAGTGTTTCAATCATAATATTATCAATTGGTATAACATCGGCTATAAGCACAAGTCTTATTGCGTCCTTTATCCATAAGATGAGTTGGCATAAGGCTGTAAAAAAATCGAAATATAAGAATGTGAATTTATGTCTAAGCAACTTCTATCAATTCAATAATCATTTTTATAGCGCATTCTCGATTATAAGAGAATTGATGTTAAACTCGCTTTTTATAAGTTTACTTTTCAAGTATCTGATACGTGAACCTAACCATTTGGATCTAAAGTGCATCATTGGTTCATTTGTGGTCACAATTGTTTTTAGAACGATTTGTAAGTTGGTAGTCTACTCAAAATTTTACGATGAAGAGCTCGTAAAATAAACCTAAATTTCTATTAGTCTGTTTGTATTGAAACTTTTTATACTTTTACAAACTAATCTCTAAATAGCATGAAAAGACTTTTAGCTTTCGCATTGTCATTTGCAATCGCTTTCGGTTCGCTTTTTTCACAAGTGACAAAAGTTGATTCTCCTTTTTACGAACAGATAAGAACTCTGTCTTTCGAGGAGAGAGAGGCCCTGATTTTTAAGGAGATTACCTCAGGTAACATCCCAGACTACCTAAAGAGTTTTGTAACTGTTAAAACTGTTCAGAAAGACGCAAAAGGACGCAAACACAAGGTTACGCTTTTTGTAAAGCCTGACTATCTCTCAATTGGCACTAACCTTAACTCATTTATTATACCTATGGGCCCGGTTACTGCTCAAAGGATTGCGGATACATTAAATTGCTCTTTACCCACTCCAAAAGTGGTTGATATAATTTATGTGAACTCAGAACTTAAACTGGAGCCTTTTAATTACATCCCTCGCGGAAACAGGAGCGAGACTCCGGATATTCTCAATGACCATTCAAGGGTAATTTTTGCTCAAATAAAGGCTGCTGGAAAGAAACCCGGAGTTTTTGTCGCCGGTACCAAGAAAGACGTAGTGATATCTTCTAAGCTGAATGATCCGGAAAGAACCCATCATGTAACCATATACGGTTGGCATAAATTGGACGGAAAGGCTATTCAACCTGTGTATAATCATCATATAGATATCTATGTGGATTATAGCCATGGTATTAGGCTTATTTCCAATAGAGTATTGATAGATGGTAAAGAGTATAATTACAGAGAAGTGCTTAAGGATCCAATTCTTTACTCATTGCTGAGCGATGAGCCGGAGCCGTTGGTAAAAACATCCTACTTAGAGAAATAACAACTAATAACTATTAAATTCCAAACAACTATGAAGAAACTTACACTGATAATGGTTTCTATACTCTCTGCTGCATTTTGTTTTGCCTCAGCTCCACAGTCGTGGATAATGGTTAACCAAGCCGGGTATCTGCCTAAAGACATAAAGGTTGCAGTTTT
>Ga0209746_1001744_pt1 | contig 10235 bp, 8 predicted proteins | sample BarGraNGADG00211_3_FD_184496 | JGI IMG/M metagenome (GOLD analysis project Ga0209746, IMG submission 184496) | Arctic peat soil microbial communities from Barrow, Alaska - Barrow Graham LP Ref core NGADG0011-211 (SPAdes) (version 2) | ecosystem: Environmental > Terrestrial > Soil > Wetlands >...
AAGAATTTCCGGATCTTTTTCAAGCAGTTTTATTGCGAAATACCTTGAAGAAAATTGGTCTGTCAGGGATTTATCCGACCAGATGGTATCCTGGATCTTTTTAAGGGAACGCTCGATCTCCTGCCCGTAATTGATATGAACATGCCTTACCACCGGGTCCCGGTCTTCATAAACTTCGATGATGCGGTCGAAAAGTTCACGGATACCGGTTCCCTTTGAGCTCACGGTTGGAATAACGGGGATTCCTAATAATTTCCCCAACGAAACATAATCCAGGCGGTCACCGGTGTCTTCCAGTTCGTCGAACATATTCAGGGCCATCACCACACGAATATCCATATCGATGAGCTGGGTGGTGAGGTAAAGGTTGCGTTCCAGGTTCGATGCATCCACCACATTCACCACGATATCCGGGACCCTGGTGAGCAAATGGTCGCGAACGAAAAGCTCTTCCGGCGTATAAGCAGTCAGGGAGTATGTCCCGGGCAAATCGCTGATGTTAAAGGTGTAACTGTTCTGTTCCAGTCTGGCACTCTTCGAATCAACAGTAACTCCGCCGAAATTCCCCACATGCTCGTGCGAACCCTATGCGAAATTGAACAAGGTCGTTTTCCCGCAATTCGGATTTCCTACGAGGGCAATATCGATCACCTTGCTCTTCTCTTTGGCAGAGGTCTTGAGTATCTCGTCCGAAAAGGTTCCTTTGAAGGAATCGGCTACCCCCGATTTTACCTGATGTTTCAGTGCTTCTTCGAGGGTGATCACCTCGATGAGCCGGCTTTCACTCTGGCGAAGGGATACATTGTATCCCATGATCCTGTATTCAACCGGATCCTGGAGTGGTGCGGCTTTGATTACAGTAACTTCTTTCCCTTTGACAAATCCCATTTCGGTGATCCGTTTCCGGAAAGCCCCACGACCACGGATCTTGACAATAATACCTCTATCGCCCTGCTGAAGGTCCTGTAAGGTTGACAATTTATTTGGATTAAATTAACACAATGCAAAGGTAGGTTATTTTTCTTTAACCAAAAAGTCACATGACTCGGGTCCAAGATTGAAGAGGAGATCGATAATACTCAGATCAGCGATGAAGCCGTGCTGTGGACTGAAAACCTGGGTATAGGGAGGGAATGCATCGTTGGAGTGTACCTTCATTTTTTTGGAAAATTCCCTGTGATCCTCTATTCCTTCAGGGATCTTCAGGAAATGATCCGTGAATCCGATTTTTTTTTCGATCCTGAGAATGTCGAAAAGGATCTCAAGCAGCATGATATTCAGGTCAAGCAAAAAATCAAACTTTTTTTCGAATACTCTTTCGAATTCATCCTGATAATAGAGGAAGAAAGGGGAGTTGTTGTAGGCTGTTTCTATCGACCGCCAATGCAGCCGCTGCCAAGGAGTTGATGTCGCGATCCGGATGTCCTTGGTAAGGGTGTGATTCCCGTTGACTTTTATTACCGGGATGCTCAACGTTTGCAAGCCATTCGGCCCATAGATATGACAACGGTTCCGGCAGGTTTGTTTTGGGTAAGTTTCAAAACGCTCAATCAACACCTGATCCGTATGAAGGCATGCGGAGAGGTAGGAGATCGGGGGAAGGTATGCGGTTGAGAGTAAAACAGTCATTCTTCCGCTGATTTAAAGCATTCATGCCATCCCGGAATTGAATTTTGACATTAGCAGGACGGCATGAAGCAAAAAAAGCCCGTGTTAATTCTGTTCCTGAAGGAGTACTTTGGAAATGGTATTTTTCAGTGCGTCCTTGGGCAATGCCCCGACGGCCATCTGCGGTTGTCCGTTCATCGGGATGAACAGCATAGAAGGTATGCTGCGGATATTAAAAGCCGCAGCCAATTCCTGTTCCGCTTCGGTATCGATCTTATAAATATTGATCTTGCCATTATATTCCGTCGACAATTCCTCAAGGATGGGTGCGACCATTTTGCAGGGGCCACACCAGTCGGCGTAAAAATCAATGATAGCAGGAAGTTCGCCTTCGAATTTCCAATCCTTGTTCACTTCAAAATTAAAGACCTTATCGAGGAAAGTCTGTTTTGTCAAATGTTCTAAAGCCATGTTTATTAGAATTACGATTTACGATTTACGAATTACGATTGAATACGATGTTAGATTTACGATTTTACTCGCCAGTTAGCCAACTCGCCAACTTATTTCAGCAACAGCATTTCATTAATGATCTTTTTAAACGATTCTTTCGGAAGTGCGCCTACACTCATCTGCGGTTTCCCGGTTTTCGGGATGAACATAACCGCCGGAATTGAACGGATCTGAAAAAGCTGGGCAAGTTCCTGTTCGGCATCGGTATTCACCTTAAATACCCTGATCTTACCGTTGTATTCTTTTGCAAATTCATCCATGATGGGTGCAACCATCCTGCAAGGCCTGCACCAGTCGGCATAAAAATCAATAATGACGGGAAGATCCCCAGTGAAGGTAAACTCTTTGGGGTTCGTTTTGTAATCCCAGACCAGTTTGGTAAACATCTGCGTCGACATCTGGTTAACGACTCCATCCTTGATCTCAGGTCCCTTGTTGTCAGGTCCGTTTATGCCATTGTTGTTACAGGCATTCAGGAGAAATGAAAACAATAAAAATGTGATAAGCAAGATCCGTTTCATCCGTAAATAATTTTTATTAATCAGGCCGGATGCCCGCCTGCCGGTCGGACAAGGAACTCGCAAGGAATTATTCTCGTGCTTATTTGTGTTTATAAAACATACTCGTTTCATAAGTGCGTGTTAAATTCGTGGCAAAGATAAAAAATATTTTTCAATCAATCGCATAAATATCACTTTATTTTTTAACTTTGCATCCTGAACCGCAACGGAAAAATCTGGATTTAAAATAACTTTGTTACATGGTTTTTGATTTCACGCAGATCAATATTGAAAAATTTCAGACGGATGATGCCTGCCTGAGTTTCATTTCCGGGCTGAAGTGGGCGGATGGTTACACATGCCGGAAATGCGGGAATACAAATTACTGCAAGGGGAAATCTCCTTATTCACGCAGGTGTACCCGTTGCAAGCATGAAGAATCGGCTACTGCCCACACCCTGTTTCACCGCTGCCATATTCCCATCACGGAGGCCTTCCGGATCGCCTATACTGTTTGTCATGACCCCGGTATTTCCTCCTATGAGTTATCCCGGCAACTGGAACGACGGCAGATGACCTGCTGGAAACTGAAAAGCAGGCTCATGGAATGCCTTGAAAACAGGGGGCAGATTGATATTCTTTACAAAGAAGAAAATCGCAACAAACCGCGGGGATAGCGAAACGGATTTAGTTGATCACGACTTTCCGTGTGGTCAAACCGTCATCTCCGATGATCCGGAGGACATAAACACCAGCCTGCAGCCCGGAAATATCAAAGGATTTCTTGTTCATCCCTTCTATCGTTTCAAACCGTTCCGATAACTGAACCTTTCCATCTATACTGACAAGTTCAGCCGTCAGGCCTTTTTTTGAAGCCGTATACATCTGAAGGAAAACCTGGCCTGAAGCAGGATTGGGAAACACCTGGCAATCTGGTAACCCCGGTTGGTCCTGTGTACCTAAAGGTAAGGTTGACCAGGATGCGCTCCATCCCTCATCGGTAGTAGAGGAGTTGGTTGCAAAAAAGATGAACATCTTCCCGCTGGGAGCTACCACTGTTGCCGGAAGGCTGGAGGCCGAATAATCACCGGAATAAAGTGCAAGTTGTTGTTCTGTTTGAATGTCGTAAATTTTGACATAGTCATGGACTGGTTCTGTTTTAAAGGAATTGAACACCAACTGCACGGCTCCGCCGGATGATGGTATGATTTGCCAACGGCAAATGGTCCCGTTCCGGTAATTGAAATGGTCGCTTCCGTCGGTGATGGTCCCTTCAGGATCCGTAAAAACCGTTGTTGTTCCACTGCACCAGTCGTATGATTTGCTGGAATAGGAAACATACCAGCCGGGTTTGCGGGTAGTTCCGTTTGTCGTGAATGTGATCAGCGCTTTTCCGCTGTTAACAATGACGCTCGGAGGAATATTATCTCCTGAAAAGGAGGCAACCAGGCTGTCGCTCGTAGTAGCACCCTGGTAGATATTGACCAAGTCGCTTCCGGATTCTGTGCTGAAGCGGTTAAAGTTGAGGGTGATCCGGATAATGGAGTCTAAAATGCTCTGCGGGTTTATCAGCCAACTGCAATTTTCGTTGTTCTGGTAATTTTCCATTGGGCCGCTTCCATCTTCAAACGTTCCATTGAGGGCAGTGAGTACATGCTGTCCTGTACAGTAAGAAGGATAAGTATTGTTGATGGTATCGGGATAAAGTTCTACCATCGCCCGCTGGCCATTGGTGAAATCGTTGCCACCCGGGTTCAGGTTGTTCAGGTAAAAATAACCGTTGTAAGATCCGCTCCAACCCCAATTGAAATGGAAATAGTCGGTTCCCTGGTACCCATCCACGTTGAAGGCATGTCCCCCGGATCCGTAACCGTCATAATACATGACCCGCTTGTGATCCAGGTTATCCCTGAGAATGGCAGTATATTGGTCGGTGGATGTACCATCCCTGGGAACCAGGTGAGCATTGGGCGAAAACCTGAAGTTAATGATCATGGCAGTCAATGCATCTTCACTGTAAGCGCCGGAGCCATTGGGTGAATACATCATATTTACTGCAATTCCTGCATGCCAGATGAGGGTAGCCAATGCTGTATCCCTGAATGTGCAGGCGTTGACCATTTCATCCCATTTATAGGTGGTATTGCCGAAATCGGCACATTGCTGCGGATATCCTGAAGGATTGTAGCAATTGGATCCGGAACCGGTCAAAGGCCAGCGGTAATAATACATCACCTGCGACATGGCCGTTGCGACGCATCCGGCCCAGACATGACCATTAGGTCCTGCAGGATCGGCCGGGCAAAGCAGGTTGTAATAGGAGCCCTGGTCCCAGCTAGAGACAAGCAGTGGGGGAACATCGGTCAGCGGACTATCGTCAAGGTTTGCCGGATCATTGGTGGAAAGCCGCTGCCAGGTTGTATGAAAATCATAAGCAGCATCACTGGGATGCTGGATGCTTTGATCGATCTGTTTTGCATATCCTTCCATCCAGTTGATAAACTGGGGGGGCTGGTTGTCGCGTGAAAAACTGCCATCAAAGGAATAAGCCAGTACAGGTGGCACAGCATCATCTGCCGAAACGATCACATACCCGTTATTGGTGAAATTAAAAACATAGTACACCGCATTACCGTTGAATTTCTCGGTAAACGATTCCTTCACCTTCAGATCCTGGTAATTCAACTGTTGATGTTGAGTATACCGCTCAAAAAAGAAATTGGATCCCACCCGCCGGGCTTTGTCTAGGGTCACTTTCCCGCCGAAGGCCAGGGAGATCATAAGAAGTAAACTGAGAGCAAGAGAGAGGATTTTTTTCATTTACGGTTTACGGTATTAGGTTTATGAATGATTGATTTTTTATAAAGTCTTATTGATTTGCGATGACGATCTTATAGGTTTCGTTCGTGACCTCATTCTGCAAACGAAGGAGATAAATCCCCGAAGGAACATTGCTGACAGGCATACTCAATTGGTTTCTTCCTGACGGGCAAAAGGTGTTTTTTACTGACAGAGGCTGCCCTTGTATTGAAGACAAGGTCATCTCCAGTCGGGTTGCCTTGATACACCAGAAATCCACATTTACCAAGTCATGAACCGGGTTTGGGAAAATCTTTAACCCTGTGAACATGGATTTTGCAATGATGCCGATGGAAGATTTGGGATAATATAAATGAAATCCATCTGACGTAACGGAACTGTTGGTCGAAAAGAGAATAAACATTTTCCCGCTGAGAGAAGTCACCGAGTCGGGAAGTCCGGGTGAGCTGTAATGTCCGGAAATGACAGCCAGTGTATCAAGCGATTCAAGGTCAAAGATCGTAAGCACGTCCTTCACCGGTTCTGTGTCAAATGACTTGAAATAAACGGTCAGTGGTTTTTTCCCGCTTGCCGGAACTATTTTCCAGCGGCAGGTTGAATTGTTGTGGTAATTAAAACGAAGGCTTCCGTCGGTAATATTGGCTGTATCGGCCGTAATCGTTTTCGTCCCGCTGCACCAAACCGGAGCTGTAGTCGAATAATTGGCTGACCACCCGGAAGCAGGAGTTTCACCTGAAGACTGGAACGTGATCCGTATTTTATTGCCTGTTGATGAGACTATGGGTGGGATCGTGGTTCCCGAATAGCTGCCTAAAACCGGAGAACTTGTTCCAGTACCATCATAAACGGTAACGAGATCACCCGGACTGGTTTCAAACCGGTCGAAGGTCAATGTTATTTTGGAGATGGAATCCGTTGCAGTTTGAGGATCGATCAGCCAGCTGCAATCGGCTCCCGGAAGGTAGTTATGCATAGGCCCGCTTCCATCGGTAAGACTGCCCTGGTTGTAAGCAAGGGCTGTTTCTCCTGAACAGTAGGAAGGATAAGTATAATTGAGTGTATCCGGATAAATATTGATGATGAGTTCCTGGGCAAGGTTGAAATTATTACCACCGGGGGTGAGGTTGTCAAGATAAAAATATCCGTTAGAGGAACCGCTCCATCCGAAATTAAAATGAAAATAGTCGCCACCCTGGTAACCATCACAAACAAATGCATGTCCGTTGATGTTCGGCACCGACCATCCTGCATAATAAAGGGGCATTTTCCGGTCGAGGTGTGCGATGATCAGGCTGTCCCAGTTCAGGTTGGTACTATCGCGGTAAACATAACGGGTTTCCGGGGAATATTTGAAATAGGTTCTCAAGGAATAAGCAGCCTTGTGGTTGTACATCCCGGAACTGGCAGGGCCGTATCTCAGGTCGACCGAAACACCTAGGTGGTAGAGCAATTGCGCGATCCCCGGATCACTGTTGGTGATGGTATTTTTCATGTTGTTCCACTGGTACCAGGTACTGTCGAAACTGGCGTGTTGGGTGCCATAGGTGGAATCGAGATAGGTATAGGAACCGATACCATGGTCGGGCCAGCGATAATAATACATGATCTGCCCCATAGCCACAGGAACGCATCCAACGATGGCATGTCCGTTTGACCCTGCCGGGTCAGCCGGGCACATTTCATTGTAAGGTGATGGCTGGTTCCAGTTTGAGTTGATCATGGGCTCAACATCCCGGGTTCCTTTTTGTGTAAAAAGGGAAGGGTTATCTGGATTAAGAAGGTGGTTCCATGCGGAGGTTGCAGACGGAAAAGGAACGGCGTCCGTTTTTCTCGCATAACTGATCTGGCGGGCATATTGTCCCATCCATGCCGTGAACTGGGGCGCCTGGTTTTCATCCGAATAAACTCCTTCAAATGAATAGGCAAGAACAGGAATAACTGCATCATCTGCCGAAACGATCACATATCCTTTAGTATTAATATTAAAAACATAATAAACCGGAAGGCCATTTTCACTTACAGTGAAGGATCCGGAAATATAAAAAGAAGCATGATCCGTTGAAATGTACTCATTGGCTCGTTCGGAATAAAATTGCAGGGCCGCATGTTTTGCATCCTCAATGGATACCTGCCTGGCAAAAATTAATTGACCGGTAAACAAAAAGAGAAGTAAAAAAATCAAACGATGGGCCATCCTGGGTAGTTTGATTTTGAGTCTCTAAATCTCCCGCCTGCAGGAAATATCAGGTGAATTTCCTGCAGACAAGAGAATAGGAGTTATAATAATTATTTAAGGACGATCTTCTCATTGGTCGTCCCGCGATCGCTGGTCAGGCGCAAGATGTAAATGCCTTTAGCCAGGAATGAAAGATCCACTTGTTTGTCGAATGATCCTTTGAAGTTGCCAAGGTTTTGGCTATACACGGTTTCCCCCTTCATTGAAAGGATTTCGATCCTCACCGATTGGATCTCGTTCATCGTAAACTGGATGTTCAGCATTCCGTCTGTCGGATTCGGAAATACGGAAAGATCCTCAAATGCTTTCTGGTCATTGGTTCCTAAGACTACATCATAGCTTGCATTCCAGCCTGCTCCGCGGATCGTTTTATTTGAAGTCCACATGACCATCGCTTTCCCAGAATTGACCATTACCGGATCAAGGGGAGTGGAGGTGTGATCGCCTGAGTATTCGGTTTGCAAGAATGGCGGGTTCGCCCCAGTATTGTAAACCTGCACTTTGTCGTAGGTGGGCTCCGTATTGAAGTTGTCAAAGGTGATGGTTATCGACACTGCGTTGGTTGGCTGGATGAACAATTTGCAGCTAGTTAAGTTGCGGTATTGGAACCTTCCGCTGTGATCACTGAAAGAGCCTGTTACATCAGTAAGTGTGGTACTGCTGTTGCAGAAGGTCACCGGTGTAGCATCATAGGTGAGGAGGAATCCTGGTGCAGTTGTGCTGCTGTTTGAAACGAAGGTGACGAGCATCTGCGGGCCGGTTGAGGTCACCGTTAGCGTTGGCAGGGTAGAACCGGAAAAAGTTCCGAGAACGGGAGATGCAGTTGTGGATCCATCATAAACGGTGAGGCTATCAGCCGGATCAGTGTTGAACTTTGAAAAATTCAATTTGATGAGGCTTATACTGTCATCCGGGGCGATCAGCCAGCTGCAGCTTGCATTGTTCTGGTAATCGGCAATCGGGCCGCTTCCATCTTCTATGCTACCAAAATCATAGGTGGTAACATTTGATGATCCGGTGCAGAACAAAGGATATTGTGTCGCGTCAGGGGTAATATGAACGACCGCATCCTGGCTGTTGTTAAAAGTATATCCTCCGGGATTAAGGTTTGTGAGGTAATAATAGCCATTTGAACTTCCGCTCCATCCCCAGTTAAAATGATAATAATTGGTTGCCTGGTAGCCATCACATACCCATGAATGTCAGCCACCAGGCCCCTGGCCTCCATATTGAATAGGCTGGCCTATATCCAAGTCGCCTTGCAGAAGGCTGTTCCAGTTTGAGGTTGAATAATTAATTTTCTTTACATAGATACAGCCTGTCGAATACCTGAAATAATTCCGTAAGACAGGTACCACATCGGATGAGTAGGCGCCCGAAGAGCATGCACCGTCTAGATTGTATTGCATATTTAAAGCAATCCCTGCATGGTAAGATATCAATGCAATGGGATCGCACTCCTTGGAAGGTTGATTGTTCATGCCGTTCCAGTCATAGGTGGTTGCACCGAAATCCGCACACAAAGTGCCATAATTTGCACTATTGTAACAATGTGAACCCACCCCGGTGTTTGGCCATCTCCAGTAATACATGATCTGGGCCATCGCGGTAGCTACACATCCTACGGTAACATGACCGTTAAAGGAACCGCAGCTTGCATCCATCGGAACCATTGAATTATAAGGGAAACCCTGGTCCCAGTTACTGGTCAGCATAGGTGCTACATCCATGATTGCTTTGTTCCCTGTCTGGAGCTGGGTTATGTCTTTTGTTTGCAGCCTTTGCCAGGTGGCGGTGATATTTTCATCGGCCGGAACATTGTTTTCAATATTATAGGCGATTTCCTGTCTCCTTTCATTCATCCAGTAAACAAATCCTTCCGCTTGATTTTCGGTGGAATAAGCAGACTCGAAGGAAAATCCGATGACCGGGTAACATACATCGTCGGCTGAAACGATCACGAAGCCTTTGGTGTCGTTGATATTGAACACATAGTAGACGTCATGGTTGTTGTATTTTTCCACGAATTCGCCCGTGATGGCGATCGACTGATAGGGAATGGCGTCATGGCGGTTAACCTGCTCATAATAGATGTTCTTTGCTATGAGCCTGGCATCCGAAATTTCAACTTTCTTGGCCAATGCTGAAAAACTTATGCCAATGAGTAGAAGAAAAAAAAGTATCAAATTTCTTTTCATTTTCTGAAAGGATTTAAGGTGAATAATTTACGCTGAATTCTTCCTCACAAAGATACGACTTTTCGAATAGCTAGGATGCCCAGAAAACAGAATTCGGAAAACTTTTTTCAACAAACGGCCTCAGAGAGTTACGGACTTTGTGTTTCCTGAAGGAAAAATCGGAATTACCTCTGAGATCACCACGGGAAAAATCCTTAATTTCGCTGAAGAAATAGTAAGAAAATGTCGATCCTGATTAAAAATATCAAAGAGCTCATCCAGGTTGAGGAAAATCCCCGGCTGAAGGTTTCCGGGAAGGAAATGGCAAATCTGAACACCATTAAAAATGCCTGGCTGTTGATCTCAGGCGACCGTATCGTC
>Ga0209746_1001745_pt1 | contig 10233 bp, 10 predicted proteins | sample BarGraNGADG00211_3_FD_184496 | JGI IMG/M metagenome (GOLD analysis project Ga0209746, IMG submission 184496) | Arctic peat soil microbial communities from Barrow, Alaska - Barrow Graham LP Ref core NGADG0011-211 (SPAdes) (version 2) | ecosystem: Environmental > Terrestrial > Soil > Wetlands >...
GTCCACGCCCGCGTCCTGCCACTGGCCGACGGCCGGCAGGGCCGCGTTGTTGATCGCGCTCTCGGTCGGTGCCGGAGAGGTGCTCGCCGTCGGTGCCGGAGAGGTGCTCGCAGTCGGCGTCGACCCCGTCGGGCCGGCGGCGGGCTGCAGGTGCAGTGCGCCCCAGCCCTCGACCGCCCCGAACGCCAACGCGGCCGTGGCCGCGGCTCCGAGAACTGTCGTCGTGCTCTGGCGAACCATCCGGCGTCGCCGGAGCGTCGAGACGAACTGGCCCGTGTCGTCCGCGCGGCCACGCAGCGCACGTGCGTAGACGGACTCTTCCTGGTCGGCGATCCCGCGCAGGGATTCGCTGAAGTCCTGGATCATCGTGCCCCCCTTACTGAGGTGTGGATGTCGATGCGCGCGTCGCCGGCGTCGTCGAGCGTCAGACCCGGCGTGGGGCCGAGGATGTGCTCGAGGCGGGTGACCGCATCGCTTAGGTACCGCTTGACGGCGCCGTCGCTGATGCCGAGGGTGCGGGCGATCTCAGGGACCGTAAGGTCCTCGAAGAACCGCAGCACGGTGCAGGTGCGCTCGCGGCCGCTCAACGCCAGCAACGCCGCACGCACCGCGACCGCGTTCGTCACCGCCTCGTCGTGAGCGGGCGCGGCTTCGGGAGTGGCAAAGAGGTGCTGACGCGACGTGAAGGCGCGTCTGCTGCGGATCCCGTTGAGGTAAGTCGTGGCGATCGCCTTGCGCACGTATCCCTCGGCGGAACGAACGTCCACCAGGTTGCGGGTGCGAGAGAAGGTCCGGAGGAGCGCGTCGTGGACGACGTCCTCGGCCTGGGCTCGATCGCCGGTCAGGAGGAATGCGTAGCCGACGAGCGCGGGCCGCCGTTGGCGGATCAGCTCCTCGAAGACGCCCTGCCAGGTGGCCATGGCTCATCCTGTCGTTGGTGGAATCGCCTACACCAGTAAGAACACCTGCCGCGGCACGATCGTTGGGGCCGCCGTCAGGGTGCCGTTGTGAGCACGTGGACCGTGCCGTTGCCGATCCATCCCAGTGGTGGCCAGAAGCCGAACAGCGCGCCGTCGAACTCGGTGACGCTGAACGGGATCGGTCCCGGTTGCGCGTTCTCGGCGAGCCGCTCCCACGGTGCGGCGTCAGGACCCTTCCAGATCGCGGGAATCGGGCCCTCGACGTTCGTGCGCGACATGTTGTCGTCCAGGCCGATGGCGTACGAGGTGCCGCCGAGCCAGGTCACGGCGTCCGCCCGGAGAGACGAGACCTTCGGGTCGATCTTCGGGTCGATCTGCTCGGCCGGAGCGGGCGCGCGCTTCCAGGTGACGCCGTCGGTCGATGACCACACGGCCATCAAGCCGGGGCCGACCGGGTTCCCGCCGACGGCGATGAAGCCATCACCTGTCCGCGCCACTGCCGTCATCGTCGCGCCGGTGAATCCCTCGCCGTCCGGCGTCACCTTCCGCCAGTCCTGGCCGTCCGGCGAGACCCATGCCGCCGCGGTCGGCGCCGACGGACCGCCCGGTGACGCGCCGACTGCGAGCAGCCCGCCATCTGTCGCGATCACGTCGTTGAGGTCGGCGTTGGAGTTGGTGAAGTAGTCGGACGAGTCGCCCGGCCCGTCCGCCCAGGTCTCACCGTCGGTCGTCGATACCATCCGTCCCGAGGTGGGAACCTCGCCACTGGACCAGTGCTGCAACACGGCGGTGACCCGGTCACCGAACACGAACATCGCGTCGACATAGCCGCCGGCGAACGCGATCGTGCTCGTCGATGGCACCACCTCCCAGGTCAGGCCGTCCTGGGACCTGAGGAGATTCGAGCCGTACGCGTACAGTCCGTGCGGGCTCGCAACGACCCCGTTGAGGCAGATCTCGCTGGCCTGCTTCGGCACCTTCGGTCCGGTCGCCCGCAGCCAGGTCACCCCGTCGTCGCTGACCCAGACCGGGAAGCCAACCGTGGGCGCCAGGTCGGGCATGCAGCCGACGGCGACGATCCGTCCGCCGACCGTCACGACGTCGCTGATCGTCGCCGTGCCGAAGACGTTCGGGTCGGCGCCGGTCTCGCGCCACTTGTCGAGCGCCGGGAAGGCCACTCCAGAAGTTGCGGGCGAGGACGACGTCGGGCTCCAGGACGAGGTCCCTTGGGTCGGGGTCCCGTCGGTGGGCTCGCTCGTCGTCGGCTGGGTCGGGCTGAAGGCGGGCGGTACCCGCACGGCGTCCCAGCCCTGGACGACGCCGAAGGCCAGCGCGGCCGTCGCCGCGGCACCGACGATCGTCGTCGTGCCGTGGCGGACGATCCGGCGTCGCCGGACCACCGCTGCGAGCGACGCGGCGTCGGACACCGGGTCTTCGACGCGGGCGTAGCCCGCCTGGTGGCGTGCGGCGATCGCGGCAAGAATCTCACCGAGCTCCCGAGTCATCGCGAGCTCCTTTCCACTGTGGGGGCACCGGGCCGGCCCGCGTCGTCCGCCTGACACTTGAGGTCCGGCATCGGACCGAGCTCGCCGCGCAGCCGCGTGATCGCGTCGGAGAGGTACCGCTTGACCGCGCCGGTGCTGATCCCGAGGTGCGCGCCGATCTCCGCCATGGGCTCGTCCTCGAAGAACCGCAGCACCACGCAGGCGCGCTCACGCGGGGACAGGACCCCGAGGGCCTGCTGCACCGCGATCGTTTCCGCGACCGAGACGTCATGCCACGGAACCGCTTCGGGGGTCACGACCAGGTGCTGCCGGTCGAGGAACCCGCGGCGCTTGCGCAGCCCGTTGATGAAGGTGTTCACCATCGCCTTGCGGACGTACCACTCGGCCGCCCGCGGATCGTTCAGGCCGCGCGAGTGGCTGAAGGTTCGGACCAGCGCCTCATGGACGAGGTCCTCCGCCTGCCCCGCGTCACCGGTCAGGAGATACGCGTACCCGACGAGCGCCGCGCGACGTTCGCGGACCAGGTCGTCGAGCACGCCCTGCCAGGTGGCCATGACCCCATCCTGTCCCCGTCGCGAACCGCTGACACCAGTTAGGACACGCGAGCCCGGCGAAAGGTTGGGGGCCCGGCCGACCCCGATATCGGCTGCGGGAATGTCGGCCGCAACGACTAGCCTGACGCAGTCCGTCCCGACGGCGTCGATGTCGGCGCCGCGGCGACGCAGCCGTGAGGAGAGCACTCGAGTGATCCGGGTCGAAGGCCTGACCAAGGAGTTCACCAGTCCCAGGCGACAGACCGGCCGACTCGCCGGACTACGCACGATGGTGACGCGCGAGGTCGAGACGACGACCGCCGTCGACGACGTCTCGTTCGACGTCCGGGCCGGCGAGATGGTCGGCTACATCGGCCCGAACGGCGCCGGCAAGAGCACCACGATCAAGATGATGACGGGCATCCTCGTGCCGACCTCGGGCACGGTGGAGGTGGGCGGCGTCGTGCCGTGGAAGGACCGGCAGCGCAACGCGCTGCAGATCGGGGTGGTGTTCGGCCAGCGCACCCAGCTGTGGTGGGACCTGCACTTGAAGGACTCGCTCGACCTGATCGCGACGCTCTACCGGATGCCACCGGCGGTGTACCGGCGCCAGTACGACCGCTTCGTCGACCTGCTCGAAATGTCGGAGTTCCTGGACCGGCCGGTGCGCCAGCTGAGCCTCGGTCAACGGATGCGCGGCGACCTGGCCGCGGCGATGCTCTACCAGCCGCGGATCCTCTACCTGGACGAGCCGACGATCGGGCTCGACGTCGTCGCGAAGGCCACCATGCGCGACTTCATCGAGGAGGTGAACCGCGAGCACGGCACGACCGTGGTGCTGACCACCCACGACCTCGCCGATGTCGAGCGGCTCTGCTCCCGCGTCATCCTGATCGACCACGGTCGGGTGCTGTACGACGGGACCGTCGCCGAGCTGAAGTCGCGGTACGCGCCGCACCGCACCCTCGTCGTCCGGGTCGGCGGCGACAGCGAGGCAGGCGACCGGATCGAGCCGGACGACATGGCGGCGCTCGGCGCCGAGGTGATCGTCGACGACGAAACGACGCCGGACACCGTGCGGCTCCGCTTCGAGGGCGGACGGACGGCGGCGTCGGACCTCATCGCGGCACTCGCCGCGCGCTACTCGATCGCGGACGTCTCGATCGTCGAGCCGGACCTCGAGGGAGTGGTGCGGCAGATCTACAGCCGGCAAGGTCTGCCGACGTGACCGCCGTGAACGTGATCTCGGACCTCGCCCCACCACCGCCTCTGGCCTGGTGGCGGCAGTGGCCGGCGCTACGGCACGTCGCGAGGACCCGGGCCGCGGCGATGTTCGCCTACCGCAACTCGATGCTGCTGTTCCTCGGCGTCTCGATCGTGCAGATCTTCATGCTCAAGAAGGTGTGGGGCGCGCTGTACGCGTCACGGCCCGGGGTGCTCGCGATCCCGCTTGCCGACCTCATCGTGTACCTGACGCTCGCCAACCTCATCGTCTGGTCGTTCCCGACACACACCGTCAGCCGGTACCTGCGCGAGCGGATCCGTGAGGGTTCCGTCGTGTTCGACCTCGTGCGCCCGGTCGGGTTCGTGCCGCAGATGGTCGCGCAGCTCGCCGGGGCGCTCGGCGGCGCGCTCGTGATCATCGTGATCGCGCTCCCCGCCGTGGCCCTGGCGGGGAGCCTGTCGCTGCCGGCGAGCCCGCGAGCCGCCGGAATGTTCCTCGTCTCGCTGCTGTGCGCGTACGGGATCGCCGGGCTGCTCACCATGCTGCTTTCGATGGTCGCGTTCTGGACGCTCGAGATCGACGGCCTGACGATGCTCTACGTCCTCGTCGCGAGCTTCCTGTCCGGCGCGCTCGTGCCGGTCAGCGTGTTCCCGGGAGTGATGCGGACCGTCGTGGAGTGGCTGCCGTTCCAGGCGACCACCTTCGTCCCGGCGAGCATCTACATCGGTTCGCTCGACGGCGCTACCGCGTGGCGGGCGATCGGCCTGCAGCTCTTGTGGGTCGTGGTCCTCGCAGTCGCGGCGGCCTTGGTCTGGCGGCGGGCGATGCTTCGCGTCGTCGTCCAGGGCGGGTGAGTGACGTGGCCGATGTCGTGACCACCACCCCGGCGCGGCCCGCAGCGGCGCCGCCGCACCCGACCCTCGCGGAGAGTGCCCGGGCGACCTGGGCGCTGATTAAGGCCGCGGTGCGCGGAGCGGCGCAATACCGCCTCAACTTCGTCGTCCTGGCGCTGATGGGCATCGCGTACCAGGGCAGCGGGTTCGCCTTCATCGCCGTGGTCCTCAGCCGCTTCCCGACCATCGGAGGGTGGACCTTCTCCGAGATCGCGGTGCTGTACGCGCTCCGGCTGCTCGCGCACGCGGTGTACCTGGTTCCGCTGTACATGCTCAACGAGCTGGACGACCTGGTGCGAAACGGCACGTTCGACCGCTTCCTGGTTCGCCCGCTCAACCCGCTCATCCAGGTCCTCACCCGTCGGTTCAGCGTCAACACGCTCGGCGACGTCATCACGGCCATCGGCGTCCTGATCTTCGCGAGCACGATCGCGCACCTCAGCTGGACGCCGATGCATGTGCTGTACGCCGCCGCGGCGGTGCTGGGCGGCGCGCTGATCGAGGGAGCCCTGGCGCTCGGCATCTCGGCCCTGAGCTTCCGCTTCGTCGAGGTGTGGCCGGCCCGGTACCTGGTCGACAACATCTTGCTGAACTTCGGCTCGTACCCGCTCTCGGTGTTCGGGTTCGTCGCCCAGTTGGCGATGACCTGGGTCTTGCCGGTGGCCTTCATCGCCTGGGTCCCGGCCGCGGTGATCCTCGACCGCACCGGTGGCCTCGGGGTCTCGGGCGCCGTCGCCTGGCTCGCGCCGGTGGTGGGCGCGGTCTGGTTCGCCCTCGGCTACCAGGTCTGGCGGAACCAGCTGAATAACTACGCGAGCACCGGGAACTGAGCGCGGCGTGCCAGCGGCCCCATCGGGGCCCGACCAGACCCGGCACAATCCCGCGCGAATGCGGCACCGCGCGTCGGGCGAATGCGTGGCTGCCGCCCGGCAGAATGGCGGCATGGCCGCCCGTGGTAGGTCCGCGCCGGAGCCGCGCTACTCACCGTGAGCCCTCCGTGTCATCCCTATCGCCGCGATGATCGGACTCAAGCGCGCCAAGCGACAGAAGCCAGGGCAGCACGCGCCCGGACGCCACGCCCGGGGAGGCCCCGAACCGCCCGACGGTACTGACCACGTCGCCGTCCGCGTGGACCCCGAACCGTTCGGCGTCGCGGAACGCCTCACCGCCGCGGAGGTCCTGAAGAAGAAGTTCCGCGAAGTCAAGTACCGCGAGGCCTACGACATCATCTCCGTCGACTCCTTCCTGGACCGGGCAGCCGTCACCTTGCGCGAGCTCGAGCAGGGCCATCGGACCCTGTCGAACCGCGAGCCGCTACTCAGCGCCGCCGAGGCGCGCAGCTTCGTCTTCAAGACCGTGCAGTTCCTGGCCGGGTACGACACGGATCAGGTCGACGCCTTCATGGGGCGGGTCACGTCAACGCTGGACCTGTACTCACGCGGTTGACGGAACCGCCCGGTAGCGCGCTTCGGTCCCCGTCGCTGCCGCACGGCCCGTCAGCTGAGCGTCGCCGCGATGATCAGCAGGGCCGGCACGGCCAGGGTGGTCGTGACAACCCCGGCATCCCGCGCGAGCGACTGACCTCGTCCGTATTGCGTCGCGTACACGAGCACGTTCTGCGCGGTGGGCAGCGCGGCCATCGCCACGACAGCGAGAAGTTGATGTTGGCCCAGGCCGAGCGTATGGCCGAGGAGGAGCGCGAGGAAGGGGCTCACTACGGATCGCAGTACCGCGACGAGGATCAGTTCGCGTGGTCGGGTGGTCTCGCCCTCGGTGCGTGGCACGGCGATCGACATCCCGAACGTGAGCAGCGCGAGGGGTGCGGCCGCGGCCCCGATCAGGGCAAACGGCCCGAACAGCACCTCGGGCAGTTCCCATTGGAGCGCGGCGAGGAGCAGGCCGGTCAGCGACGCGACGATGATCGGGTTGCGGAACGTGCGTGCCACGATCCCGCGCAGCCCGGGTCGCCAGGCGGTGAGGTGTGCGTCCAGGACCGTGAACGCGATTGGGGCGATGACGAGCAGCTGGAACAGCAGGGTCGGCACGACGGCGACGGCGTCGCCGAGGAGGTAGACCGCGAGGGGCAGGCCGAGGTTGCCGGCGTTGACGTACGACGAGGAGAGCGTGCCGACCACCACGTCCGGAGCCGGTCGCCGCCACAAGACGGCCAGCATGACGACGGCGACCAACGCCACCGTCGTGGTGCTCAGCGCGGTGACCAGCGCTGAGCGGGAGATCAGCAGGTGCAGATCCGCGTGCGCGATGGTGACGAACAGCAGGCACGGGGTCGCCACCGTGAAGCAGGCCCGCGCCAGGACGAGCCGGGCGCCCGCGCCGAGCGTGTCGCGGTGACCGAGGACCCAGCCGGCTCCGACGATCGCGGCCATCGTGCCGAGCGCAGTGGCCACCCCACCCATGCTGTCGCCCCTTCTAGATCAGTTCGTTGCTACCCGGTTTCGGTGAGCGCGCCGCTACCTCTCCAGGCGGAACGTGTTGATTGGGATGCGGCCAACGAGGTCTCGCGCGAGTTGGGCGGCATCATCTTCACTGACCTGGTGCGAGGCCACGAGTGAGGCGAGGAACGCCGCGTCGCAACGCCTCGACATTTCGTGCCGCGCTGGGATCGAGCAGAACGCACGCGTGTCGTCGATGAAGCCACTTGTCTTGGAGAAACCCGCGCTATCTGTTATGGCTGACCGATAGCGCGCGATTCCGGCGGTGCTGTCGAGGAACCACCACGGCGCTCCCGCATACACGCTCGGATAGAAGCCTGCGAGCGGCGCAATCTCGCGGGAAAAGCTCGTTTCGTCCACCGTGAAGAGCACGAGGCGAAACTTGGGATTCGAGCCGAAGTCGCGAAGCACCGGCGTGAGAGGCCTCGTATACAGCGTCACGTCGGGCAGATCGTGCCCGGTGTCCGGCCCGAACGCGTCGAATGTGGGGCGGTCATGGTTTCGAATCACCCCGGGATGCAGCTGCATGACCAGTCCGTCGTCGGCGGACATCTCCGCGAAGCGATACAGCATATTCCGGCGATAGGCGACCGATTCGTCTGCCGTGATCGAGCTGTTGAGGCCCGCGCGATGCAGGCGCTCGGCATCCTCGACCGACAGCGGCGTCGATCCGGCATCGGGCGCACCCGTGTCCGTGGCTGTCGCCCCGTGCGCGAGAAAGTACTCCCGGCGTGAACGCAGGGCGTCGAGGAGCCCGACGTAGCTGCCGCAGTCGATCCCGGAGACCTCGTGGAGCCGCTCGAGCGCCGAAACCCAGGTCGGCTCTGCTGGGTTCAGGTAGCGGTCAGCCCGAAACGTAGGGACTACCCGCCCCGGGAACGACTCGTCGTCACGCAGCGCGCGGTGCGCGGCCAGGTCATCGGCGGGGTCGTCGGTCGTGGCGAGTACCCGGACGTTGAATCGCTCGAACAGCGCGCGCGGGCGGAACGCATCCGTGGCGAGCACGCTCGACAGCTGCTTGTACAGTTCGTCGGCATTGTCCGGGGATGGCTGCTCGGTGAGGCCGAACACCTCGCTGAGTTCGGACTCGAACCAGAAGCGCACCGGCGTACCGAGGAACAGGTCCCAGTGTGTGCACAGGACACGCCAGATGTCCGGGCCGGTCGCGGTCGACGGCACACCGTTGCGTGCGAGTCCGAGGTCCTCGAGCGGCACGCCGGACGCGTGCAGCAAACGTGTCACGTAGTGATCCGGTGTGATCAGCAGAGCGGCCGGATCCGGAAAGGACTGGTTCGCATGAAGCATCGCCGCATCGACGTGGCCGTGCGGCGAATAGATGGGTGCATCCGCCACCTCGGAATACAGCCGGCGAGCGATCGCGCGCTCGGTCGGATCCGGTGGGAAGAGGCGATCGGGATGCGGACTCAGAGCGGTCATGGTTCGTTCTTCCTCGGCGGGGCCGGCCCGGTGGAGTCCCGGACGGTCAGGTGGGTAGGCAGCAGCACCGAACGGCGTGGTGACTTCGGGCCCACCGGCGTAAGGCTGGACAGCAGCATCGACACGGCGACGCGGCCCGCCTGCTCGATCGGTGCGGTCAGGGTCGTGAGCGGAGGGTTGCAGAAGTCGGCGCCGAAGATGTTGTCACAGCCCACGACGCTGACATCGTCGGGGACTCGCACCTTCCGCTCGCGGAAGCGCGCGAGCATGCCGATCGCAAGTAGGTCATTGAACGCGATGCAGGCCGTCGCCCCACTGTTGAGGAGCGCGTCCGCCGCGGCCGCGCCCGACGTGGTCTTGGGGGCGAACGCAACCGTGCGGCTTACCTCGACGCCGAGCCGCTCCGCCGTCGACCGCATGGCGCGCCAGCGCTTCTCGTTCGACCAGGACCCGCGCGGGCCGGACACATAAAGCACGCGCACGTGGCCGAGCGAGACGAGGTGTTCGAGCGCCTGGTCGATGCCGGCGGCGGAGTCTATGACGACGCTTGGAACCCCCCGCGTCGCGCGGTTGATCGCGACGATTGGCATGTCGTTCGCGAGAGCGGCGAGTTGCGCATCCGACAGGCGCGACGCGGCGAGGATCGCGCCGTCGCAGGACGGACGGAGCTTCGCCAGCATGCTCGCCTCGAGTTCGCCGGATTCTTCGGTATCGACGAGCAGCTGCGTGTAGCCGGCCGCCTTCAGCTGCTGTTGCGTGCCGCGAATGATGCCGAAGTAGAACGGGTTCGTGATGTCGGAGACGAGCACGGCCACGGCGCCCGTGCGACCCGAGATGCGCGCCCGCGCCTGCGAATTCGGAACGTAGTTGAGCTCCTCGGCGACCCGTTCGATGCGTTCCCGCGTGACCGCGTTGACGCGTCCGGGCATCGACAGTGCGCGGGAGACGGTGGATGCCGCGACGCCCGCTGCGAGCGCGACATCGTTGATCGTTGCCGGCTTGGTGGCCGTCGATGCCGGGGCCGGCGACGTCGTCGACGTCCCGTCCAAGGCTCTCATGCTTCGAGACAACCACATCTGGCAAATTTTGGCAAATAGTTGCCAAAGCTGTGGTACTGCGCCCACGATCCAGGCCGATCATCCGTGACTCAAAGAGGGGGAATGACGAAGAACACCAGGGCCGCGATGGCCATAGCGGGCCTGGCAGTGGCCGGCCTGGATTGGTCACCTATCTCCGCGGACTCCAGCGGGAACTGGCGGAGGCCGCC
>Ga0209746_1001748_pt1 | contig 10230 bp, 10 predicted proteins | sample BarGraNGADG00211_3_FD_184496 | JGI IMG/M metagenome (GOLD analysis project Ga0209746, IMG submission 184496) | Arctic peat soil microbial communities from Barrow, Alaska - Barrow Graham LP Ref core NGADG0011-211 (SPAdes) (version 2) | ecosystem: Environmental > Terrestrial > Soil > Wetlands >...
CAAACACAAAAAGTGTCAGACCCACGATTAAGAATTGAGGGCGGGCTACCTTAAATATGTTAATCATTATGGAATTGAGTATAAAGCTAATTCTGATTCACATCAACAAAAAACCCAGTAGGTGCACTGTTTTCACAACCTCGAGGTTTGGGGTGTTGGGGGCGGCTTTTGCGGGCGAAGCCCCCGGCCAACACCCCCTATTTACCCCATCGCCGTCTGGATGGGATAAATAAGAATATGGAATTCCCAAAGGCCCTTAAAAATAAAATGCCCCGGATTTCGTTTCGGGGCATTTTGCGATAACATCCCGTATTTTATGGTGTGACTATTGGCCGCCAGGCCGGGTCAAACTCCATGGAAAGGGGATTCGTCAGCCGGATGATAGGCCCCGTACCATCTGCTTTCATGCAATAAATATCGTAATCCAAGCGACCGGTGGTATCCTGTATATCCAGGCTTTCATAAGCTACCCACATCCCATCTGGCGAGTAATCACTGTGCGTGCCGTATGTCCCCGTACGCAGGTGATCTGCACCGGCGGTCTGGTGTTCGTAGTCATAGAACATCAACCAGCCAAGTTGCTGATCCCCCCTTGTCTCACTAAATAGGATGGTCTTACCATCTGGCGACCAGTCTGGGAGGAAATTCCAATATTCTGGTCCCCGATGGATTAGAAATGCCTGGCCGCGGCCAGCGTCGCTCATACCCCAGATTTGCAGGGCCTTGGTGAGACGGCTGTGACCGGTGTAGATGATCTGCGTTCCGCTTGGTGACCAGGCCGGCTGCGATGACCAGTCTGGCTGGCGGACATCGCTGGATGCCTCGGTCAGGCGTGTTACACTTTTGTCGCCCAAGTTTAGGACATAGATCTGTGGGGAGCCGTCTCGCAGGGAGGTGAAAGCGATGCGCGTCCCATCCGGCGACCAGGCCGGGTCGAAATCGCCGCCTTCCTCGGATGCAAGTTCAATCGGCAACCCGCTACCGTCAGCGTTGATCACATACATTTTCGCCCCCGGATATTGGTCAAGGCGTTTTAGACAGGGTGAGATGAAAACGAGGCGCACCCCATCAGGAGAAAAGGAGGGCTGGCAGGCACCATCCAACATGTTTGTCTTTTGAAGTGGGTTGCTGCCATTGGCATTCATGAGGTAGATTTGCGGCGCGCCGGCGCGGTTCGAGGCAAAAGCGATCTGGCTGGTACCGCCGCCCAGGGAAGTGGGAGTCGGGATCAGCGTCTCGGTGGGCGTGTGTGTAACGGACGGCGTGAAGGTCGGCAGGGGCGTCCGGGTGACGGTGGAGGAGGGCTGCGGTGTAGCCGACTTGCCTTCTGGCGGGGGAGGCGGCAAAGAATTCGCGAATTGAATTGTCTGCGTGCCGGGGACGGGCGTTGCAATTGACGTGGAAGTTGACGTAGCCAGCAGTCCCAGAAATGCCTTCGTGATCGGCGACCAGAAGATGAGGATGGATAACAGAGCCGATAAGATGGTCAACAGGAAGATAGAGAAGAAGATCCACCAACTGGTACTGCGGACTTTCTTGCGTGGTTTGGAAGGCGGAAGCGAGATCGGACCATTCCGGGTGTCCCTGGGCATTTCGTTGGCGAGGTTACTATCTTCTTCAGACCATAGGGCCTGAGGCGGCGGGTCGACGACGATTTCACCTTCCAGCCGCTTGGTCTTGACGTTGGAGGTCAGTAATGCCTGCCTGAATTCCTCCGCCGACTGGAAACGGTCCTCCGGGCGGACGGCCATGGCCTTTTCGATGGCGGCTGCCAGTTTACGCGAGACTTTCGGGCTGCGCCCGCGCAGCGGAGTCAATTCGACGTTATCGATGGCCCGTGCCAGGCTGTCTTCGGGGATGACACCGGTCAGTGCGGCGTAGAGCGTCGCGCCGAGAGAATAGATATCAGTTCTTGGGTCAGTGCGTGCTGTGCCGTATTGTTCGGGTGGGGAATAGCCGGGGGTCATGGCGCGCGCCCCGCTGGTTGTCGCCTGGCTGCCTTTGACCAGTTTCGCCAATCCGAAATCCACCAGGTATATGTGTCCGTCCGGCGTGATACGGACGTTACCGGGTTTGAGGTCGCGGTGAATGATGGATGGTTTGCGTGTGTGCAGGTATTGCAGTGCGTCGCACATGGCCGCGCCGACCAGAATGGCTTCTTCTTCAGAAACGGAACCGGTGCGTTCCATGCGCTGGCGCAGGTCTTCCCCATCAATAAAATCCATGATCAGGTATTGGCCTTGCTCACCGATGACAAAGTGATCGGTCACGCGTGGCAGGTTGGTGTGACGCAGGCTGGCGAGGATGACCGCTTCCAACCGGAACTGACGGGCGTATTCATCGGAGGTGAACAGGTTTTCCTTCACGGCCACATCCACGCCCAGATTCTCATCCATGGCGCGGTAAACCGATCCCATACCGCCCTGGCCGAGAATTTCGATGATCCGGTAACGTTTGTGCAGCAGTGAGCCGCATTCGAGGTTCGCATCCATAACGGGAAAATTATATCAGAGACGGAAACCGGCCAGACAATTTGTAAAGCAACCGCAAAGTTTCAGGCGGCTTTCTTGGCTAACTTCAGTTTGACAAAAATCCATGGCGCGCCGGCAGAGACCCAGGCCCCGACCAGCATGTAGCGGATGAAACGCAGAAAGTAGGGAAGCAGCGCATCTGCGTCCGGGGCGATCAATCCGAAGACCACATCCAGACCGATATAGAAGACCAGGATACCGACCGCCCCTAACACAAAGCGCAGGATGCGTTTCCAGATTGGGCCGTCGGTACTGAACCCGCCCTGGCGGTTGAACCAGGCCAGGCCGGCCAGCAGGCCGAACAGGGTCCCACCCGTGGTGATGCCACCGCTCAGGGAAATGGTTTCCGTTGCATATTGTGCCCAGGCCTGCGGCGGTTGCCAGTTCGTGATTTTCAGCCAAAGGAAGGGAATGAGGGGGAACAGAATGAGCACCAGCGAGCCAAGGAAAGACGCCAGGATTTGTTGCCCCAAGCTCATCTTTTTTAGCCAGGCAGTGACCGGTTCCCAGAAACGCAGTACAACCCACAGCAATAATGCTCCTATCAACCAGCCGAGAATAACGTCGTGCGGAAAGTGAACACCCAGGTACAGGCGCGAGATGCCAATCAGCAGAATAATCAGGATTGCGATCAGCCATCCCCACCACTTGCGGAGGCTGGCCGCCAGCATCCCCCACACGCCAACTGCAATCTGGGCATGGCCGGAGGGCACGCCGAAGGAAGTCTCGCTGGCATAACTGATCACATCCGTACTATACCAGTACGGACGCGGTCCATGGAAGGCCATTTTGAGTGCGTCGTTGACCGAAGTGCTTAAAAGAAGGATAATGCCAACTCGTAGGCCGATGCCGGCCTCCATGCACCAGTAGAGTGCTGGCAGGAGCAGTAGAAAAAAATTTTCAGTCCCGAAGAAGGAGAAGACTTCCATGGGCGTCTTCAGCCAACTGCCCAGGTTCTGAAAGAAGATGTTCCAGGTGATGCCGACGTTCCAGATGGTTTCCATAGAACGACTCCTTGAGATTGACGAATATTGAAGATATATTGTACACTCAAAGTATGAAACGTGAGCTTGCGCGTTTATGGGACTTTCCATCCGCAGCCATCCTGACTCTGATCCTGCTGACCGTCTCTCAGCGTCTGTACACCACCGACTGGGCTCCGGGCTTGGAAACCGCGCTGCTCCTGACCGTCTTCGGCGTCCTGCTGGGACTGGCGCTCGGTTTCAGTCAATTCAAACGCGGGGGCGTCTTCTGGCTTGTGTTTGGCTTCAGCATCACTTTAATCCCATTGGTGGCAGGCGGGATTTTGTATCATAAAACCCCCTGGCTGGAGCGCATGATCAGCCTGGGCGGGCGGCTGGGATATTCCCTGTCCCTTTTTGTAACCGCCCAACCGGTCCCGGATACGGTCCTGTTCGTCATTTTTACAGGGCTTGGATTCTGGGTCATCAGTTTGCTGGCCGGTTATGCCCTGACGCGCCGCGGGGATTTTGCCACGGCGGTTGTGCCGGCCGGGATCGTGTTGTTTATTATCCAGTCGTATGATTCGCGCCTGGGGGACCGCGTGGTTATCCTGGCACTTTTCGCATTCCTGTGCCTGCTTTTGCTCGGACGGTTAACGTTTGTCCGCAAGCGGCTGTTCTGGAAAGAGCAGCGCGTCTCGTTATCTGCCGATTCGTTGACCGACTTGAACCTTGCCATCCCGGCCGCGGCTTTTGTACTGATATTACTGGCTTGGATTGCGCCCGCCGCCGGGGGGCCGGTCGATACTGCCAAGGTTGCTTGGGAGAGTATTACCCGCCCGCTGGATAAGATGCGTCAGAACCTGGGCAATGCCATCGCCGGTTTGCAAGGTTATGATCAAGCAACAACAGTCGCATTTTATGGCGATACGCTGGCTCTGGGTCAACGCGCCTTGTCGGGCAATAACATTTACCTGCGTATCAGTGTTCCGCTCATTGGGAGAGCGGACCGTTACTACTGGCGTGTCCGTACCTACGACCAGTACCTGAACAACGAATGGCACAGTGAATATGCCTTTGATGAGCCTTTCACGCCCGACCAGCCTTCTCTTCTGCTGGCGGATATCCATGGTCTTTCGAGAGAATTCGTCTTTACTACCCCGCGGGTTAATCTGGCCGTGCTGGTCACACCCGCGCATCCGATCTGGGTCAGCCGTCCTTCCGTACTGAGCTTCACACCGTCCATAGAAAAAAATATTGATCCGCTCATGTTCCATGCCGATCCGCCTATTCTGGTCGGCGAGCAATATATCGTCCATGCCAACATCTATAATCCAACCGTCGCCCAACTCCAACAGGCTGGGGCTATCTACCCTGCCTGGGTACGGGACCATTACCTGCAACTGCCCGAAGACCTTCCTCCCCAGATCACCGAATTGGCCCGGCGCATCACAATGGAGGAAGAGACCCCCTACGAAAAAACAACTGCCATCACCGATTACCTGCGCGCGGCCATTACCTATTCGGTAACGGTTGACACCCCAGATGGCACCGATCCGTTGGTCTGGTTCCTCTTTGTTAAGCGAGCGGGTTTCTGCAATTACTATGCCACCGCTGAAGTGATACTATTGCGCAGTGCAGGTATCCCGGCCCGCATGGTGGTCGGTTTTGCACAGGGGGAGTATGAGCCGCCCGACAAGTACACCGTCCTCGAAAAGGATGCACATGCCTGGCCGGAAGTCTATTTTCCTGGTCTCGGTTGGGTGGAGTTCGAGCCCACCAGCGGCCAGCCGGTGCTCACCCGTCTCCCTGGCGACACAACCCCGGCCGAGCAGTCATTTAACGTTACACCGGACAACGCAGGCCGGCCCTCCATCCCGGTCGAAGAACCCGGCGCGGGTTCCGGGTCTGGGGCGCCGCCGAACTCGCTTCTGCGGTTGATGCTGCTCTTCGGGCTGATAGTTGTCAGCACGGTTGGATTTACGGCAGCTTATACGACCGGCCTGCTGGACAAAATCTTCTGGCGTGCGCGCCAGGCCTCCCGCAAACCATTGCCGATCCTGTTGACCGATACCTATGCCAGCCTTGCCATCACCCCGCCGGATTGGCTGAGGCGTTGGGCCTACTTTGCCGGCCTGAAGCCGATCGAGCGTTCTTTCGGCGTGGTTTTTCAGAGCCTGCGCTGGCTGGGTGCCAAACCCTCGCCTGCCCAGACGCCCGCTGAGGTCGCCGCCGCGCTGACCGCACGCCTGCCCGAGGTGGCGGACGAGACCCGTTCTCTGCTGCGGGAATACCAGCGCGCTCTCTACAGCCAGAAACACAACAACTTGTTTATCGCCCGCCAGGCGGCAAAAAAGATACGCTGCCAGGCACTGCGCACAGCTTTCCGCCAGCGTGTGACCGCGTTCCGTGCGGCATTCCTGCGGATGATTTCTCGAAAGCCAAAATAAGAATTGATCGAAATCTCTTCGCTGTTTTTTCCCCTTTGCGGTAAACTAAGTACTCAATGACCAACAATCCCGCTACTTCTTTAACCGAACAAATCCTGGCCCTCAGTAAATTGACCGGTCAGATGCGCATCACGCTTCAGACCGTGGGCACCAGCCAGTCGGCCAGAACAAAGAATACGTTGTCCAGGCCGAGCAGATCGGGGATGCCAATCAGGAAGTTGGCTGGGGTCTCGATCGCCTTGACGATGCACTGGGCGGCGCGAGCCGTTTCCTGTTTGGGAAACAAGAAATGGAAGGGCTTGAGCAGGTGGGCGAACTGTTCGACCATCACATCGTCGGTGTCGCTCAATGTGCGTCTACGTCAAAGCAGATGGCGCGGATGCGGGAAACATGCAGGGGCATAGGCTTTAAAAGAAATTCGACGAGGTTCGAATCAAGATTACCGGTTTTATTTACCCCAACACCCCCAGTTCTTTCCCTCTATTACTGGGATTCCCAAAGACCCAGGACGCGGCCTTATAATACAGGGATGGCGACCTGGATTGCTCACCTGCGGATTGCTGAAAACCTGCTCGGCCTCTTCCCGGACTTGGATCCGGCCGGATTTGCGGTGGGCAATATCGCCCCCGATTCCGGCATCCCCGATGAGAAATGGGAGATTTTTTCACCGCCGCTCGAGGTGACACACTTAATTTCCTCTGGTGACTGGCGATGTGCCGATATGGAATTCTACCGGCGTTATCTCCTGCCTCTCCGTTGCGACCCGAACCAGGGTCCGGTTTCGTTCCGGATTGGTTATTTCTTCCACCTGCTCACTGATAATATATGGGATGCCAGAATAAACCGCCCAGTCAGGAAACGCTGGGAAGCACAGTTCGCTGCTGACAAGGGCTTCATCTGGGAAGTAAAAAAAGACCTGTATGGCTTGGATTTCATTTACGTCCGCGACCATCCCGATTGCCTGTTCTGGCGCGTTTTTCTCGACGCCCGACCCGAGACCGGGGAACTGGATTTCCTGCCGCTCGAGGCTGTTCGTCAGCGGGTTGAGTTCATCCAACAGGACTATCAGCGCACTGACGAGGATGTGCAAAAGGCGTATAATCGTCCTTACATCTATCTTTCTAGCGCCGAGATGGATCGTTTCGTAGATGAATCTACCCGGCAACTTTCTCGTATATACCAACATCTATGAATTAATTAATGGTGCAGTCACGGATGGATTCATCTCCGCCCTGGATTTGGCGATTTAACGAGGAGAGATTCAAATGGCAAACAAGCATGACATCATTAGCAACCAGAACAGCGGCTTCTTCCAGGACCTGGTCCTGCGTATCAAACTCATCCTGCGCCTGATCGGTGACCGGCGCGTCAATTTCTTATTGAAACTGCTGCCTATTGCGGCGGCCATATACGTTATATCACCGGTGGACCTGATCCCTGGTGCGGTGTTTCCGGTTATCGGCGCTTTAGACGATGCCGTTGTGATCTGGTTGGGCACCACGCTATTTGTGACACTTTGCCCCGATGATGTTGTCCAGGAACACACCAATACTTTGCAGAAGGTGGTCACCGGCACCTGGCGGGACGCTCCGCAGCAGGACGAGGCTGGCGAGATCATTGATGCTGAAGCGAGTGATGGCTCCGAAGAAGGGCAGGCAAAATAATCTGCAGCGTGCCGGACCAGGCAGCAATATGCAAATATTATGGACTTTATTGAAATTATTACTGGAGGTGTGCCGTGGCTGAACGGACATGGGAAGTGAGCAAGGTTTGTTTCTGCGACCACGTTAAACGCGAAGTGGCGTTGGAGGCCGAGGTTCTCTATCCGGCCGATACCCTCCCCGACCCGCCCCGGGTACTGTCACATCGCTGTTCGCTTGGCATGCAGTGTAACCAGTTTGCCCAGCCGGCCTGTGTCTGGGCTGGCACGAATCCGGATTACGATCCATTCCGCCGGTAAGCCGAATGAATCCGGTTCATCCTTCGCTATAACCATAATTTTATCGAAACCAAAAAGGCGACCCGGCAGGGGTCGCCTTTTGATATTACTACTTCACCGGCACCAGCCTCCAGAATAACACTCCCGCCAGGAGCGCCAGTCCCGCCCCGAAGTAGAACGGCGAGGCGGGACCGAATCCCTGCCAGCCGAAAGCGCCCTGCCATAACACACCCGCCATGGCCGAAGCCGGGAAAGCCGTCAGCCCAATGGCGGCGTTGTACAGGCCGTAAGCCGTCCCGCGCCGCTCGGCAGGCACCAGGTCCGCGATGAGCGCTTTGGCGGAACCCTCCGAGGCCGCGTAGTAGATTCCGTAGAATCCGAAGAGTGTCCAGATCTGCCAACCGGTCTTCGAAAGGGCAAAACCGAGATAGACCAGGCCGTAGGCGATCCAGCCGCCGATGATGAGCCGCCTCCGCCCGACCTTGTCGGAGAGCGCACCGAGCGGACCGGCGAGGACGGAGTAGATCAGGTTGAAGGTCATCAGCATCAGCATGATCTGGAGCACGTCCAGGCCGCGCTCCTGGGCGCGCAGGATGATGAATGCGTCGGACGAGTTACCGAGCGTGAATAGGACCAGCACCAGCAGGAAAATCTTGAAGCGCTTGTCCATGCCTTTCAGGCTGAGGATGGGTGCCGTTGATTTGCCTTCCCCGGCCACGTCGTGCGCCCCGACGGCCAGCACAAGCACTGCCAGCACGGCCGGTACGATGCTGACCAGTATCGCAATCTGGAAGGTGCGGCGGGTAAGGTCCGCGGCTCCGGCCTGGGTCAGCCAGACGATCACGGCGGCAATCAAAAGTCCGAAGAATGCTCCGGCGGTGTCACCGGCACGGTGCAGGCCGAAGGCCAGTCCGCGCTGTTTCTCGTCAATCGAACCGGCCACCAGCGCGTCGCGCGGTGCGGTGCGGATGCCCTTCCCCAGCCGGTCGGCAACGCGCACGCCCAGCACCCAGTGCCAGGTCTCAGCGAAGTACATGAACGGCTTGGCGATGGTCGAGAGGGCGTACCCGACGACGGTGATCCATTTTCGCTTGCCGAGTTTGTCCGAAAGCGCCCCGGAGTAGATTTTCATCAGGCTGGCAGTGGTCTCGGCCAGGCCTTCGATGAGGCCGATGACCGCCGTCCCGGCCTTGAGCACATTGGCGAGAAAGAGCGGGATGAGGTAGACGATCATCTCCGATGAGATATCGGTGAGGAACGATGTGGCCGTTACGATCCAGACGTTGAGGGGCAGACTGCGAAGGCCTGTTTTTTTGTTTTCCATGAAATGCTCCGTTGACGTAAGATAGGCGAATTGTACCCCGTGTTTCCAGTTTGCCAGATCATTTTCCGGGCTCGTTGCCTGTTTGCTTGCCCGTCAATCGAGGCGCTTCCCGCGTGGAATCCACCTCGGCACGGACTTGCAGTATTCTTGGTATGCCGCGCCGAAGGTCTTGCGCAGGTGTGGTTCTTCATAGAAGATGACGAACAGGTACGACGCAGCGAAACAAATGACTGGCATGAGCAGGATTGGCAGGGAAGGCGACCAGAAAGCCCAGCCCACCAGGACGGCGGTTGCGGCGATATAGATCGGGTTGCGGATGGTGCGATACAATACCGTGATAACCAATTCCTTGGGCGGGTCGAGCGGATTGGGCGTCCCGCGTCCGTGCACGGTGAAGGCCCAGCAGCACCAGACCAAAACCACCCACCCGGCCAGCCAGAGGGTGACCGCCGCCCAGCCCCAGGGACCGTGATCTAACAGCGGTACGTTCGTTCGTATGGTGAGCGCGGGCGCCACCCCCAGGCACAGCACGGGGACGAGTAGGAAGAAGAGGATGGTTTTCAGGGTAGTCATTATGCCTCCTCACCTGGGGCTGTCCCAAAAGGGGCAGCCCCCTTCGCGAAAAGGGGAAAATGTGATTCAATAGGGGCATGAAAAGAAAACCAGCCGCTCCCGTATTCAAGCCGTATGTGATGAACCAGGTAGCCCTGCTGCCGCCCAGCTATGATGAGATGATTCCCGAGAACCACCTGGTGCGGGTGGTGAATGATGCGGTTGAGAAGATCGATTTGAGTTCACTGCTGGCGCAGTATAAGGGAGGGGGAACATCAAGCTATCATCCGAAGATGCTGCTCAAGGTATTGGTGTATGCGTATGCAGAGCGGATCTATTCATCGCGGCGGATCGCCAAGGCCTTGCGGGAAAACATCCACTTTATGTGGATCAGCGGAGGGAACCGGCCGGATTTTCGCACGATCAATGATTTTCGGGGCAAGCGGATGAAGACAGTGATAGAAGATGTTTT
>Ga0209746_1001749_pt1 | contig 10223 bp, 9 predicted proteins | sample BarGraNGADG00211_3_FD_184496 | JGI IMG/M metagenome (GOLD analysis project Ga0209746, IMG submission 184496) | Arctic peat soil microbial communities from Barrow, Alaska - Barrow Graham LP Ref core NGADG0011-211 (SPAdes) (version 2) | ecosystem: Environmental > Terrestrial > Soil > Wetlands >...
ATTTACCCTGAGAAACCAGTAATCTCTTGAATTTTTAATTTTCTGGTTATTAAAAATAAATGAATAATTTCCGCCAAGGATCAAGACATCTGTATAACTACCTGTCTGATAAGTAGATGACAAGATCATAGCTTTAAATACCGGGTCGATAAAGGGAAGCTTAACGATATTAAACTGAATCGGGTTAAAAATATGTTCTTTGTAATTACCTGCCTTCCAGTTATAACCGAACGTAGCATTAGCTACAGTTCTTGTAAAAACTGGCAACTTCTGAAAGTTATAGGCTGCCATAATTGTTGTGTAAGGATTAAACTTTTTGACGAAGTACTCAAATTTAAGAAATGGTACAATAAATTTGGGAAGTCTCAGGCTGGTCTCCAATCCATATTCCGAAGTACTTGACAGACGTTTGTCTTTTTGAACATAAGCTGCATATGCTCCTTTCAATTTAGTACTAAACAGTTCCGCACCATGAAACAGGTTTTTATGCTGGTAGATCAGGTTTAGGGCGCCACCCAGATTGCCAGCCGAATTAGTTCCTTCAAGTTCGATTTTATAAGACTGCTGACTGAGAAGCGAAAGCTGTATATTACAATCGAGCTTCAGTTCCATTCCCTGAAGACTTTCATTATCCTTTGAATCATTATAGTTAATAATAACTAACCGATAGATCTTCAACGAGAGGAGGTGTGTCTGAGTCTGTTCTGTACTCGTCACATTATAAACCGATCCTGCTTTCAGATAAAGTGCCTTAATAATCAGATCATATTTTACCTCAGGTTTCTTCCTGGAAGTAATAAAATAGTATCCTTTGTAGTTGGTAGTATCAAGACTCTTTAAATATGCTTCTCCGCCCTCAAGAGCTTCCTTTGGCACAAAATCGGGGTAGATATAAATATTTTTGATTGTATAAACTGCAAAAGGGCCAGCGCTGATTCTGTTATTTGCATCAAGTCTGGTAAAATTCATGACATCATATTTAAGATCTACCTGCCTGTTTCCTACGGTACTATCAACTTTGTAAGAAATGTAATCGTTGGTGAATCCAAAGAAACCATGGTCTCTTATAAAACGCTCAAATCTTGTCCTTTCAGCCTGAAGAACATCAACATCGTAAGGTTTTCCTCTTTGAATAAGGCAGTTCACGGAATCAAAAAAACAGAGGTTTCTGATGTTGCTGTCACCAATCTCATACGTAAGGTTTCGTATAGTATACGGCCGATGCAAATCAACATAATAGAAGACATCCGATTTCCTGTTTATAGTATAAACTGTGTCTGAAACGTGTCCATCAAAGTAACCCTTTGAAGTTACATAAGATTTAATCTGCTCCCTTGTTTTCGTTGTTAAATATGAATCATAAATAACAGGCTCTTCTCCGATTTTTCTTAACCAGTTATGCGGCCACTTCTCCTTATTAATATTTGAAAGATTATACAAACCAAGGTGAAACCTTGTGCCAAAAATCCGCTTATTAGGGACTTGTTTAATATAAGGTATAAGATCGCTCTTCTTTATACCCTCCTTATTTATACTTATGTGATTCTTATTGAGAAGACTCGCTCCGTCAGGCACATACTTGGTTGGATTACAGGATGTTATAAAAAGCAAAATTAAGATTATAGAAAGACAAAACCCTCGTTGGCTTTGATTTATATATGTAATGGGTTTTTTCAAAATCTTGCATAAAACTTAATTTCAAATATATCAATAATAATCTGAACTTAAAGTGAAAAAAACTACCTTTCACAAGGCGCCTGGAAATCAATTTAGCTACGACATACCTGACATTTTTGCAAAATCAAAAATACTTTGAATGCTTTAATTTAAATTTGTGACAATTGTATTTGAATTTAAAAAGGAAAGAATGATCAGTAAAAACAAAATAAAATTCATAACATCTCTTCAGAAAAAAAACGTAAGAGAGCAGGAGAAATTATTTGTAATTGAAGGAGATAAGCTTGTGAAGGAATTCTTAATTGCCAATGTCGCGATTAAAATGCTCGTGGCAAAACCTGAATTTCTCAATAGTCTCCCTCCTGAACTTACCAACATTGTCAATGATATTGAAAATGTAAATGATAATGAGCTTAAACAAATAAGCACACTGAGAACACCACATAATGCTCTTGCAGTTGTACAGATGCCGGAACATGAAATGAATATATCAGAGATAATTAATCAATTTTGCGTAGCCCTCGACTTTGTTCAGGATCCGGGAAATTTTGGAACAATAATAAGAGCTGCAGGTTGGTTTGGAATTAAAAACATAGTTTGTTCCATGGATTGTGTGGATGTATATAACCCAAAAGTAGTCCAGTCAAGTATGGGTGCATTACTTCACGTTAATGTTTTCTATGGGGATCTCAAAAATCTATTTACCACTGCAATTAAAAACTCTGTCCCGGTATTTGGAACTATGCTTGAAGGCAATTCTGTCTATAATCAAAAGCTTGACAATAAAGGCATTATATTGCTGGGGAATGAATCAAAAGGTATTTCCGATGAATTAATTCCATTTATTACAGAAAAAATAAGAATCCCTAAATTCAGTACTGCTAAGGAAGGTATAGATTCATTAAATGTAGGAATGGCAGCCTCTGTGGTTTTTTCTGAGTTTCTCCGGAAATCGGGCAAAAGAACTGATTAATAAAATTATATTTGTTCAAATTTATTTAACAATGCCAAAGACAGATTTCAAAGTGTATGGTATCAGATGGATGATGCTTATTGTATATATGGTAATGGTTGCGGTGAATCAACTATTATGGATCACATTTGCCCCGATCACCGGTGATGCAACAAAATATTATGGTGTTTCTGACCTCAGGATAGGTATACTTTCCATGTGTTTCATGATTGTTTACATAGTTGTTTCAATACCAGCATCTTGGATAATTGATAAATTCGGCATCCGCATAGCGGTCGGGATAGGCGCTGTTTTTACAGGTGTTTTTGGTTTAGTCAGGGGATTTGCGGGACCTGATTACAACCTTGTGCTTCTGTCACAAATCGGTATAGCAATTGGGCAACCTTTTATTCTGAATGCTATTACCAAACTGGCTGCACGATGGTTTCCGATAGAAGAACGGGCTACTGCTGCGGGTCTTGGTACCCTGGCAATGTATCTGGGAATCTTAATAGGGATGACTCTAACCCCTTATCTCATTATTGGTTCTGGTATAGGTGGAATGCTTTACATATACGGGATTATTTCAATTCTCACAACTATCGCCTTTCTGCTTCTGATTAAAGAGAGACCTCCAACAGCTCCCTGTCTTCCGGAACAGGAAGAACGTTTTCTTGTTTATGACGGATTCAGGCAGACTCTTAAAACCAAAGATTTCATCTTGCTAATGGTCATATTTTTTATCGGTCTTGGTGTTTTCAATGCCGTGACAACATGGATAGAAGATATCCTCAGACCGAGGGGATTCTCGGCCACACAGGCAGGAATAACAGGAGGCCTGATGATTGTGGGCGGGATTATCGGGGCACTTTTTATTCCTATCCTCTCCGATCGGTACAAAAAAAGAGTTCCTTTTATAATTATTGCCCTTACAGGAGCTACTCTTGGACTTACGGGTATCACCTTTGCTACCAGTTACTGGCTTCTGCTTACATCAGGTATGGTATTGGGATTCTTCCTCCTAAGCTCGGGACCGATAGGCTTTCAATACGGGGCCGAAATAACCTACCCGGCATCTGAAGGAACATCGAATGGGATGCTATTACTGATGGGACAGATTTCAGGTATTGCATTTATATTCGGAATGGACAGTTTTAAATCCTCAGTCACTGGTTCAATGACAAGATCGCTGGTAGTGCTCATCATTCTGATGGTTCTCAGTCTTTTAATATCACTGCGACTTAAGGAATCAACAATTCTGACAAAGGAATGAAACAAACAGGAATATAAACAGACCGAAAACAAGTATTGTAACAAGTTTCTCTCTTTGTGTTTCTGCTTCCTGATATTGGCTTATTAAATAGGTTAACCATTATAAATTACGTACAGACAAATCTATTGCCTCAGCAGTCCGCATACCGTCAACAGCCGATGATACAATACCTCCGGCATATCCCGATCCTTCACCACATGGATATAACCCTGAAATCCGAATATGATGAAGTTTTTCAGGATCTCTCGGAATTCTTAAAGGAGATGATGTTCGTGATTCCACACCAAGTACTACAGCTTCATTAGTCAGATATCCATTCATTACCTGACCGAATAGCCGGAATCCATCTCTGAGACGTCTGCCTATTGATTTGGGAAGCCAGCTATGGAGTGGTGAGGAAGTTACTCCCGGGAAATAGGAAACTTTTGGCAGTGACACTGAATTATCGCCAGCGACGAAATCGGCGAGACGTTGTGCTGGAGCTCTTTGAGTATGTCCACCATTCTTCCAGGCTTCCCGCTCAATTTCTTTCTGAAATTCAAGTCCTGCCATTACACCAAAGCTGTTATATTTAATAAGGTCCTCAGGTTTGATCTCAACTACTATGCCGGAATTGGCATATAGTGAATTTCTCTCTGAGGGTGACATGCCATTCACAACTACCTCTTCCTGTGATGTTGCTGAAGGTACTATAAATCCGCCGGGGCACATACAAAATGAATAGACCCCTCTCCCATCTATCTGTTTTGCAAGATTATATGTTGAAGCCGGTAAGAATTCTCCTCTTGAATTTCCATGATATTGAATCTTATCTATTAATTCCTGAGGATGCTCCACTCTCACTCCCATAGCAAATGGTTTCATCTCAAGCTCTACCCCGCGATTCCGGCATATATCATAAATATCACGGGCTGAATGACCCGTTGCGAGTATCACATAAGGCGATTTGAATTTATCATTATCCGAAGTAACAACGCCCGCGATTGAATCGCCCTCAATCAGAAAATCAATAACCTTCTTTTCAAGTATGAATTGACCACCCGCGTCGAGGATTGATTTCCGGATTTTACCGATAATTCCGGGCAACTTATCCGTTCCAAGATGAGGATGTGCCTCATACATTATATTTTCATTAGCGCCATGCAGGCAAAGCAATTCAAGAACTCTTGTATTGTCTCCTCTTTTTTTTGATCTGGTATATAGTTTCCCGTCAGAATAGGTTCCGGCGCCTCCCTCGCCAAAGCAATAATTACTGTCGGAGTCTACGATCTGTTCGCGACTGATTCGTGCAATATCTTTTTTCCGTGATGAAACATCCCGGCATCTTTCAAGTATTACCGGACGTAAACCCAACTCAATTAAACGCAGTGCTGCAAAAAGACCCGCCGGCCAGGCACCTATAATTATGACTTCCTGCCTGAGTGTAACGTCAATTGGAATAAACGGACTGATTGCAGGGATTGCTGAATCTTCCCCTGAAAAGACTTCCACTGAAAGATTTACGCGGATGTTCTTCTTCCTTGCATCCACTGACCGCTTAATAACTCTCAGGGCAGAAACTGCTGCCGGCTCAATGCCTGCAAGCGATGCTGCTATCTTTTTTACAGCAGTTTCATCAGCGGCAGCAGCAGGATTAAGATTAATCTGTATCTGTTTTCCCATTACTATTCAAAGTGAAACGCGAGAATCCAAATCTGCGATTTAATCTTTTCTATGGAATTGTAATATTCGGGATGACCGGGTGCCGCTTCTTTTACCAGCACGTTACCAAATCCGTTGGACATCTTCAGTTCAACAGAAAGTTTAAAGTAAGTAAGGTAAAAATCGAGACCTGCTCCAAACTCGTAGTATAGATCCGGTCGTTTGATCCTTATATAAATTGGTTTTGAATCATCAAATTCCTTCTTGCCGGCCAGGTCATACCTGTAGTTCAGACCTCCGATAACATAGGGTCTGACATTATTCAATCTATCACCTTTATATTTAAGCAGGAGAGGAAATTCGAGGAAAGATGATTCGAGCCGTTGCTGATCATTGACAAGCTTCCTGTTTTTATAAAACCGGATAACCCGTTGACCAAATGATACACCGGGGAGAAATCTAATATCAAAATGGTCAGCTGGTCTCAGATCAGTTACAATCTGGATATTGATCCCCGGATTGAGAATACTAACCTCAGGGTAAAGAGAATCGGTCTGATAATATTTTTGTGAAGGAGTTATATCGAAATCCATTGCATTAAACCCAAGGCTGAATCCAAAATGAATAGGCTTCTCATCGTACCATGATTCGTTTTTTGGCTTCTGCTTCTGTCCTGATAAAATAAGATTGTTCAGAAGTAAAATGCTTAATAAAATTATGAAAGGACCCTGTCGTTTCAACCTTCTTTAAAATTTTTGAGATAGTGATACAAGATAATAAACTCGTTTAAATTCCAATTATTGCATTAATAATTTGATGCCGGTATATATACTTGCCACACCTCCGGTCAGTTTTATCTGATGGGTATTGGTGCATCCTGACTGAACAAGCAGTTTAAGGAACTCTTCATTATCTGGAAATTTCATAACTGAATCAGGCAAATAGTTGTAAGCAGCTTTATCTTTGGAAAAAAATCTTCCGAAAAGAGGAAGAATATTTCTGAAATAGAAATTATACAGCGGTTTGAAAGGGAAACCCGATGGTTTTGAAAATTCAAGCACCATAATCATACCGCCGTTGCGTACGACCCTCTTCATTTCTGATAATCCTTTCAGAGGATCTGAAAAATTCCTGACTCCGAATGCCACCATTACAACGTCGAAGACATTGTCGTCAAAAGGAATATTCTCCGAATCGCCATATATCAATTCAATTTTACCGGTATATCCTTTTCTTTTAACCTTTTCTTTGCCGATCTCCAGCATTTTACGTGATATATCAATACCTGAAATCTTTGAAGGATTGAGCCTCATAGCTGCAAAAGCCAGATCACCCGTACCAGTGGCAACATCCAGGATATAAGGCGAGTTATATGATTTTGAGATTGTCTTAATTGCCCTCCATCGCCAGAGCCTGTCAAAATTAAAAGAGAGAAAATGATTAAGAAAATCATACCTCCATGCTATTGAATCAAACATCGACTCAACTGCAGCTTTTTTACCCTCATTCGAATACTCCGGTTGATTTCCCATTATTATTTAAAGCGCAAAGATAGAATTAATTTGAAAGGATGAACTCACCCAACTCCTGTGAGTACATACTATTGAATTTATTCCTATTTTTACTGGAAATAAAAACAATCCATATAAAATGAACAAGACTATAATGATTACTGGTGCAACATCAGGTTTCGGTAAGGCGACTGCTGTACGATTTGCTAAAAATGGATATAATATAATAATAACCGGAAGAAGACAAGAGTTACTTGATGAATTGGAAAAAGAACTGCGTGTGAATGGAAAGATTAAAGTCCTGTCACTCTGTTTTGATGTCAGAAAAAAAGATGAAGTTGAATCAGTTATCGGAAACCTCCCGGAAGACTGGAAAAAGATAGACATACTTGTTAATAATGCTGGTCTGGCCGTTGGACTCGATCATATTCAGAATGGAAATACCGACGACTGGGACAGAATGATTGACACAAATGTAAAAGGTCTTTTATATGTTACCAGAGCAGTATCACCACTTATGGTTGCAAGGAACGAAGGCCATATTTTTAATCTGGGTTCAATAGCGGGAAAAGAGGCTTACGAAAATGGTAATGTCTATTGTGCATCAAAATTTGCTGTTGATGCGCTTTCACAATCCATGCGTATCGACATGTTAAAGAATAACATAAAGGTTACTCTTATTGCACCAGGAATGGCAGAAACGGAATTCTCTCTTGTCCGTTTCAAAGGCGATGAGGAAAAAGCAAAAGTGCCATATAAAGGAATTAAAGCTCTTACTGCTGAAGATATTGCAGGAGTTATCTATTACTGTGCCACACTTCCTGATCATGTCTGTATAAATGAAATTGTGATTACTCCGACCCAACAGGCAAGCGTGAATCATAGTGTAAGAAGGGAATAAAAGAAGATTGCTTCGCTTCGCTCGGCAAAAAGATAAAAAGATTGCTTCGCTTCGCTCGCAATGCAAGTAATCAAGTTCTGAGTTGAACGCGAAACGAGGAACGCGAAACGCGAAACGAGAAAGTGGCCTTTCTCCCGTATTGAATATTTTTAATGTTTCTTTTTCTCTCTCTCCGTCCGCTTCACAAGGTAGACAGGTATGTACGATAGCAGTGTGGCGAGGCCAAGTATAATAAAGAACAGAGTCATATTACCGATATGCTGCAACAGAAGTACCAGCACAATGAAAAGAATGTTCACTCCAAGGATTACGGATGTTGCCTTAATGTGACTTATACCAAGTTCAAGCAGGCGGTGGTGAACATGGAGCCGATCGGCTTTGAATGGCGATGTACCCTTTGCCACCCTTATTGTGAAAACTCTGATTGTATCATACAGGGGTATAATAAGGATCCCTATTGCCACAGCAGTGGTTGCGGGAGTATTTGCTAAACCCGTGGCAGCAACCTCGAACTGGAGGAACCTTACAACTATAATTGCCATAGCCATACCTATAATAAGCGCCCCGGTATCGCCTAAAAATATTTTATTGTTTTTACTGAAGACGTTAAAGTAAAAGAATGCTATCAGCGCTCCTGCAAGTGAAAAGCTGAATACAACGTAGGGGACATGACCTGATATCCAGAACCATATCCCGAAAGTAACAGAGGTTATGATTCCGACACCAGATGACAGTCCGTCAATACCGTCTATCAGGTTAAACCCGTTTATGATCACAATAAAAACAAAAAGGGTGAATATTACACTGATAACATAACTTACCTGAAATATACCGACAAAGCCGTGGAAGTTGTCAATCCTGATATCACCCAGAATTATTATTATCAGAGATGCCAGTACCTCACCTACAAGTTTCTTTTTCGGGTCTATAACAAGAATATCATCTTTCACTCCAATAAAAAAAAGGATTATTAACCCTGCAATAATATACTTCAGCTCATGCACGAAACCAACTCCGGCGATAATAACTGTTGAAAGTATAAATCCCGCAAACACTGCCACTCCTCCAAAGAGTGGGATGCCGTTGTTATGGGACGACCTGCCGTTGGGTTTATCGTTAAGCCCTTTCGCTTTTGCAACTGAAACAATTGAGGGTATTGAAGTAAAGGTGATCAACCACGACAGCAGAAAACCTGCCAGCACCATCGACCAGGCGGGGAAGTAGAAACTAAAAATATCATTTGAGAATTCCATAATGTTCCGATTTTCGGGATCCAATTAATTTAGCATTCCTTTAACAAAGGGTTTTCCCCGTAACCTTCCTTTCTTTAATTAAGATTCTCCCCAAAAATCTATTTTTAAAGTTTAAAAGTTAAGAAATATAATTGGTTAATGTCACTTCTTTTGAATAATTATTTTTTGGCCCGGAACCTGATGACACCTGTGCCGCTTACAACAAGGAACTTTTCATTCCTGGTATGATGCCAGTGGTTACCTTGAACCGGTTACTCTTGCCGCTCTATACTCTTTGTTCCACTCTACGCTTTTTCATTTTTCGTGATCCTAATACAGAAATCCGAACATTAACTGACGATTCGACCAGTAACTCAAAAAATTCCCCAATTTGTTCAGTAGTGAAATATTTTTTAATTTTTGGCTTTTCGAAAACCAAGGTCAATTCCTGAATTTGTTCTTTGCAGGTTATAATTAAAATTGTTTTATTATCGATATAGTTTTGAAGGCCTTTCAGTGTTTTTCCTATCAGGAATGAAATCCAAATGTTTGTATCAACAATGATTTTAAATGATCTGCTTGCCTTCTTCATACCTTTTTTTCCTAACAGTTTCAACCTCATTCGTGATTTCATCTTGGATCAACTCATCGGTTTGCGTTGAATTAAGTAGTTTGTTGAATCGTTTTAGAAATAAAGATTTCTTTAGTTCATTAAATAGTTCAAATTTATCATTATCGTCAAGTTGATTGATGATCTTTAAAAACTGCCTTTTATCTAATTCAATATTAATTGCTTTCATTTTTTTTATTTTTGATTTATGGCAAATTTAATTATTAACCAAGTGTGAAACAACTTTGTTCAGAAGAACTTCGTAAATCGCGTATTAATTCGGTCTGAGCTTCCTACTCAATCAATCCTCCATCCCATAACTGATCAAGAAAGAACTTCCATGGCATGATCATTATCTTACCCACTTTTCGTGGAGATTGGTCATTGGATACCAGTATCAATTTCTTTACATTATACTCTTCTGTA